>ERZ794949.155-NODE-155-length-26662-cov-141.789905_pt1 | contig 26662 bp, 14 predicted proteins | sample MGYA00511363_ERZ794949 | MGnify/ENA primary metagenome ERZ794949 (study PRJEB30137, sample SAMN04331402) | food metagenome | isolation source: T1 must sample point D1 replicate B | place: Australia: South Australia ...
AGCTTCGGAGATAGAAGAAGATCCAGAAACAACATCAGTGGTGAAGGTGGTTGGGCCAGTAATGGCAGGTGTAGCAACATAATAAACTACTATACTCTCTGTTGTGCCTGTGTTGATTGTTACATAGCTAACCGATGTGCTGTATGTAGTAGCACTCAATCCAGCAACACTAGAAGCAGTAATGTCAACAGAAATAGGATATACTATGTTGTAAGTAGTATAGGTATAAGTATTAACAATTTCTGTTAATTGATTATCGTAAACGTTAGCAGGAGTAGTAACTTTACCTAAACTAGTTGTGCTACTTAATGTTTCAACTTGTGAAACACCAGCAGATTGAGTAACAGAGCTGTAAATGGTGGTAACAGCAGGAACATTTATGTTAAATACAGTAGCGACATAAGTAGTACCGGTTATAACTGTTGTTTCTATAGCAGTGCTGTAAGTATTGATTGCAGTTATTGAAGGAACATTGGTTGTAACGCTGTGAATTGTTGTAGAAGGATATGGTTCCAAAACAACTTTAACAGTAGTACCATCAGTGGTGTATGTGGAAACAGTAACCTCACCATTACCATTCCAGTATGAATAAGAGATAGATTGGTCATTAGCTAAAGGAGTAGCAATGTAATAAATGGTTTCAACTGTTGGCTGGTTATCAATACCAAAGAATGTGGTGGTTTGAGTTTTGTAAGTTGAAGCAGCACTAATTGAGTGTTGGTATGAGTAAGAGTTTACTACCTCAGATTTGTAAGGAGTCTTTACATAGTAGGTGGTATAAGAAAAAGTTTTTTCTGAAAACCATTTCCAGAAAAACAAAAGATTGTCTAAACCAATTGAAAAAATTAATTCACTTTCAGTCAATAAATTTGTAGAATAAGTGCTTGTGGTAGAACCAGGCCAATAAGTAAATATAGTCACTTGTTGACTTGGAGTTGGTTCATATAAAACATAGTATTCTTCTTCTACTTGGGAGCCAGCAGCGTTTGTGGTAATATGAGTTGAAACAGTACTAACGAAAGAGTAAGAGTTATCCCAAAACTGAACACCTGTGATTTGACTTGTTGGGTATGGGCTACTGATGTAATAAACGGTATGTTTGGAACCAGCTGCATCAGTAGAAATTTTTGTACTATAAGTAGTAACAGTAGAACCACCATATACAGCAACAGAACTGGAAACTAAAGTGTTTATAGGAGTAGCAACGTTAATACTTTCCAAAACATAAACAGAGCCACCATTGGTAACGACATTATCAATTACGGAAACAGTTTCAGTTGCTAAAACATTTGAAGCAACAAAAATTGTTGTTGTTGATCTTGATAATGGAGTAGCAACGTAGTAAGTGGTGGAAGTAGAAGTGACTTGAGAAGATAGTCCAAAAGTTGATAAACCAACTGAATCCAAGCCAATAGTACTGGAGGCTAAATTGTATTGAGTACTATAAGTACTAGGTGTAGTATAAGTACCATAGGTGGTAACAGTTGAGATATCATTGGATTGAGGAGTGACGACAAAGTAAACGGTGGCATGGGTACCGATACCGTTTGAACCATAGTAGTATTTGTCTTCAGTTAAGTAAGTGGATGTAGCATCTTGTTCCCAGTTGGAGTAAATATCAACTGTGTAAGTAGAATAAGGGGTTTCGACATAGTAATAGATGTCATGGGTAACACCTAGAAAATCAGCGTAAACGGAAGTAGAATAAGTTTTTACTACGGAACCCGTGTAAGCAGTTTTGTATGTGTAAGTATTAACTAGTAAATCAGCAGATACCATTTTGACATACATAATGGCACTTAAAAGCAAAGCAATCAAATTTCTTCCAAAGAAGTTTTTAGAGTTCATTGCTGTTTAATATTTAAAATTGAATTTGTTAGTTGTAATTTGAAAATAATTTAAAGCAAATAGTAATATAGAATTAGAAAATTTTTATAGAAAATAGTATTAAAATAAGTATCAATTAAAGATGTTTTACTTCTTTAAAAACTACTATACTATAAGAATTGATATTTCTATTTGGGTTAAGAGTAAAGTTCTTTTCATAAACAGTAAAAATTTATAAAAACTATGAAATTTCATAATATAATTAATAATATACTTAATTTAAAATATCAAAAAATATAAATGTAGTTTTTTCTGTAAAGAACATTGAGTTTATATAAGTTTGAAAGTAAGTGAAAGAAAGTTGAGATAAACAGAAAGAAACAGCTAAAAAATTTACGAAGATATTTTAAATAAAACAAGAAAAGTAGTATGTATTAAGTAATACTTGTAAAAAAAGACATTGAAACAAAATACTAAAGCACTATTATTTTCAACAAATACACATTTTTTTTTACAATTTGGTGTATGTTTTTCTTTTTGTTTTCTTTTCTTTTTTAATTTTATCAGTTATTAAAGTAAGCAAAATGTGTAATAAAATTGACTATGATGCAATAAATTATTACAAATAGCTTTTGAAAATACTTAAAAATAGTTTCTGAAAAGGAAAAAAAGTGGGCCTACAGTCTAAATTTAAGTAGCATAATTATGATTACCACGCAGCAAAGACAAAACAGGTAATATAAAAATAAAAAAGTGCAGAATTTTTTTTTTTAACAATAGAAACTTTTTAACAATAAAAATATGTTTTTCGCCAAAATGACTTTACGTGTTGTCATTGATTAACAACACAAAATTATATGCAAATGCTGCATATATTATTAGAATTAGGAAAAACAATATAAAAATTGCAACACTTTAAAATTTAAAAAAAAATAGCCTAGAGATATACGAATATCATGAAAACATTTAGCTAAAAAGGTCAGTTTGTAAACACCAAAAGTAATTTATTTCAACAAAAATTTAAAAGGTGAAATTGTAAATTCTGATAAAAGGACAGGCTTTTTTTTCTTTTTAGACATTATAGTTTCTTTAAAAGTAAAATATTGGTCCAGATTGCTGTAATATTCAGCACAAATATCATTTTCATTCACTAATTAATACTATTTTATAAAGGGTGAAAAACTTATATATTTTTTTTGTTTTTCCTGTTCAGGTCTTTGAAAAAAAAAAAAAAAAAACAATGAATGACCCATACATCAGAATGCGCAAAATTTATAAATATTTGCTTTACCTTTTTAGGAATCAATATTAAGCCAGGCATACAACAGTAATAATACCATTTTAGATACAAAATTCATAAAAACAAATTTATTTACGTATATTAGTAAAATATTTTAATGTTTATAAAAATCTTCCGTAGAAACTTAGTATTATTTTTACAAAAAAAAATTAATTGTGCAGTTTACTCTAAGTAAACCGAAGAAAAATCTTTAACAAGGTTAATGGCTAAATGTGATAAAAAAATATATGCTAGGGTAAAATCCGCGTGAAAATTGCAGGAAACAATTTTTTTTACTTAAAAACCTTGAAAATCCTTATTTCAGTTTTGTTAGGAGGGAGTTTTTTCACCATACACGTGAAAAACAATTAACCGATAGTTTTGGTGCCCAGAATGACATCATATTTTTTTAGCATAGGTAATAGTTTCCTTTTTTCACCAAATATTTAGTTTTTGCATACATTCTCAGTGATCTAATCCCTATCAATATGCTTGAAATCTAAAATAAAAATTGAACTCTTTGGCAAAAAATTAACTTTTCATCTAGAATGTTAAAACCATGCTTTTGATTTTTTACCTTTGAATAATATTTTATTATTAACAATCCCCCTATCTATGTCATTTTCATTCATTTTAACCTCTCTAAACTGTCTAAAACGTCATTTAGTTTCTTAAACCCACATTTTTTACCAGTACTTGGTGTATTCAGGGAAATGGAAATGAAATAAAAATTCAATTTCTTTTTCACTGTAGCTTTTCTGTTTTTCTTTTTTATTTTTTTTGCTTATGACGAACCGCCAGCGGAAAAAAAGCATAATTGCATGAATTCCGACAACCTTATTCAGTTTTGCTGCATTAAACGCTGTCGTTGAGTTTTCTATTGAGAAAACAAATTTAATGATTAAAGTGAAAGCTTTAATTTTGCAATATAGCGAAGCTTTTAAAAACACTAAAAAAAATTCTTATTGGGCCATTTACAACCTAATTGGCAAAAAGGGATAAAAGCGTTTTTCACTAATTTAAAGAAAACCACAGACTTTGTTTACACTTTGAGTTAATTTTGCAAGCATGGTTTATGAAATCACCATTCTTTAATTTTTTTTTTCTGCTTCAGCTCAGAATATAGAGCAATTTCTGCCAAAAGATAAAAAAAAAAGCTTAGAACAATAAAATACAGTAAAACTGTGTGATAAACAAAATTGGTGTGATATAAACTACGAGCAGTTGTTAGTTTCTATTGATTCCTGAACTTTTTCTATAAATAAATTAATGTCTATTATACTGCTGTAGTTTTGAAGACAAAAATTTTGAGCAATTTTGTTGAATAAACAAACACAATAAATGCACTTTAATACCCATCAAGCAAATTCACCAAAAAAAAAATAGTCAAAACCATCGAAAATTTGCAAAGTCCAATTCAAAAAGCAAATTCTAGATTAAAACATTGTATTATTCACAAAAAAAAAAAAATACTGAGAAAGAAGTGAGACCATTTGCACAGCAATTTATCCCTTTAAAATTGATATATTTGACTTTCTATCTTAACAAAGATAAATGCATAGTTTAAACCATCTTAAATGTTTATTTTAACTGTCCAATTCAACATAAGATAATTACCACTGAATTTGTAGGTACAATAAGGTCTATTTTACTATTTAGTGAAATTACATTTTCGCCAATTTTTTTTTTAAAAAAAAAAAGGGGAAAAAGGTGAAAAAGTAAAAGTCCAATATTTTATTGTTTTCTTTTTTCTTTTTAAAGTCAAATATATTGTTTACAATTGTGCAATTATTACCTTTAATTGTTAAATTATTTAATTTTTTTTTGGCAGCTACAATACTTTTTGGTGCAGTTTATTAAAAAATTATTGAATTGTAAACAAAAAAGTATGCACGTGATTAGGTGTAAACAAGAGTATGTGTTCTTTTTTAGAAAAAATTTACAGCAAATGATTAATGTACTTTTCATTAAGAATTATTCTTAATTTCAAAATCTTGTAACATAAAAAGTATTCAATATATACAATAATTAGCTATTTATTTGACTGGAAAAGATGGACCAACTTGTTGAATGGAGATCTTAGCCAAAGCTTGACCTCTATCAATACATTTTTCAATATCTTCATCTAAAATAATACCAGCAACAAAACCACCGGCAAAGGCATCACCAGCACCATTGGTGTCAACAATCTTAGAGCTGTCTAGAGCATGGACAGAAATTTCCTTGGTGGATAAATCAGAATTGACCAAAACAGTTGGTTCTAAACCATGGGTAAAGATGACAGTGGCTTTTTGGTTGTAATCAGCAATAATATTCTTGGCAATTTCCTTCAAATCAGTGATGTTTTCACCGTTGTAGAAAGATTCAGAGAAAGCAGCAGCTTCGGTTTCATTGGCAATGATATGAGTGGCGTAAGGCAAAACTTGGACCAAGGCATCCTTGAAGAATTGAGGGATGAATGGAGCAGAGAAGTTGATGACAAATGGCTTGTTGTTTTCTTGAGCATGCTTACCCAACTTGACAATGGCAGCTGGAGAAACAGTTAAGTGGAAACCACCAATGTAGAAGGCCTTAGCGTTTTTGACATATTCCCAGTTTTCATCCAAGTGTTCTGGCTTGAAGTGGTTGGCAGCACCTAAATCAGTGACTAAAGATCTGTCGTGACCGTTGATCAAAGCAGCACACTTACCAGTACCAATTTCCTTGTTAATCAAGTACAAAGACTTAACACCAGCCTTTTCGTTTTCTTGTAACAATTGTTGAGAGAACTTATCTTCACCGACACAACCAAAGTAAGCAACCTTGTTTGGACCTAATTCAAAAGCAGCACCTCTAGCGGTATTTTGAGCAGCACCACCAGCAACAAAGATGGTATCCTTCTTTTCAACTAATTCGTCAAAGATTTTCATTCTAACATCGGATTTGGCATCTTCAATCAAAATAGCATCGTTAGATTTTAAATCGTACTTTGCTAAGTATTCTGGTTCAACATTGGCTTGAACATCTAGTAATGGATTACCTAAACAGACTAATGGATAAGACATTTTGTATGGAATTATAGTGTATTTGCGGAGAAGAAGTTTATAAAAGGCGTTTATATTCTTTGGTAGCATCAATTGAGAAACTTGAAGTGTTAGTCCTTAATAGCTGATCAATTATCGAAGTCCATTTAAAATTGAATTTTGAAAATTGAAGTCCCCTCCAAAGGCCAAAACTGTGGCTATTTTTTTGTTTTGGTTTCCTATTTTGGCCGATGCTAGAAAAAAAGCGAAAATTTTTTCGCTACCTTTTTTTTCATATGAGCCTGCCACTATAAGTATGATCGGCGTTTAGAAACTGCTAGAAGGACATGATTAACAGTAATGGCTGTGTTTATTGCTATCAGGACGCTAGCAATGACAGATTGTTAAGAAACTAGACTGATCTACAATTTCATCAACAAAAATTCTGGTTGAGATTTGTATCTAGACTTGATAATGCCATGGGTGTAATTTAGGACATCGTTTATAAAGTTTGGTAGCATTTTTGTATGATCAAAATAAAAAGATTCAACATCACTTCTTGGAATATGTCAACAATTCAAACAGACACGTTTATTTTCTTGTCAAATCAACTCTTTGTATATAAACTGATATGTAATGGGAATGATTTAATCTTCTTATTTTATCGGAGTTAACAGATAACCTGTATAACTGTAAACCAGCCAACAAGAAAAAAATATATTTATACGTTTATTTTTAAAAAAAACTGCAAGATCATTGCCAAAGGTTGATTTGAATTCATACATAGAGAATATCTACAGCTTTATAATCACCCCATAATTACTATTGAATAACAACAAATAAACAATGAAATTTGTTACTGAAACTGGGCTAAATGACCCTTTATTGAAATTTTCACTATTTCCTAACAGCCAAAACTTATATTTGAGAAATTTACACGAAGTTGTTCTTTCATTCTTAGCATACAGTATCATCTATGAGTATCTATCCACCCCAATACTTGACATATTTCTACCTTTGTTTTTCGTGGGCAAAAAAAGAGCTAAACAACTTGAGCAATGGAAAGATCTTAAGACATCCAAGGACAATAAGAAAAAACAATCCTTCTTGAACTATAAAGTCCACATTGTCACAATGGTACAGTGCCTGATATCCATAGCACTGGTATTGCCTACTTTGAACTTGGATTTTGGCTTAAATATCATATACTTTCAAGATGATTTCATTACTATGATCTCTTCGGTCACCGCTGGGTACTTCTTATGGGATTTATACGTGTGTGTTAAGTGGTTTGAGCTTTTCCAGTTTGAATTTTTGATTCACGCTATCTGCTCTCTATTTGTTTTTATCAGTGCCATACACCCAAACTATCAAAACTATGTTTCAAAGTTTTTGCTATTCGAGTTATCTTCTCCATTTGTCAATGTGAATTGGCTGTTTTCCACTTTGATGAAAGAATTTGAAGTTCAAATTCCTATGATACTTAACGCTATTAACGGTATTTTGTTAATGCTGGTATTCTTCCTAGTAAGAATCTGTTGGGGTTGGTCATGCATTTTGATCATGGCCTACCAAGTATACTCTAAGAAATGGTACGCTGATCCAAATTTCCCAAAGACTGTTATGATCATAACATTCTCCATAAACATGGCCTTAAACACACTGAACTGTGTTTGGTTGAATAAAATGGTTAAGATTGCTAAGAAAATGGCTGGTGTTGGCGCTTCCAAAAAGAAAGATTGATCTAAAGTGACCTAGTGTAGATTTGCACCGTATGTCCAAAATGGCAACATAAGCCTTTGGCCACGTGCGTTGGCCCGTGACTGTAGTAAAGGATGGGAGCCATTAAATACGATGGGCCGCAAGCAAGGTGTAATTATTCTCATCAGGGCTTAAATTACTCAACAGCTTTGTTAGGAACCGCTGGTGAATATACCTCGAGTTTTCTGTTATTCTATAAGAGTTAGGAGTGACATAACATTACAGCATTTGGTTGTGAGTTGAGTTAGGAGTAACATATATATAACCATTCTAGATTAAAAACACTTCATTGTGCTTTCACTTGTATGATATGAGATTAATCACTACTTCTAAGTATAACACGGTACCATCAGAGAAGTCACAGCGGTTCGAAACGCTGTCACTATCTCCGACACTGTATTCTTTCACGTGCTTTTGCTCATTCGCTCATTAGCTACGTTTCCCGCTTCTACATTCTCCTCTCACTACGGGATTCTTATTGGCTGTTTTAGTTTAACAACACATGTAAAGATAAATGCCTTATCTGCTACCGACACTTCATATGATACATTCTTCCTCTATTAAAAAATACTAATATCAAATCAAGAGTTAAGGATAACACTAAACCCTTGATCCACTTTCAATCCTGGCTCTTTTTTTTGTTAAATGCTAACTCCCCCATAGATGCTTCAACTACCTTTTTTACTCGCCGAAAAAAATTGTGTGAACCGGTCACTCCTTTATTTGCTATGTATATTGTTCTCATGATATATCCGCACAAATTAAAACGTAATAATATTAACTTAAGACTTAAGAATTACACTAGATTATCCTTCAATTTTTAAATCTTGGCTCTTTTTTTCCGCTGTAGCTTTCCCATGTGTACAATTTGTTCGCTTATTTTTTTTTTTGTTTTTCAATTATGCTGATTGTTATGATAACAGCTAAATGTAAATAAGCTTATATATATATATATATTTACCCCTTTGTTAGTGATATTTACAATCGATAAAAGTTACTACACAAAACCAAGAAGAAAAAACAATTATACAGAATAACCAATATGTCATTTATTATTAGCAAATTGCCAATAGGTGATTCCTTGGACTTATCAAATTTCCCATTCAAAAAAGTGATCATTGGTATCACATGTGCTAATTTCTTGTTTGAAAGATATGTTGCTTACAGACAATTCAAATTATTGACTTCGAATGACAGAAAGATACCAGAAGCTTTAAGAGGTAAAGTTGACGAAAAGAAGTTTATTGAATCAGATGCTTATGGTTTGGCCAAGAGTAAGTTTGAAATGGTTACAGCTTTTACAGGTATGGTAACAGGGTTAATCACTTTAACCAAGTACTCATCAATCTGGAATTACTCTGTTTCTATCGGAAATGCTGCTTTGAGTTTTGTTTTGAGAAGACCATTTGAACTGTCTTTAATTGGTAACAACATTGCTTTCTTCATATTATCCAATTTAATTTCCACTCTTTTGACTTTACCATCCTCCTATTACCAACACTTTGTTTTAGAAGAAAAGTTTGGTTTCAATAAGATGACCAGATCTTTGTTTTTCTTTGATACCACAAAACTATACTTTTTAATCAGTGCTTTAGGTTCTGTTGCTTTATACGTTTTAGGCACTGTTTTGAAAAAGTGTACTGAAAATTTTGTTTTCTACATTTGGGTCTTCATTTTGTGTTTGCAAATCTCATTGTTCTTGTTGAATGATTTGGTTATTCAACCTCTTTTCTACACTTTCAGTCCTTTAAACAACAAGGAGTTAGAAGATAAGATTAATGCCCTAGCCAAAGAATGTGGTTTCCCATTATCTGAAATTTACATGATTGATGGATCTAAGAGATCTTCCCATTCTAATGCTTATTTCTCAGGTTTACCTTTCATGAAAAAGAAAATTGTCCTTTTTGATACTTTAATCAAAGATTCTTCCATTGACGAAGTGGTTGCTGTTTTGGGTCATGAAATTGGTCACTGGAAAATGAACCACATCTCTCAAATGCTAGTCATTAGTCAAGTTCACTTATCTATTTTCTTCAAATTATTTGATATTGTTTTCAAGAACCCTAAAATGTTCAGTGACTTTAACTTCATTATTGATCCTTCATCTAATCTACCTACAGCCAGTTTACCTGGCTCCAAGTACGCCGTTGTTAATGATTTCCCATTCTTAGTTGGTTTGTTAGTATTCTCTCAATTAATTCAACCTACTGACTTATTAATGAACTTTGCTATGAACTTATTCTCAAGACACAACGAATACGAAGCTGACAATTATGCTGCTAGATTAGGAAAAGGTGAAGACTTGAAAAAGTCCTTAGTCCAACTACAAGTCACTAACTTGAGTACTGTTTCTGTTGATAAGTTGTACTCAATGTACCACTACTCTCATCCTGTTGTATCCGAAAGACTAGAAGCTGTAGACAAGTATATTGCCAAGCAAGCCAAGAAGTCTGATTGATCATTTTCTTATATATATGGTATATATTAGTACAGCTATGCTGAATTCACAGCTAATTACATAGTTGTCACGTTTTTATTACCATCAAAATTGGTCACGTTTATTCATATTACTACTTCCAGTATTAAGTGTTTTTTTTACTAAATACCCGGTGGCAAATTTGCTCTAAATTTTTATTAAAAAGGCGGTATTTTGGAAGGTTTATACAAGTAAGCATATTAAGATATAAACCCAAACAGATAGTATTAAGCCATACTTAAGTATATTCACCTGTAAATCTTGTTATTAAAATGGCTGAAGTTGAAAGTAAATTGGCTACACACGAACCAATGAATGTTGAAGAAGATATTTCAATCGAAAATCAACACCAAACCCCAGAAATCAAACTACAAGATGAATTAGTAGACAACTTGTTCTCCCTATGTAAGCAATTAGTTACTTCTTCAGGCTCTTCAGATATTTACAAGGTTTTATTGCAAGTAGCAAAGCTAAGATTGAGTTTAACAACCGAAAATTTAACAATATTTTTGAACATTTTATGTCCAAATGAATTCCCAAATAAACAATCTCTTTTGAAGTATATCACCAAAAAGAAGGCTACTGTGGATAATGAAGAGTACTTTAGAAATCAACTACCAATTGAGTTCTATTATTTAAGCTCTAGTGGAAATGAAATCTTAATCAAACAAGAAATTTTACTTCTTGTTGGATTATTAATTCAATTATACTTGTTAGACTCTAATTTGATTGAAGAATTGAACAGCTTCAACAGGAACGAAATAATACAAAATTTATTTGATAAGAACCAAAGTGTTTCTATATTTGATTGTGATTTATTGACAGCCAAGATTTGGTTTTATATCCAATTAGCCGATGAAAAGCTGAACAACAAAAGTGACTACACAATTATAGAACATTTATTAGACCACTTGAAGTTTGCAGTATTAAAGCACCAGCCAGAAACCCAAGTCTCCATTATTTGTGGGATTTTAAGAGCTTATTTGGTAAGAGGAGATATTCTTTCTGCAAGTGAATTTGTATCTAAAGTTGAATATCCAGAAAACTTTAACATATCCACATCTTTGGAAGCTAGATACTTATTTTACATGGCCAAGATCTTTGCTATTCAATTAGACTACGAAACAGCCAACGAATACATTGTTTCAGCCATTAGAAAGGCTCCTTTGAATGACGAAGGATCCAAGGGATTTTTACAAATAGCATACAAGTTGAAATGTGTTGTTGATCTATTGTTAGGTAACATCCCAGAGCTATCATTTTTCAAAAACAGCATTATTGAAGGTGAAGTTATCAAACCTTATTTCTTACTAACAAAGTCAGTTAAACTAGGAGACATAAACAACTTTACCAACATCATCAATAAATACAAGAATACTTTCCACAGGGACGATCTGCACATGTTATCCACTAGATTGAGATCCAATGTATTGAGAGCGGGAATGAAGAACATTTCTAAAACATATAGCAAAATTCACTTAAGGGATATTTGCCATAAGTTGAAGCTTGATTCAGAACAAACCACTGAATATATTGTCGCTAAGTGTATCAAGGAAAACGTCATAGATGCCAAAATCGACTATGAAACCAGTGTAGTAGAGACATTTAAAGAAAGCGTCTTGTATGAAACAAGAGAACCACAAGATATATTTGATCAAAGAATCTACTTTGCAAATCAAATAAAGAACGATTGCTTGAAGTCTTTAAATTATCCAAAGAAGGATAAGAAAGAACCTGATGTTGAAGAAGATGAAGAAGATATCTTTGCAATGAATCCTGAAACCTTATCATCTTTGTTGAATGACTTCTACGAAGACGAATTTGATGAAGACTTTTAGATCTTTTGTATTCAACTATATATATTTCTTCCAATCTGTAGAATTGTTGACACACGCAAATCTAGTTAGTGTATTATTGCAAGTGGTTTAATTTTGGACACGTGCAAATGTGAGTCGGAGATACGTGTTTCAAAACAGTCACGTGAAATGTTTGTTTCGGAGATAAAAATAAAAATTTGTCACGTGCATATATTTACATCGGAGATAACATTTTACACATTTTTGTCACGTGCAAGGCTTCTGACCGGACCTCCAGCCCCATGCTTCACAGATTTGTCTGCTTTTAAAGCTGGAAATTACCCTTTACGAAAAAAAAAAAAAAGAAAGGCTGCAATAAGTCGACGAGTTCACTGGTGATCATCTTCACGAGGAAACAAGGTATTCAACAGAGTTCTAGTCAATATTAGTTCATTTGGCCCATTTCCCTTACAAAACCTAACCAAAAACTTGTTGATTTGAAGCAAAAACAAAGAGAAAAGAGCTATATATAATTTTTTTTTTCGGATAAAACTAATACTATACGTACTTAAACTAGATTGAGTATGACAACGCCGAGATTAAACTTCGATGATATTGACATTGAAAAAATTCCGAGTGTGTATCCCACTATGGAAGAACTGATGTCGCCAAACGACATTAACGGATTTATAAACAATCCAAAGATATATAAAATAGGAATGGAATATGGAATGATTAAGATAGTTGCGCCTGAAGCTCATCGACAAGCAATTGTTAATAATTTGGAGGATAAAGAGAATGACCCGAATTTTAAAATTAAAATCAGAGAACAAGTATTGAATGAGTTGGAACTGAGTAACAGATCTTATAAGCTTTTTGATAAACAACTGGAAGCTTTTGCTAAGATTTCTGGAGTTGAACACAAATCAGTTGAAAAAATTAAAGTAGATGATAAAGACAGTGAATTCCATCTGTATGATCTATATGTCAAAATAATGACTACTTACAACAGTGGAGATGTTGATGAGTTTGGGAGATATCTGCCAAAACTTGCCAAAATTGGAAAGCGAACATTGAAGGAGACTAATATTGATGAAAATCAAAGCACCCAAAAGAAAAGACGTAGTTCTAGAATTAAAAACACTGTTTATTACAACGTCAATGAATTGCAAAAACAAGAGGGCAACGAAAATATTAAAAACAGTACAGCTGAAAGTAACCAAGAAGATGATTGGAAAGTACCTGATCCAAAGACATGTAGATTTTTACAAATACCTATGAATAAGGGGAATGTACAACCATCTACACATTCCTTGAAATTTTGGAAAAGCTTAGGTCCAAATTATATTAAAATTTACTTCTTTTACCAGCAGTATCTTGAAAAGTACATTTTGGCACTGCACAAATATGAAGGCACAAAACCCTGGGCATGCAGTGAAAACTTCAAAACTAATGGTATCAGTATACTACACCATAAATTTGAAGAAACTGTCAAGGAAGAGGAAGAAGAAGCTGAGAGCTTGTCAGATAATTTGCTTGAAGAAGTGTGTAGGATATGTCAAAAAGACAAAAAGCTTTATCAATGTGAATACTGTCTTGAAAGTTATCATAAGAATTGTATTCCCTTTGTATCAGGAAAGAATGGGAAACTTTGCGACAATTGTTTCTTAGGAAATTTTGAATATGGATTCCAAGAACTCGAGAAGAAGGTATCAATTGATGAATTTAAAAAAATGTGCAAAAATGATAACATAAAGACATTTAATGAAGACGATGATCTGCTGAGTATTGAAAAGCAATTTTGGAGTATAGTGTATGGAAATGAACGGATAAAGAGTTATTACGGTGCGGATATACACAATGATACCAAAAATTACATTTCTGGGTTTGAAAACCAACCTTCAGATAAAATCAAAAACAGCTTTTTAAATTTGATGAATCTGCCCAATGACAAACATACCTTATTGCCTCTGCTCACCAGTATAACAGGAATTTCTTTACCCTGGTGCTACTTTGGTTCCAAATTTTCAGTATTCGGTATACACCTAGAAGATCACTTCACATACTCTGTGAACTACCAATTTTCAGGAAACTCCAAAATTTGGTACTGTATAAAGATATCTGATTCAGACAAGTTCCACGAGTACATTAAAGAAAGGTATCCTGACTTTATTAGAAGACAAAAAGACATATTGCATCAGTTAACAGCAACAATATCTCCGTATGACATTGAAATTCATAAGAAGATTGGTATAAAGTTTTTTAAGGCTTGCCAAAACCCATATGAGTATATTATCACCTTTCCAAAGTGCTGGCATTTCGGATTCAACTTAGGCTTTAATCATAATGAAGCCGTCAATTTCATATTACCAAATTGGATACCATATGCTATCGAAGCAGATAACGTGTATAGAAGAGATGGAAGAAAGAATGTATTTGACATTTACAAACTAATACAAAAAAATGCTATATTAAATAAAGATTATTCCTCTATTGGCAAGTTGTTTGAGCATGTCAAAAAAGTCTTAGAATCCCTCAAACTGAGTGTAGACATATTACTCAAAGAAAAACTCATAGATGAATATGCCCCAACCAAGCTTGATTTATCCACATACAAAGATTCTTATTTGTTGAATGAAATTAGTTGTGATAAATGCAAAAAGATATGTTCATTTGCGATGGTATTAATATTCAATGATTATGCATTGTACGATAACCGGGCAAATCTCAGTTTGAACCAAATATTGATCTTTAGTAAAAAGATAAATGGAACAGCTGAAGGCCATGATTACGAGAACTTAGATAATTACATTTCGAATCATAGTGACAATGAATACAAAGGTTTGCATTTGTATTGCGTTGATTGCTACATACATAATCATCAAAGCTTCAAGACTTATTTAACCACTGAGATTGTTTATTTGGAGGATGATATGAACAGAAATGATGCATTCAAGAGAGATGATCTGTATGGATTTCCTATATCTCTGAGATAGTAACCTAGTTTATAAGGTAGCGACTACGCTGTCAGTGTTCCGACTTAAGATCACGTGTAGCAATAAAGCTAAATCGTAGTTCGCCTGTTCTTTTTTCTTCTTCGAGTTTCCATTTTTTCCCTCATATAAGCAATCTTTCAATATGCTCATTGAACACCACTAGAAATACCTAAGCTAAGGCCAACGATCCAACATCAAACTTCAATGGCATTATTTACTTCTGATTTCATCATAAAGTGTAGAGCTGCTACATACATATTCTTGTCAATTTTATGTTTCAAGAACATATCGGCCATAACAACTAACAACTCTCTAGTTACATTTTCCATAGCCATGAGACTACCCCAAGTGGTTATCAATGAAAACTCGATCATTGTTGGTATATTATCTATATTTTTGTTTAACATAGGACTATTAGATGTTCTCTCATTGATTCATTACGGAAAAATCAAGGCTCATTTCTACAAAGATTTTGTTTTACTGAGATTGACTTCAGCATTTGTCATCACATTTATTTCATACTTCAATAAAGTCAATGTCAAGTGGCACAATAACTTTGTCTTTTTGTATGGATTCATTGAACTTTGGTTCAATTTCATCATCTACAATTGTTTGAAAGAAGAGTTGAATGACGTTAATATAAAGACAAAGAGAAAGTACGAAGATAAAGTATTGAATGAACAAATTGATAATGACGAAGAAGATTAATTGCTTCTATAATGATATTTATATAAACGTAATATAATCTAATAATTCGGATATGTTGTCAAACATCACAGACTTACTTGTCAATAACTCCAAAGAATATGAGTTAGGTGTTGTTAATTTAAGTTTGAATTTGTAGTTCTCATTTTTTTCTTTGGAACTTACTTCAAATGTTGTTTCACATAATTCTGTCAAAGCACTATATGAGTTTAACTCCATTTTTAATTTTTTCAGGTTTGCATTATCCAATTCCTCACTTTTCCATTTTTGATTTTGTTTTATCAATTCGTTTTTAGAGGCAACAAGATCCAAAGACTCATACTCGGATATAGTACTCGTAACTAGTTTGACTATGTGTTCATGGTTAATTTTCAACAAAAGGTTGTGTATAATGTTTGCATAATTTTCACTTTGTGGATTGGTAATCCGTTTCTTGCTGTAATAAATAGGTGGGTTGGTTACATTGTTAAAACATCTTAGTTTGTTCAAAAATAACAAGTTCTTTTTGATAAACTCAAGGATGTTATTTGGCAAACTAGCATCATCAAGTTTACTTTGATTCAATTCCAACAATTCGGATTTCAATAAGTTTTTGAATTGAATAGTAATTTTCTGTTTACCATTTGTTAATACCTCAATGGTATTTTCTTCTTTTAAATTAAAGCTTTTGTTTAGGATATTTGCATTCTTGCATTCAAGCTTCAAAGTCTTAAAGATAAGTTCTTGGAACTGCAGCTCATTTAGTCTTTCCAGTTGAGCGCTCAATTCATTTGGCTTGATTGCTTTTGACACTATACTTAAAATGCTTTCGGGTATAGTAGATTTGCTGACATTTTCACCATCTGAAACTTCTACACTCAAATATTTGAAAATAATAGCATCATCCGAAAGACCTTCTTCTTTATTTGTGTATAAAATTCTATGTGAAGCAATATTAGGTATTACTTGCACTTCAAACTGCTCAACTTTTTGATTGACTATATTAAGACTAGCAAATTGATTAGAATTAACCCCATATTTGACACCTAAAGTGTTATTATTATAATTTTTGATCAATGTTCCTTTTTGAGATAGTTTACTATCAGCAATAATGGACCAGTATTTGTTTTCTATGAGCATTTGTTCATTCAGCTTATTAAAATTATACTCATTATATTCTTCTATGTTCTTTATTGTCTTCAACTTCCATGCCATCTTGATCAGATAATTCTTGGCAGTATCATTATCTAAAATTTGCTTCATTAGTACCTTATCACTGTTAACAGACCCCATAGGCAAGTGTTCCTTTAGGTAAGGGGACATAGTCATTGATCCCTGTTTAGGCTTAGGCCCTGACAATAATAATGATATTACTTCTAATAATAAAGAAGACTCATTGATAGCACTGCCAATAGCATTAAAAGATTCCTTTTTCAAAGTTTCAAATTGCTCAATAGTCAATTTTTCATATCCATTTTCCTTTGTTGTTTCTATAATATTATCATCCTCCACATCAACATCTTCATTATCGTCTTCGAAGGCTTCTTCCTCAGGTTCTTGTAGACTATCTACAGTCAATTCTTTGAAAGAAACCTTTCTTTCTTTTAAAACCAAAGAAATAAATTCCTCCATTTTCAAACAAGAAATGTCAATCTCTGTGTTGTTTTTATGTTGATTTATAATTGAATTATCGTCATTCTTTAAGTTATCTATTATGTTATTTTGTAGGATGTTTATCAAGTCGGGATCAATGCTAAACGTCTCATGACTATTTTCTGCTGTCAAAGTTTCATTCTTCGTAGCTACTTCCATGACGGATGTCTTTTTTGGAGGCATACAACTTTGCTTATTTGTTTGGTTTATATACTGAAAGTCTCTATAAACAAAAAAATATATATTTGAAAATGAATTGCCTACAACGCAGTAATTAGGCGAATGGTCTTTTTTCCATAGCTAGTCCCGTCGGAGATAAACCAATATTCAATATTACCCCAAAACCCCTTCCATGAAGTGTGCAGTGGTGTTTGCCATTATGAATACGTCTGTATGTTATTAATTAGTGTAGATATATATACATACAAAACGTCTGTTTTTGGTTAAAACAACTAATTTTCGGCAGCCAAAGAGACTGTAGTGTTATTGAAGGAAGTAAGAGCATCGTGTTAAGTAACGACTGTATGAGGGTGTATATAACAGAAAAAGAAAAAACAAAAAAGATCTTCAGCTAGCACAAAAGCCTCCTTAGTAAACCAGCCTTTAAAAAGCCACATTGATAACCACAAGAAGCAATTAATAAACGTTGTTTTTGGGTAGTGTTCAGTTGATTAAAAGAGAAAAAAGTAGACTGTTATATCCGATTTTAGCATATTCCTTGTAGATATTGAATACGGGAGAGAAAAAAAGGCCCAGATATTGACAACCTAGTAATTGAGTCATATGAAAGCACTATCATCGAGCCCTGCCGTATTGAACAATCATATAAAAATATATTAGAAAATGACTTACAGTGTTGGAATTTTAGGATGTGGAGTAATGGGACAAAGTTTTTTGTCTGCTGTACAAAAATTCAGAGTTTTGGGAACATCAGAGGATAAAGAAAAGTTACCAACGAAATTTTACACCACAAATCACAATGAAGAATCTGTTAAAAATGTGAAAAAAGTATTAGAAGAAAACATCAAGAAAATCACTGAAGATGAAGAAGTTTTGAAGAACTTTGGATTTGAAGATCACGAATGTTACACAGGAAAAGACAACATAAAGTTGATTGAAAAGTCTGATGTCGTATTATTTTCAATTAAACCATATCAAATGGAACAGGTATTGAATCAAATCAAAGAAGCTGGGTTTGATTTGAAAAACAAAGTTTTCATTTCCTTAGTTGCAGGATGGACCACTGAATCCATGAGAGAAATTTTGAACAACAAAGAAATGATCATAACCAGATTGATGACTAACACACCAGCTAAGTTTGGAGAAGGAGCTGTTGTAGTCTCCCACACTGGTTCTGAAGAGCTTTTACAAAAATGGAAAGAAAAATTGAACTTTATGATTGAGCAATTAGGTGTAATGGTTGAATTGCCAGAATCCAAGATGGATGCTGCCACAGCTTTAGTTGGATCAGGACCAGCTTTTGTATTGAACTTCTTGGAAGCCATGGTTGATGCTGGTATCAAGATGGGTATTCCATATAAGGAATCATACATTTTAGCATTAAAGACAGTTGAAGGAACAGCTAAGATGGGGCAATTGACCAATTATACCCATCCAAGTGTCTTAAAGCACCAAGTATGCACCCCTGGTGGGACAACCATTGCAGGATTGGTGGAAATGGATAATAGAGGGGTAAAGTCCGGTGTTATCAACGGAATCACAGAAGCAGCAAGAGTAGCATCTGAACTAGGAAAGAAGAAGTAGTTTAACTGATTTTGGGGAAGTCGCCATTGGCTAACAGAGGATCAACATCAGACAGGCGAGCGTAAACTCCAGATCAAGTATTATCATGCGTGTTATGTACACGTTTGAGTTTATGTATAGCATGCCAAGAAGTTATATATCCGTTTTTTTTTTGTTATTACTAGTGCATAGTGTTGATGTGTAGTGGTTTATTTTTGCTTATGCTGATACTGCAGGATACTGTTTGCAGTCGATACTGTACACGTGCCTTTGCTGCAGAAAGCTGATGCCGCTGGTGCACGAAGGGCTGTTATTTCCGCTCTGGCACTACCAAAGTGTGAAGGCAGCATCCCAGCTGTAGAAGTGCCACCTGGTGTGTAGGCACATCTGCCCTATATGCCCATACCTAGTCTTGTCTGCCCTATATGCCCATACCTAGTCTTATCCGCCCTATCTACCATACTACCCTATCTACCATATCCCCTCATACCTAGTCTTATCTGCCCCACACCGCAGCGAACCAACCAGAAATGAGAAAAAAAACGCATGACTTACCCTGCCACACCTAATCACGTGCCCCATCAAAACAGGTGCAAAAAAAAATCCCCTTTGCATCCAAACGCTACACAGTTTCCGTCCCTGTTTTTTCAACCAACCAGAATATTACGCTCAAATCCTCTTTCGGGTATCCTCTCTCCGTGTTGCAAGTGCGAATATTGAATCAATACTGGAAAAAAATTTTTTCGCCTTTTTGGTGGTGAAAAATATGACTTGAAATATTAGAGGCGAAAATTTTTTTTTTCCAGTGTTTTTATTCATTCTAATATATACTATATGAATTGGTATTTTTAAATAACGAAATGTTTAAGTTAAGAAGTATTATAAAGAGTTATGAATACACAACCAGATCATATAAAATTATAATTTCTTTATACACATAATATTTTATTTGAAAATAAATTCATAAAAATGGTTTTACCTTTGATCAGAAGAACTGCTTTACAAGCTGTTTCCAAAAAAACTTTCTCCACTTCTGCTACTGCTTTAGCCGCCAGCGGTAAAGTTAGAGCTGTTATTGGTGCTATTGTCGATGTCCAATTCGAACAAGGTTCCTTACCAGCTATTTTAAACGCTTTAGAAATCCCAACTGACAACGGTAAGTTGATCTTAGAAGTTGCCCAACATTTAGGTGAAAACACCGTCAGAACCATTGCTATGGACGGTACCGAAGGTTTAGTCAGAGGTACTTCCGTTGTTGATACTGGTGCCCCTATCTCTGTCCCGGTTGGTAGAGAAACCTTAGGTAGAATTTTAAACGTTGTTGGTGAACCAATTGATGAAAGAGGTCCAATTAAAACTAAGAAGAGAAACCCAATCCATGCTGATCCTCCAACCTTTGCTGAACAATCCACTGCTGCCGAAGTTTTAGAAACCGGTATTAAGGTTGTCGATTTATTAGCTCCATACGCCAGAGGTGGTAAAATTGGTTTATTCGGTGGTGCCGGTGTCGGTAAAACTGTCTTTATCCAAGAATTAATTAACAACATTGCCAAGGCCCATGGTGGTTTCTCCGTCTTCACCGGTGTTGGTGAAAGAACCAGAGAAGGTAATGATTTATACAGAGAAATGAAGGAAACCGGTGTTATCAACCTAGAAGGTGACTCCAAGGTCGCCTTAGTTTTCGGTCAAATGAACGAACCTCCTGGTGCTAGAGCTAGAGTTGCCTTAACCGGTTTAACTATTGCCGAATACTTCAGAGATGAAGAAGGTCAAGATGTCTTGTTATTCATTGATAACATTTTCAGATTCACCCAAGCTGGTTCCGAAGTTTCTGCTTTGTTAGGTAGAATTCCATCTGCCGTCGGTTATCAACCAACCTTAGCCACTGATATGGGTTTGTTACAAGAAAGAATTACCACCACCAAGAAGGGTTCCGTTACCTCCGTCCAAGCTGTTTACGTTCCAGCTGATGATTTAACCGATCCTGCTCCAGCTACTACCTTCGCTCACTTGGATGCTACTACCGTCTTATCCAGAAGTATCTCCGAATTAGGTATCTACCCAGCTGTCGATCCATTAGACTCTAACTCCAGATTATTGGATGCTTCTATTGTTGGTCAAGAACATTACGATGTTGCTAACCAAGTCCAACAAACTTTACAAGCTTACAAGTCCTTACAAGATATCATTGCTATTTTAGGTATGGATGAATTATCTGAAGCTGATAAACTAACTGTTGAAAGAGCTAGAAAGATCCAAAGATTCTTATCTCAACCATTTGCCGTTGCCGAAGTTTTCACCGGTATCCCAGGTGCTTTAGTTAGATTAAAAGACACTATCTCCTCCTTCAAGGCTGTCTTAGATGGTAAATACGATCACTTACCAGAAAACGCTTTCTACATGGTTGGTGGTATCGAAGATGTTGTCGCCAAGGCTGAAAAGTTATTAGCTGAATCTAAGTAAGTTTCATAGATTTTTAAAATTTGTTTATATATGTACATAAAAATCTGATATGGTGAAACATTACTTATGGTGATATTGAAATTATTAATTCTAAAAAAAACAAGAAGAGAGAAAGAAGAACGGTTGGTGGAAATAGAAATAAACCTTTATGAATTGAACTTCTTAATGAATGAAAATATGATAATGATATTAAAAAAAAAAAAAAGCAACATACAATTAAATGTTTATTATCTTCCATTATGACTTTGTTTTTATTTCTTTTTTCAAATATTAAAAAAAAGAACAAAAATTAATCAATTTATAAATAACATTAAATAGTATATATTGAATATTCTTATATCTAAAAATAAAATAATAAAGAAGTTAGTATTAGCATTTTTTCAAGTGTAGTTTGCACTCAGTTATATGACTTTTAATTGATTTTCAAAGTCGAAAACGTAGATTCGATTATCGGATTTTACAGAATTACTGATCTTATATCCGGTTTTTTTTTTTCATGCCAATAGATGCTTTATGGGGAGTAATTGAAATTAACGATTACCTAAGGCATTGAATATTTAATACACCAAATACCAATAAACATATTTAATAGCTACAAATTTTTGGTACATCTGATATGAAATTTCAATGGACTTTTGTTAATAACGTGTGCAAACGTCATGTATCACTCAATGGTGGTAATAGGCACGTGAAATCACTGGTTTACGCCAAAAAGCTTGATAATACAGTATCCAATACCCATTTCATTTCACTTTCTGGTCCAGGGACGATAGATTTTGTGAATGGAATGGTCACAACAAAACTTAATGAAAAAGTCATTAAAAAAAACTTGACTAGCTTGAGTATGGATGACGAAGGTTACGAACCTTCACAAACATTAACCGATCTACAAGATATCTCAATGAGTAATTACGTAGCCAAACAAATGATCGATCTTTATAAAACAGAGTTTAAAACTTTGGATGATGAAGACATCAGAAGAAAGTCTTTGTATGATGAGCAATTGGAATCTTACGGAAATATAAAAGGACAATTTACAGCATTGTTGACTAGTCAATCCAAGGTCACAAGCTTAATGAGATTATACACGCCATTGTCTGAAAAAGGAGAAAGTATAATCATAGAGCTACCTAAGCAGTATGATGCTCAATTAGATCCTGAATGTGATGCCATAGCCATTTTAGAAAAACATAAAAGATTCAAAAGACATGTGAAGATGGTTAAAGATGTACAAGATGAACCTGAATCTGGGTTTGATGTATGGGAATTGTGTTTCGAGGGAAACCTTACCAAGAGTGACATGGAATTAGAAGTACTTTCGATGATTTTAGAAGAGAACAAGATGAATTATCTATTTAATAAGAAGATTCATGTTGATGAACATTTTTTATCTGATAAGATCATTGCCATTTATTTTGATGATGTTCTATACAATAGTTCTTTGGTCAATGAAGACACCCATAATGTCTATTACAGGTACAAAGTTTTGGTAGAAAAGAGCACAACTAAATTCAATGACTTTGTTCATTCAATATATGTTGAAAATTTCAAAGAAAACAGCATAAAGGAAATTCAAGATATTGAGCACAAATTTGGTTTATTTGATTTAGGCGACATATTACCAGGATCTGTCCTTCCATTTGATTTGAACTTGGATTATGTTCCAAACAGTTTGAGTTTTGATAAAGGCTGTTATATTGGTCAAGAACTGACAACCAGAATGTATTCAACAGATAAGATAGTTAAGCGTGGTGTTCCAATAGATGTTTTGAAATCTGAAAAAAACCTTCAACCGCAAGTTGGATGGGATCTTTATACTGATTATGAATTCAAAACAACTGATGAAGAAGAACCAAAAGTTAATGATGTTTTCGGTAGCTCTAAACAAGGGATCAAGAAGAGAAATAAACCTGTAGGAAAGCTGATAATTAATAATGATGAAAAAAATGTCAGATTGGTTTCACTAAAGATCAAATACATTAATGAGATTTTTGCAAACAAGAATAAAGAAATCAAGTTTTACCTAACGCCATCTAAAGACGAAATGAAATCCAAAGGTTTGAAAAAAGATGATTATAAAGTCGATGTAGAAATCAAGACCCCATATTGGATAGATGAATATACAGAAGAATGAAACAAAAACATTGAACGAAAAATCAGCCGCATGTAAACATAGTTAGTAGAAAGTTCACTATTTTTTTGTTACAATTTTTTTTCAATTATTATTTTTTATTAAATTGTCCGAAATACAATCCGAAAAAAAACAAAACAAAAAAACAGAAACCTCACTATATAATTACTGTATTAGGAAATGTTTCATGAAAAACATGAAAAGTACCTTTTTTTTTGCTAATAAACACAACTAAACAAAGAAATTCACGAAAACAAGCTAATTCAAGTGACAAGAATTTCTTTTTGATTTAGTAGAATATACATTTCATAATAAATTATCAGATCGCACTTTGTTTTTTAGCGGTAATTCTTCCAGTGCAGATTCCTTTTTGTAAGCAATTTTTCTTTCTGATAGCTCACTACGAAGTGTTTTGGTGAATTTCAATTATTAAAACTTTATTCTAAGGTGTGTTTATAATTTTTACTACCTAAAATTATGTTTTCGTAGTCGATTTCCTAAAGGGGTAAATTCGTTTCATTTATTTTTCACATTTTTTTTTTCCTGTTAGTTTTTTCTCTTTCGTGCTGTCTGCTTGCACTAAGCTGTTTTTGGTTTTGGGCTTCATGTTTTTTCTGTAGCTAGTAAAAATTAGCAGTAAGAAAAATTAAAATCTTGAATAATTTATTATTGAAATATATTGCTATATTGTTACTAGAATCTTAAGAGAAAGTAACCTAAAGTACCAGCACAATTAAAGTTAACATGTCTGAAGAACAAGCTACTGTCGAAACTGTTGCCCCAGTTGTTTTAGCCACTGCCATCCCAGAAGATGTCGTTGAAGGTCAACAAGAAATTAGATTATTCAACAAGTGGTCTTTCCAAGAAGTTGAAGTTAAGGACCCATCCTTAGTTGCCTACGTTCAAATCCAAAACCCAGTTTACGTCGGCCACACCGCCGGTAGATACGCCAACAAGAGATTCAGAAAGGCTCAATGTCCAATCATTGAAAGATTAACTAACTCTTTAATGATGAACGGTAGAAACAACGGTAAGAAATTAAAAGCTGTCAGAATTGTCAAGCACACTTTAGAAATCATCAACGTTTTAACCGACTTAAACCCATTACAAGTTGTTGTTGATGCTGTCGTCAACTCCGGTGCCAAGGAAGATACTACCAGAGTTGGTGGTGGTGGTGCTGCCAGAAGACAAGCCGTCGATGTCTCTCCATTAAGAAGAGTCAACACTGCTATCTCCTTATTAACTGTTGGTGCTAGAGAAGCTTCTTTCAGAAACATCAAGACCATTGCTGAAACCTTAGCCGAAGAATTAATCAACGCTGCCAAGGGTTCCTCTACCTCTTTCGCCATTAAGAAGAAAGATGAATTAGAAAGAGTTGCCAAGTCTAACAGATAAATGGTTATTAATTATAAAATTATAACTTTTTTAAATAGATTACTAAACGTTTTAAATATAAGAAACTTCTAATAAAGAACTTAACATACAAAAAAAAATAAAAATAAAATAAAATATAGTTCGAAATAAGTATAATTGAATGAACAAATAAATCAAACAAAACGATAAATGAATAACAAAGGTAATATGAGCAGAAAGTATTGATATTTTAACATTATAAAGTTGGAGGACCATCAAAGATGATTTGTGAATATAAGAACATACTCGATTGATCAATTCATGGATTATAGCATGAAAAATATTTTGAAGTTATATGAATTCAGACCTTTTGAGACTAAACTGTGATATTGAGCAAAATATGAAGAACGGTGTACTTTCAAGACCATACAGTAATGTTGATTCATTTAAAATTTACGTTTGATTTATGTAGTTCAATTTGCTTTTCTTTTTTTTTTTTTTACCTTGCTATTTGGGTTCTAATTTTAGGTCTCAATGACATTGAATGATTAAACTGAATCATGGCATTCGTATCATAACTCCTAATTGCGACTAGATACTATACCTAATGCAATGTGATCGTTGATATGTAAGTAATACCAGCTTGACGTATATTGGTACATTCGGATTTAAGTCACGTGTTTAAAACATGCATATAGGGATCTCAAATAATGGTACTCAATAAACATGAAATCTTCATACAATATCAAAATAAAAATATTTGAGTACACTCATAAGGGTGATATAAATCCTAATTTATTTTATTTATTTTTTGAAAATAAAGCACTGTGAAAGATACACGCTCATTGCTATTTTAGCTGTAGACATGTGCCTTCTTTGATTAAACCCATTTTAAAAACAACTTGCAGTTTTATATATTTCAGAAAAAAGATAATCTCATTGTTTAAAGGCAGGTGTTTTAATACAGCAGCACTATAAAGCTCATATATAATATTAAAAACTCCCTTAATCGTTAACATATAATGCATTGAATCGCACTTTTAAATGCATGAAAACTGACATGATACTATTCCATACACTATTTCTTTTTTTATTGGATCAAGCAAACCAAAATTTACACATATAAAATTTAACAAAGCTCGATTAGCTCAGTTGGTTTAGAGCGTAGTGCTAATAACACTAAGGTCAACAGTTCGATCCTGTTATTGAGCATTGGTATAATTTTATTTTTTTTGTTTCAAGCACATCTTGAACACGTGATTAAGCGTTGAATTTACAGCTTTTTATCCTTCTTTTAAAAAAAAATCACCTTTTTATACATATGAACTTTCCACGCTTAATAATTTATAAACGGTTCATACTTATTTTTGTCTAAAATACTAGCTTTCAATTAGGTAAATTTTAACATGTGCTAATTGTTTACATAATTGAATTTAAAAGCCGTTTGAATATTCAGAAAAAAAAAATTAGGAATAAAGTGATAAAATAACTTTAATAT
>ERZ794949.156-NODE-156-length-26626-cov-186.863460_pt1 | contig 26626 bp, 16 predicted proteins | sample MGYA00511363_ERZ794949 | MGnify/ENA primary metagenome ERZ794949 (study PRJEB30137, sample SAMN04331402) | food metagenome | isolation source: T1 must sample point D1 replicate B | place: Australia: South Australia ...
GAAACACCTGCAATAGCTATTGACAACAAAAACATTTCGAGTGTTGTGTCATATTCAGCTTTCAAAAGTGGATCCAATACTATTTCAGTATTATCCATCTCCCCTGAAAACAACTCTTTCAATGTGCATAGCTTCACCAGAAGAAGATCTTCCGTATCAAAAATGCCAGTACCTAGACCCTCATCCTCTTTTAAAGTCATTAATATAAACAATGAAACCAACGACATGTTGGAGATTCATGAAGAAAGTCAGAACGAGGATGTTTCAATGATGCACATAGACGATCATTTCGATGAAAATAGCTCAATTTTTGTTTACGACGATATTAATAAGGAAGGATCCGTATTGAAATTGTCTGCTGAAGAGCCAATACCAAAGAAAAGATTTAAAAAACAATTTAATGATTTTGAACCCATCAAATTGCTTGGTGAGGGTGCTTATGGACAGGTTTTGCTAGTGAAGGAAAAAGAAAATAACAGTATTTTTGCAATGAAGCAAATGCGTAAAGCAGAGATACTTATTATGTCGGATGAACCTAATGAAAAGAAGAAGTCTGCAAGTAGTCCTAAAATGAAACAAGTTGAACGAACTTTTTCAGAAAGAGATATTCTAACAGAGATAAATCATCCTAATATTGTTAAACTATTTTACAGTTTCCATGACCAAGACAGATTGTACTTAATTCTTCAATATGTTCCGGGAGGAGAGTTATTCTTTCATCTTAACAGATTAAGCAAATTCAATGAATCTGTAGCAAGTTTCTACACGTTGGAAATATCATTGGCCATAAAATTCTTACATGATAAGGGTATAGTGTACAGAGACTTGAAGCCTGAAAATTGTCTTTTGAATGAAAGAGGTCATTTAATATTGACAGATTTTGGATTGAGTAAAAATACTACAACAGAAGTACTATATTCGTATTGTGGTACGCCTGAGTATGCAGCTCCTGAGTTGTTGGCTCCTGTTAGCACAGGATATACCAAATCAGTTGATTGGTATAGTGTAGGTTGTGTTTTGTATGATATGTTGACTTCCAAGCCACCTTATGAAGGCACCAATCCAGCTGCTATTTTGCAAAAGATTCACAAGAATCCTAAAAAAATGTGGCCAGATTTTGCTCCTTATCTCTCAGTTGATATGAAAGATTTCTTGTCTGGATTGTTGAACAGAGATGCCAGTTTAAGATGGGATGTAGACCATTATTGGGATGAAAGAGCACTAAGTAGAGACGAAATCCAGAAACTAAAGAATGATAGAAAAAAGAAAAAGAAAAAAAGCAAAGTAGCTGATCAAAAAACAAGCTACTACAAACAGCATAATATCTTCAGAAATTTAAACTGGGATAAATTGTCGAAAGCTGAATACCAGCAAGAGAGTTTTGGTCCTATTGTTCCAATAATCACAGATAAAAACTTGGCAGAGAACTTTGCAGATGAGTTTACTGCCAAAAACATTGATGATTTGATGTCAGCCAACACAGTTGATAAATTACTCGACATTAACCTAAAAGAACAAGAGTTATTATTTCAAGGATTCAGTTATGAAGCGGATTCTGGATTCCTTGAACAGTATATGGAAAACAACCAAAACAAGTGAGGATTGCAATTTTACCACTTTTAATATTTATTTAACTCCAATATCTTAATACATCGGCTTCTATGAAGCTTGATTTCTTAGTTCTACCATGCTATTGGCATGTATGTCATTCCTTATATACAGCTCACGTGATGTGTTTTAATTTACTTATCTTATGTCCGATTTGTGTTTACTTTTGTATATATTTTGTTTAATTAAGCGATGGCCACGGTGAAAAAAAGGGTTTAAGGCATTTATGACCATTTTTTTTAAAATAACTCAATGTTTACATTCAAATAAGCTAATTAACACAGGACAATTATTGTTGTAAACAAAGTTTTTTTTGGTAATTATAAGGACCAATTCAAAAGGGGAAAACAGTAATTATTTGTAATTTATTCAAGAGTCATCTCGATTTTTCTTTCTTACTTGGCCAAATACACATCTATAATAAAACCCCCATATAAACATACTAATGAGCAAAGAAGATGATCATCATGAGGATGATAAAAAAGAAAAATTTAGAACACCACCATTAGTTCAACAGCCCCATTTTGCATATCAACAACAACAATACTACTATTATTACCAAACACCGGTTTACCCTTCAGGAATGGCGGCATCTCCACCACCAAATGCCCCTAGTTACAATTCAGAAATGAACTTGATGTCTCCACTTCAGTTTAACTATTTGCCGGCGTCACCATCTCAAAATTATAACCCATACGGACAACAAACTTATGGGTATCAGTATTCACCCAAAGGTAAGTACAACGACTCATATTCTCCCAAGAAACATGGAAATGGGATAAACAGTAAAAAAGCTAATCAAGGATGGGTGACTTCACCAAGAAAACAAGGTATGAACAAAAATTACAAATTGAAGCCACCATACACTAGGAGTCCTGGAGAAAAAACTAAAAAACAAACAAATAGTCCTGTCAAATATAACAATCGTGGTTCAAAACTTAATGAGGGTAAACAAACCAAGATGCCACCATTGACTTCAAATACCAATATCAAAAAGAATTTTGTGATAAAGAAATTGGATGCATATGATGATTACGAAAAGGAACTGAATAGTTATGCTTCAATTGCTCAAGAAGGAGAAAACCACAGTTTTGTTACTAAAATAAACACATCTAATTGTTTAGAAAAAAATTGTTTAAATCTGTTGAAAAAACCTGTGTATGATATTCTATATGAATTGGACATGGGAAAGATTATAAGCTTAAGTGATGATATCAAGAGTGAAAGAACAATCGAAATGGATAATGATGTTGATCGTTTGATTCTTCAAGAAATCAACAGCTTAGACGACAAACACCTTGATGACTTCTTTACTTATTTGGGTGAGAGTCTTCAAAAAAGCAACGAAGAAAATGACATATCTGCAATGGATTCTTCTGAATCTAGTATGAATAAGAGTATGTCTTCAGGTAGAATGATTGTTTTGAAGAAAAGTACAAATTTTTTTGTTTCATCAAAAGGTCAAGACCCTAATTTGAGTATAAATGCTGATAGGCGTTCAAGTTATAGCTCCAAGAGTGGAAGTATTAACAATGCAACAAATGTTGCCAGCAATAAGACGAGAGAATTGAGAAGAACTTTAAATCTTGGAACTTCCAGCCTGCAAAATAAAGATGATTTCAAAACCACTACAACGTCGTTATTTGGTGATATAGGAGATTCAAGCTTTGTCAAATCAAGCAAGTCTAATAACTTCAACAAACTAATAGAAACTTCCCCAAAGAAACTAGCAATGAATCAAAATAAAAACAATGAAATTTCTCCAACTAAAAAATCAAGAAGTTTGATGTCTAAAGGTGCCACTTTGTTAAAACCAGATGCAGACATAAGCCTAGAGTCTTTTGATGAGATGAACCAATTAGGAAGCAAGTATTCCACCAATGGTTTGGGTCTGCTGAGACAACCTAGTGTTATAGACTATAGCGAAAAAGAACCTCGTCAAGATAAATCACCAGCACAAGGAAATGGAAATACATCTGTATTGGATTTGAGTTTTGATGGAAAGGCAATGAACAAGTCGGATTTGTTTAAGTTGATAGACTCTTTCGAGATGTAATCAATCAGCATTCTTCATTACATAGATTATTGATATTATTTTTTATTTAAAAAAAAAAAAACAAAAGAAAATTAAAGCTTTCTAATTATATAGTTAAAAACACATTAAAAATAGGATTATTGAATTGTATTTACATGGAAACATTGACACCTATATTGTTATTTTGTCTCGTTATCAATGTCTAACAGCTGAGAAACCTGGTTCGATCTTTCTAGCTAATCTGTATTCGTTTTCAACAAAGTCTCTAATATTTTGGTTTATGTATTCGCTAACTTCTGGACTTATAAAAGTATTCTCAGCTTTTGAATCCAGAAGATCTTCTGTTGGTTCTATGTTTACTTGTTCAGGTTTTGCGGATATTTGTTCAACAGAAAAATCAGGATTAATTTTTTTGATTTCACTCATTATGACGTCTTCATCAACCTTAACGACTTCTACGTTAACTAGCTCCTTGTTTTTAAGTAGTCCAATTGCCGTTTTCTTGTTGATTGGAAGTATGTGAACTCTGTTTAATTTACGTGATTTTATACCTATGCTTTCCAATATGGTTTTTTGTGTGTGTGGAACATCTACTAAAGATCTTCTTAACGAAGCTTTGTAAAATATTGATTCGATTTTGTTAGCAAACAAAAAGTTTTGAAATACCTTGGACATAATTGATAATGGATGGAATATAGGTAGGTGTTTAGTTGGTCTTTAGAACCTTGTTAAATTAGTCTAAGATTTATATATTCTTTAAAATTTGAAAAAAAAAATTAAAATTGAAACTGAAAATTTTTACGGAAAAAAGAAAGTTCAAAGTATCGCTAGCAAAGCATTAACGACTTATGGTCTTATATCCGAAACACCAACCTTTTTAAAATACACGTTAAAGCTGATTAAAAGTTTGCAGCATAAGACAGGTGAATAACCCACCAAGAAGATTAACATAACGACGAACGTGTATATCTAAACATGGAAGCTGAATCTGCTATTTTCAATGACAAGTATAGATCTGAAGCTCCCGATAGAGTATATATTCTTCTGGATATTTCACCAGAGAAAATAAACATTGGTGTTTTGAATATGGTTTATGAACAAATTATTCATACACAACTAAAGTCAACGATTTTTTTCAATTCAAAGGCATATAACTTGTTAAATATGTTGGAGATTTTAAAACTCAAAGAAACAGGCTTGGTTAGAACTAATTTTTTCGATAATCTTAAGTATATCAATCAGGAATATATCAACAACAAAGAAGTAAGAATTGATAACTATTTAAATATTATTGTAATAACAGATTTGAATAAAATCAACAAGGATGAAGGCTTTAGGTTAGTGAAAGCAGTAGAAAATGATTTTAAATCAAGAGGTGAGGATGCAGCATATACTAGGCAAATCGATATAGCAACTATTTTATACGACATTGATATCGACGCTGAGAATACAGATTCTTACATTGAAATTTTTGAAGACCATGATTTATTCAAAATAGATTCTACAGAACCAATCGAAATTAAAACAGCCAAATTGAAAGGAACATTTGATCAAATTTATAAGAGCATCTTTGACGTTAAATATTTGAAGGCCACAAGTAACTTGGAATTAACATTTATGAACGCTCCAAATATGACTATAATGTGCGATGTTTATGAACTAGGTAGTCACAATTTGTTGGCTGGACAAACCTCTTATAAAACCAAACTTTTTGAACAGGGAAATCCTGAAAAAGGCGAAGTCTTTAATAAGAGATTTACTTGTAATCCGGACACTAATGAAAGACTAGAACCTCACCAGGTCAAAAGTTATTATCAATTGGCAAATGAAAAATTTATAAGCAGTGAAGATGCTGACAAGATATTTCAAAACCAGGTTTTTATAGGTGAAGAAAAGCTGATAGAAGACAACAAACCATTCCTTTCGGTCATAGGTTTCACTCCATTAGAAAGCTACAATAACATTGCAAGCCTTATGAACATTTCCAAGGCGCTTGAGCTAAAGCCAACCAATGAGTCTGTACATGAAAGCTTGTTTTATGATTTAAAGAATGAAATGGTAGAAAGTGGAACAGTAATGTTGGGTATCGGCAGAGCACTTGCCTCAAAGGATATAAGAAATTGTGTGGTTGTGGCAAGAAAAATTGAAGGCTTAGCAATTGAAGATAACATTAAGCTCTTTTTAATAGAATTGCCATTCAAGGATGAAATAAGGTTGTTTCCAAAATGCGCAACTAACGAAGACTATAAATCATCGCAAATCGAAGCCGAATACTACTCTGAGCTCAAGAACATATTTGACAATATATTTGTAAATGATAAGAACATCAGGTTATCTCCGACGGACTTTCAAAATCTAATATCACAATACAACTACAAGGATATCAACACAAAACAGTATGAAAACGTGCTGAGAAAAAAGACTTTCGTATTGCTAGAAGAAGAACCTCAGGGCATCGATCAATTAGATGACACATATAGCCTAGTAGAACAGAGAAACGAGTATCTACATGCCGGTTACGCCGATGAGCTTAATATTATCCATGCCATCAGCAACGCCTACTACAAGCAGTACCAGCATCTAGTAGCTTCTAAAAAAAGACCCTCTAATCCTCGTACATCCTTTTCAGTTAAAAGGGCAAAAAAGTAGTTAATGTGGGGTCGTTCACCTGTTTTTTTGGATATTAGGAGCTAATCAAAATTTTTTAAAGGGGAAATTGCAGTGTTATTGGTTTTTTCCCAATTTTTTTTTTTAGTAGGGGATGAATTTGTTTCACCCTTTAAATTTAGCTGACACATGTACTTACTGTGCTTATCTTATCATTGGATGCCTCAGAATATGTGAATAACCCCCAAAAGACACAAAAACTAAGAGCATTTACTAGTAGAAGATATGGTTGTTATACTCGCATCTTTGTTTTTGCCATTCACTCCACAATTTGAGATTAAGTCTAACTTAGGTGACACTGAGGCTTTGATTGATAGCAATATCATCAAGGATTCTTCGTTGCCCCCTAATTCTGCTTTGAATAATGCCAGTCACACTAACCCAGGAGAGTTTTCCTACAGCAATGTTAACAGTGGGGCTATTACTCCAGAAGTTGAAGAGCAATCACCCTTGCTGCTGGTAAACAGTCCTATTATGACCAATCCTAACACAAAAAGAAACTACACCCGTGCTAGAAGTAATACCAATAGCTTTTATAAGGAAGCAGGTGTTACTGAAGGTGATGCTGTTGAGGGTGTATTTGATCCAAACGTTGCTTCAAAAAAGCATCAACAATTGTCAAAAGAAGAAGTATTCAAGAGTAATTCTATGATCACTCCTCAAGATATCATCAATGAGAAGATTCAAAATGGAGACATCTCTGGTTTGAAAAAAGAGAAGGATGCTGATGCTTTAATTGACAGTTCAAAGATTGGTAATAGTGCTATCATTGTGAACCCTGATGAACACGAAGCTTTGAAAGATAACAATGTTGAAGACTCCGATGCCTTTATGAATAACCTTACTGCAGGAGCTTCAGGGTTCAACATGTCAAATGTCAACCAACATGTTCCAAATACTATAGACAGTGTTGCATCTCAAGTCAATATTGAATCCCTAGCTAGAAAACGTCATCCACATAACCAAACACCAAATTCGAGAAAACCTAATGAACCTGTATTTTCTGATTTGTTGAAACATAACTTAGGCTCATCTGCTAACTTAGATTCTGACTACAACTCAATGGCCTCTTCTATGAACAGCAGTGCATCCAACTTGAATTCTTTACTGATGGAACCACAAGCAAGACATTTGAACAACAGTAGACTTCAAGGCGCACATGACCTAAGTTCCCCATTACACGCCTCTACCAACGGACTCAATCAAAATCATTCTTTATTAAAACAGGTTTCAAATGTTTTGATGAACAACAAACCTGCAGGTACTATCATTACACCAAAGTCTAGGGAATTGCCTTCCGAAGAAAAGAATGTAGATGTCTCTAGAGACTTAAAAGCTGGCTTGTCAAGCACTACTTCAATGAGAAGAATTCATCGTAAATCAAGTGGTGCTGGTCCAAATCCTGGTATGGAAACAATAAGCAGATCAAACAGCCAAACACAACCTCACTCCAACTTTAAATCTCAGCTGTTTGAAATTGATGATGTTTTAGAACATGCAATTCAGGATGAACCTACTCTATATCAACCAAACACTGATCCTTCTGTAGATTCCATGTATCCTGCTAGAAATTTACATGTTGATGGAACTTTTTCTGATGACGGAGTAGGTTCTGATAATGATTCCAAAAGAGTTGAAAGAGCTAGCTTCGAATTTAATCAACAAGAAGTTCCTAAATTTGGTGGTTATTCCAATGCTGAGTTCTTAAAAAATAATTTATTGAATGGTCAACAAAATATTTTTTCCAAGGCTGATTGGTCTATTGTTCCTTCGCACAAATGCAACACAGGTTTGAAAAATGCTGTTAATACAGCTATCTTTGAAAAGACTTTTAATCAGCCTGTCATTTTTTATGGTACTTTAGGTGTTCCTACTGATGTATTGCCTGAAAATGTTTTGAATAATGTCACAGGAACTTTGAAAGATGAATTTAACTGTGAAGCTGTTATTTCTGATGATATTACTTTTAAAGGTGCTTACAAAAACTTTTGTAAAGAGATATTATGGCCAACCTTCCACTATCAAATTCCTGATAATCCAAAATCAAAGGCCTTTGAAGATCACTCATGGAATCATTATAAGGCCTTAAATCAAAAATTTGCGGACAAGATCATTGAAAATTATAGTGAAGATGATACTGTTTGGGTTCATGATTATCATTTGTTATTAGTTCCAGGAATGGTTAGGGAAAAATTACCTGATGCTAAAATTGGGTTCTCTTTACACATTTCATTCCCATCTTCAGAAGTATTCAGATGTTTTGCTCAAAGAGATTTTATTTTAAAGGGATTGTTGGGTGCTAACAGTTTAGGTTTCCAAACTGAAGAATATGCCAAGCACTTTGCTCTGACTTGTAATAGATTGATGCAAACCGATGGTGACATTGAAGATGGTATCAAATTTGCCGGTAGAACTATACATATTTGTACCATTCCAATTGGTATTGATGCCTTTGAAATACAAAGAAAGTTAAGAAATGCTGAAGACTTTGATTTCTTCAAAAATATCATCAAGGACAGATGGGCTAGCAATGAAAATAAAAGACTTATTGTATCAAAAGATCAATTTGACAGTTTGAGAGGTTTGAAGACTAAATTTATGGCTTATGAAAAATTCTTGAGAGATAATCCATCTTATATTTCAAGGGTGTGTTTTGTTCAAGTGGTTACTGGTTCTACCAAAAAGGATAAGTATTTGGAAAAAGAAATAGTTGGTTTGGTTGATAGAATTAATAATTTATCAACTGATATTACAATGCACCAAAATATTGTTTTGTTAACCCAAGATTTAACTGAGATTCAATACTATGCTTTATTGAGTGAAGCTGATATTTTCTGGGTTAACTCTATGAGAGAGGGTATGAACTTGGCTTGTCATGATTTCATCGTTGCTAACTCTGACAAAAACTCACCTTTGATGATTTCTGAGTTTACAGGTTCTGCTGAATTATTCAAAGAAGGTTGTTTGTTAACAAATCCATGGGATATCAAAAGATTAAGTGAGATAGTTAAGTTTGCCTTGGAGATGTCACCTGAAGAAAAAAGAAGAAGATGGAAAAAGATGATGAAAAAATTGACCATTACTGATAGTGACAATTGGATCATTTCTTCCGTCAAGTCAATTAATTCTTCTTGGGAATTGAACATTGAAAGATCTACTTTGTTTAATTTACAGAATGAAGAATGGGAAGAAAGCTATAACAGTTGTAAAGGTAAAAACAAACTATTTGTATTCAAGATCAGTGAACCACCAACTCCAGAAATTATAAAGACTATGAATGATTTATGTTCTGTTCCAGGAAATAAGGTTTTCATATTAAACTCCTTTGATAAAGCCACTGTTGAAAGATACTACGCTAGAGTTGCTAACTTGAATTTGATAGCTGAAAATGGTGCCTTTGTAAGAATTGATGGTGTTTGGTATACTTTGATGGGAGATAACTTATGGAAGAATGAGGTTTTACCTTTGCTGCAAGATAAGCTTGAAAGATTGCCAGGTAGTTACATTAAAGCTGGTGAATCTATGTTTAGAATACACACTGAAAATGCTGATGATAAAGACAGAGTCAATGATATTGTTGGTGATTTGATACTGCACATTAATACATTATTTGGATCCAGAAAAGGTATTCATGCTTACTATCACAAGAGCATATTATTTGTACAACAATTTGGGTTATCATTAAGAGCTTTGAAGTTTATTTTTGACTACTATGCCAGTTCAGGCTCATCTTCTATGCACAGAAACTCGTCAGCAACTAGTTTGTTCAATTTGAATTCAAACTCCAATGGATATGCTGACAATGGTATTAACATGTCCAGAGGTCCTTCCATGCATTCACCATTGTTAAAACCTTTGATGTCTCCTATAACCCCATCTACACCATCAAAGGTTCAATTACAATTAAAGTCTGTTAATAGTATTAGCGACTTGCAAGGAGATGATAACCTCAACAATGATGATAATTCTTCAATCAGAAGCAGCGTAGATGGCTCTAATGGTGACTATTTCAACAATAAAAACAACATTTCCTTACTAGGAAGTGCTAACATCAGACCACACTTGAACACCTTCCAAAGCTTTGAACAATTGAATTTATTGAATAACAACAGCTCTTGTGGTGAAAACTTGAAGGGTGTGAATAAATTCTCTTTCGCTATGATCACTGGTTCCTCATCTCCTACGATTGAGCCCTTGTTTGAGTACATCAACAGATTCAAGGGTGCCAATATAGCTTATACTTATACATGTGTATATGGTGATCCAACCTCAACAAATGCTCATCAACACGTCAATGGTATGAATGATTTGATTAAGTTATTATCAGCCAATGAAGAAGACTCTGATTGATATGTTTATATATACTTGAATTGATCAAATTTTTTCAAAATCAAATATCCGCTACCATTATTTCAAAGAAAATTTTTTTTCTTTCTTTTTTTTTTTTCACGTAGTGTTTGGCTGATGCCGTTTCTGTCGAAGTCTCCTTAAACTCATTTTTCTCTAGAGTTTATGGTTAAGAAGTGGATATTACTAAGAGACAAATAAAGGGTTTATAAACCAAAAATAATAGATATTATAGTAAGAAACAATGGCTAAGAAAAACGTCAAAGGTGGTAAAAAAGGTAGAAGAGGAAAAAACGATAACGAAGGTCAAAAGAGAGAACTTATCTATAAGGACGAAGGACAAGAATATGCTCAAATCACCAAGATGTTGGGTAACAGTAGAGTTTCAGCCAACTGTTTTGATGGTGTTGTAAGAATTGCTCATATCAGAGGTAACTTAAGAAAGAAAGCTTGGATGTCTCAAGGTGATATTATCTTAGTTTCTTTAAGAGATTTCCAAGACGATCAATGTGATGTTTTACATAAATATAACTTAGACGAAGCCAGAACTTTGAAACAACAAGGTGAATTACCAGAAAACGCCAAGATTTATGAAACTGATAACTTCGGTTTCGTTGACGATGAAGATGTCAACTTCGAATTCGGTGCTGAAGACGAAGAAGAAGAAGAGGATGATGAAGAATTTGATATTGATGACATTTAAGGTAACAGGTTTGAATGGAGTTTTTATTATTATTGCATATTATGCATTTTCCAAAGAAAAAATATTGTGTTTTATTGCAAATGAATTCAAAAAAAAAACTATATACATTGTCTAATTTAAACAACCTCTATGGCCAAGGATACCGGTCATAATTAAAGAATAATTTAATTTGTTTTTTAGTTTTTTAAAAAAAAGAAATCATCATTAGTGGTTATTTCATTGCACTAAGGAGTTTGTTCAGGTTCTTGAAACTTTTACCCAAAGAGGAAACAGTCACGTGAAACCAGAAATAATAATGATATTTCACCAGGTAGTTTATATTCATACATGGATCAAAACTTCAATCAATGAAATCGTATATGCTGTGAAAAGTAGGTTACAATCAAGGATAAATTGATTGTCAAAGAATTAAAAAAAAAAATTGTTTAGAGATAACCGTGGCCATCATCTAGGTATACCTCGAATAACAGTGTTTAATCCTCAACAATTGGTCTACAACTAGTCACAACATGAGATAGCCCCGTTTAATTAAGAATTTTCCATCAATATTGGCATTTTGCTTCCCAAATCACCGTTAACTTATGCCAAAACTCACTGCTTTCGAACTAAATCTAAATAATCTAACTTTTCAACCTCTTCGTATTTGTATGTTATGGTCACGTTTATCAATGTTCATACAGCACTAAGGACCTAGAATGGGAATCATGGTGAAAAAAAAAAAGAAAAAGGAATTAACTTAATATAATATATATTTCAAATCACAATGGTGTAGTTTCCTTTCCATATAGGCAACCCCAAAAGGTTTTAGATACTTAGGTTTTTTTTTTCTACAATTCATTGATTATTTTACAATAATGGTATTGCCAACTCCATTAAACTTGACTTCTTTGAACAATAAGTTCAGCACAAAAGAGCAAATAACTGAGTACTTGAAAAAAGCATGCTCGGTTTATGAAAGAGCCTTGTATGACGTTCCCGGATGCCAGAGTAGTTCTCAACAAGATGGTTCAGGATTGACTTTGAAACTTCTGTCATATAACATGCTTGCACAATGTTTGGCTAAATCTTCAATGTTCCCAAAGGCAGGTAAACTAACATCATGGAAGATCAGAAACCAATTTTTGGCTTTGGAATTACTTACCAGGGATGCTGATGTGATATGTTTGCAAGAGGTTGATGTAGACTATATAGATGATTGGGTTACTTTTTTTGAAAGGTTTTTGAACTGCCATTGTGAATTCACCAAGTACGGTGCCAAGAGACATGGAATTCTTATTGCTTATTCGCTTAATAAATTTGTTAAAGAAAAAGTGCACAATACAATCATTGATTTTGACCAAGAACTTGTTGATGTTGAAGATGAGGTTATCTACAATGGTGCAAAATTAACAAGAACAACCAACATTGCCATGACTATGACTATACATTACAACCCTGATTTTTTGGAATCAATCGGTCAAACTGAAGATAACAATAAAGGTATAATTATTGGTACTGCACACTTGTTTTGGCACCCATTTGGTACTTTTGAGAGAACTAGACAAACATATGTTTTATTGAAGAAGATGCATGAAATAAAGAAAATATATCGTGAGCCACTTTATAAATGTTTCTTTTTGGGTGATTTCAATGCTCAGCCTTATCTGGCACCATATGAAGCAATGGTATTATCCAAGCCTATCAACTTTGCAGAAAACAAGAAATCCTTCTTTTATATGAATGGATCGATGGAGTATAATTTCTCTGGTGAAAGATCACCATTTGAGTTTGATCCGTCAGCCAGTGAAGTACACTACATCCCAGAAAACATTAAGATCAGTGAGCAATTGGCAGATGCATTTAATAGGCTTCCAATCAGAGCAATCAGTTTGTATGGGCACAGTTATGAGAAAGTAGATCCTAAAAATTCATTAAAAGAATACAACGGTGAACCACAAGCTTCTAATTCTAATGCAGGATTCAAGGGTATGTTGGATTATATTTTCTTGATTGTTGATGAGCCAGATCTAAAAGTTGATGTTCAAAAAAAGTATGCTGAACTTGACCGAGCTGCTGGTGTCTCTATTAACAAGCTATTACAAGTACCGTTATTAAAAGCTTTAAACTCCAATGAAGAAATTTTGTTCCCTGGTGTTAGTGGTAGTGATCATTTCTCTTTATACGGAGAAATCACAATTCAAAAAAATTAAATACTCAGGAATATATATTTATATATGGAGCAAATTATAAAGCATTTAAATTATGTGTCCATTTATAACTACCTAGTATGATTATAAACATTGCGTATGAAGAGATGACTGAAATGAAAATATAAGCTGAGCTTTTAAACAATGAAAGCTTGTTCATTTCATTCATTAAGGTTGACATTGTCGACATAGAAGCTGTGAATCCTTCTATTAGTGAGTACAACACAAGTTTTTTTGTAAAATTGTTATTGTATCTTTGGAATAGTAACAGCAGAATTGACAGTAGCGTGCTTGCAACAAAGTTGGCTATGTATGTACCAATTGGAAAAAAGTTCCATTTGTTTTTGAGTTTACCATTCAACTTTGATAGGTAATACCTTGTGTAAGCTCCAAATATACTAAATAAAGATGACAAAGTCCAATATGAATGGTATTTGTGTCTATAAACTATACTTAAAACCAGCATGGTGACTACTAGTGGTACACTTAAGATTGATAAAGCATGTTTTAAAAAGTTGCCTGCTTTTTCGATAACCTCTTGGTACAAATTCATGCCGATGCGCTCTTCTTTATTTTTGTTTTCCAATGAGCTTTTAACAATATTACCTATTTCCAGTCCAAGCTTTAACCCACCCATTGAAACACATAGTTCCACAATGTTCACTATAAAAAACTCACTTACTGTCGCTCCGTAGTTGGAAAACAAATGTGCTTTAAGTACTGTGTGAATAAAAATTTCGTAAATGTATGTGCTGAAACTCGAAAATGTTCCACAATATCCAGTGGTCAAGCAAACCTGAAGATTACTGTCATGGCTACTAAAATTGAACACCTGGAGAAAGCCCATAATAATACACGCTAAGAAATTTGCATAAAGAATGGTGCTATTTGTTGTGTATGAATTGGTATATGAGTCATTGATTTTGAGTAAACCCAGTCTTGATAAGTTACCTAATATTATGCTTGATACAAAAGGCAAATGAAACTGTATGACCTCTTCTTTCATTGATCTGATACTTGGGATTTGCGACGCTAGTTTTGTTTATTTCGTGGTTTGTTTAGTATAGTAGAATTCACGTTTAATACTAGATTTTATGTCTCTTTTTTTTTTGTCCGAAAATGTGTATATTATGCCGTATGGGATAAGAATTGGACTTTAAAATAAGTCAATCCATAGACCATTAAGTAAGTAGAATACATGGACAGCCATAGACTGGTAGACTCCCATTGCCATTTATCTTTTGAGCCAAGGGATTTAGATCCAGAAAATGACAATGTTAAAGACATTATCAATAAAAGACTAGACTTAGAAAAGGGAAATGAAGGCCAATTGGTACTGAATATTATGAGTACAACCCATTTTGATCATGATTTACTGTTTAAAAATGAAGTCTTTGATGAAAAACATGGGGTTTATAAGCTTGGACTGGGTGTTCATCCTTGGTATTCTTATCTGTACACATTTGAAAAAAACACAAGCAAGTTAGACCATTATTTGAGTATCCTATCTGTCGAACATAAAGAGGTTGCTAAGAAACTAGGTGTAGAAATAACAGAAACAGCCAAAATAGAAGAGTTTATCAAAGAAACAATAACAAAAAATTGTCATTTATATCCAGAAATTCATTACATTAGAGATATCTATACAGATGAAGTCTTTTTAAAATATGACTTTGTAGGTGAAGTGGGATTAGACTTCAAAGCCGTTGCTACAAAAATTGCAGATAATTCAGATGGTTTGGACTTTAGAGTAAGTCGAGGTCACCAACTGAATATATTTGAGTTTTTTGTTGACAAATTCACTGAAAACCAATCAAATTTGAAGTTTATAAGCATACATTCCGTTAAAGCTTCCCAGGCCACATTTGATACTATGAAATTGATAGATAAAAAGCTGCAAGATATGAATAAAAAGGCTAATATTGTATTACATTCGTATAATGGAACTATTGATCAGTTCAATCAGCAATACCTGAAGCTGAAAAATATAAACTCCTTTATCTCCTTATCAGGTTATATAAATTGCAAGCTGCCATTAACAAACAAACAAAAAACATTGATAAGCAAACTAGAAGTAAAAAATATGCTTATAGAAACCGATGTGCCTATAAATACAGAAATGGAGGGCTTTTGTTTCAAACTGGATTTGGAACGCACTCTCGAGGTAATAAAAAACTTAAAAGCAAACATATCTTTGAATGAATTGAAAACTGAAATCAACAATAACTATGCTAGAATAATGGGAGGGTTAGAATTCTAGTTTAAACCTCTTGTTGTCTCTTTTCACCTTATATATAAATTGAGATAAGGTCTCTGCTTCTTTGACTTGTAATTCGTTTTTGAAATGATTTTTGACTTCTTCTACCAAAGTCTCTTTAGAAGTTCTGTTTCCGTTTATGACTGTCTTCTCTAAATTCTCCTGCACTATGAGCAGTCTGTTTCTTTCCTTTTCCTTCAAAGTTTGGAACTTTGGCTGTTGAGAATGATCCTTATTTTCCTCACTGGAGTTGATACCTTCAGCGTTCTCTAGCTTTACATCCTCCTCGTTAACAGAAGACGTATCGACTTTCTTCAAAGTAATTTTACTTTTGTTGTTTTTCTTGTATGATTGTGTTTTAGATCCTAAAGGTGTTTGTAGTAATAAGCCATTAAATGTGTAATTATCCTGTAAGTTGTTTAATTTATACTTGTCTTTGTATTTTCTCAAAAATGAATCATTTTCTATCAAATCATCAAAAGATAGCTTGTACTTGTTGGTATTGGTACTGTATTTCTTCCAAACTTTGTTATACTGACTGTTGTCGTTTACATACTTCTTTGCTAAGTCCAAGTAGTATTTTTCCTTCTCTTGTTCCAAGCCACTTGTTGTGGCGTTGCTGTTATTATCGGACATCCTCGATATTCCTTATTTGTATGGTTCTTTTTCATTAATTATAGCTTCAAAATCTATTGAATCAACCCTTTTCATAAGGAAAGCATATGTATGTTATTAATTTTGAGGACCTTTTTTTTCGGAGATAGTATAATGCTTCATCTGAAATTTTCAGTATATTGAATATTGAAATTTAAGCAAAAAAAAGAAAAACCGAAATCATCGCTGAAAACATTGAAAAATAAGACCAAATTTTCCAATGCAATCTAATAACGATTCTATTCAGAATGTGTATAACTTCTGTACAAATAATAATTTTAACATTAAAGACTTCAATTTGCACTATTCAGAATTGTTGGAGGTTTTGAAGAAAGTCATATTTGAAGAGTTTAAATTGAATCATTCAATCGAAAACTATGACAAGAATATTTTGATTAATATCACTTATGAAAATATGGTTATCAAAAAGCTTAGAACAAAACTAGCCAATTACAAAGGTTTAAGTCGTCATGAAGAAAACGTACATATAGATTTTTTAGATAAACTCTTAAAGTCTTTGATAAAATCATATTTCACTTACAAATATAATAATATTGTTTATGAAAGAATCTTATTGGAGATGATCTACTTGATATTTATGAACAAAGCAAATGATAACAAGACAACTTTATTTAATGATGAAATAATTGGGTTTTTGATTGATAGAAATGAGATGGTGAAAAACATATTTTTATACGGTATCGATAGTTCATACAAAGACATCAGTTCCTTATCAATAAGCTTTGTTAAGAAATATAAGCATATTGTTTTCGAAGACTCTATCAACAGTTTGACAGATATTGTAAAAAATAGAAACATTGATTTGACCACAAAGGAAAGGTTGATTCAAATTTTCATCAAATCTGAAGACTTTGATCACTTTCAAGAATATTACATTCAAAAAATTGAAAAATTAATCGATAACATGGACAACGAAGATAACGAAATCACACTGAAAACTATCAATGATGATTTAAAACTGCTGAAAAACTTTATTTCAAGCAACGAGGTAAATGTCGAAAAACTGTTTGTGCTTGTTCAAAAAACTATAGACAGTATCAAATGGTATATTACTGGTGATCCAAATGTTGATTTGACCAACGAATATAAGATTATAATATCATACAAAATATACTCCAATATTATCGAGATAGTTAACAAAAACTTGAAAATAGTAAATATAGATTACATTCATGAGTTGTTGTTGACTTTGAGTAATAGTGCATGTATTCACATTACAGTGCCTTTATACAAAACCTTGCTTAAATCTTTAAACGATGCCAACGATGAGCAGAAGTTAAAATATTTCAACAGTCTGAACAATGCTTTAGAAAAATATCACCATTTTGGAAGAAGATTTGGGGCTTTACCATACATGTATCAGCAAATATTCTCCACTTTTAAGCCCACCACTTTAGATCATTTGATGTATGAAAACTTTGAGCACACAGCATTGAATTTTGAGATTAAATTGGCAATTCTGCCATACTTGAAAAACTTTAAAAGCGAGCTACAGTGGGTTTTCAATTATAAACCTCAAAACGACTATGTAATGGATACTTATATTGTGAGATTGATAACTGGAATAATCAACTTCACTTTAACAAAATTGAAAGCAAAAAATTACAAAGTATTCAGAGAATGTTTGGAGCTGATAGTTAACTGGATCAATTCAAATGATTCATATGATAAAATGCTGTTGGGTGTCTTAGCTCAATTAGTCAAGAACAAAAACTTTGTAACTAAAATGAATATTGATTGGGAAAAAATAAGTCATAATAAGAACTGGTTGATAAGAAAATCTGCTGCTGAACTTTATTATATTTGTAATTCTAGAAATTTTGATTTGAATGCCTATATTACCGATGTTGTAAAAAATCTTAAATCTGATGATAATTCTATACAATATCATCTTTTTGTAATTGATTGTTACTGCTCAAATAAATCCACAAAGAATATTGATATCGAATCTCTTGCTTTGTTTTATGATGAAAACATATTGAGTTGCAAAAATAACAAGTATTTGCACTTACAAGTTTTAAAGAATATAAACAATTGTGATGTTTTGAAATTGCATTATTACAACAAAGAAAATATTTATAGCAATGCTGATGTTATCAATGAAAAGAATTGTGGTGTAAACGAAATGATTGTTAAAGAATTGCTTGACATTTACGCCACTAAGTTATTACTAAAGATTCTAAAATCTAAAGATTATTACGAAATAGCTGTGGATTTCTTACTTAAGACCAGTTTGAAAATAGAGTTTAAAAATTTAATTCCAGATTTGTGCAGATTGTATGCTAGTGAAAAATATGCCTTCATTAAACTAAAAATTGTGAAAATATTTGAAAAGCATGCTGATTTTGAGTCATCATACATTGAAGCGTTTTGTTTAATGGATAAAGATGTCAAGAATCATGATTTAAAACAGGAGTTTGAAATATTAAACCTAAACGACTACTGGCAATTCTTCTCAGATGAAGATGAAACTAAGAGATTAATTAGCTTAAAAAAAGCTATAGTAAGCAAAAACTACCTGAAAATGTATCAATTTGAGAATGACAACGACTCGCCTTTGATTACTAGTTTGTATAAGTCTTTGAACTTGCCTTCATTATCAACCATAGCTGATACGTTAAAACATGAAAATGTCAAAAAAGAATTAATTGAAATATTGAAAATTGTATTTAACGAGTTGAAAGATGAACATGTGGGTAAAAAAGAAGTATTTGATTCTAGCAGTACACTTTTTGAAGTAGACAACTTCCACAATATATCCACTCTATGGTGGTATGTATACTTGCTAACATATAATCAAAATCACTTGAAAATTCCTTTGACTACTGAGGATATCAACTTATTAAAGGCTGCTGAGATTAAAAGTATATCCAGTAAGAATATAGATGTTAGATTGCTAATTATTTCAAGAATTTCAAATTATCAAGACTTTGCACCTACTTATAAAAGTATTATAGAACAACTTTAAAAACATATTAGGATATTATATAACTATTTACATTGTTTAGCACTAGTCTACTAGTTTTAGTTTCGACATTGATTCTTTCTAACATTTTCAAATACAACTGTCTAATATCCATTTTGGACCACTGACTTTTATCAAACTCCTCTAAGTTGTTATACTTGATCAAATAAATAAGAGAACAAGCAATGTTTAGATCAAATTTCTCACTGGAAAAGAGTACAGAGTCTTCACTTTTGTTACTGGATAAGATTTTCTCAATTCTTTTTATGTTTTTAAAAAACATACGTATACCTTTTTTGTCATCCGTCATATTGTCAAAAACATAAACTTTATCACTATCTTTAATTGAACTTTTTCCAAGTACTATTGTTATGCCATATTCTTCAGCTATTTGCTGAGTGATTTTAGTATTATTTGCTATAAACACCTTGCCTAAATCATCAATCCCGTAGACATCTGTTTTTTTGTTTTGTTCTGAGTGATCCAAATGAGCTAATGAATCAAGCAACGACACTAATTGCACATTTTCAAGCTCTTCATTCTTTAATAAAATTTCAAACTTTTCTTTATTATCATTAAAGATTTTTGGATTAATTAGCTTCATCCCCCACATTTCATGGTCGTCACCTGCACCTTGATAATAGTTAAAATCAAACTTAAATTTGTTGTGAGTTTTACTTCTTTGATATTTTTCATTTCCGTGATGTCTGGATATACGACTATATGAACTTGTTGAGCAAAGAAGTAGATTGAATATTTGAACTTTGTGACCATCAAATATGTCAACTTCTTTTCGAATATCTTCTGTCGCCCCTGTGTAGCCTGGGTAGATCCAAGTAGGATTAATTTTAATATATTCAGCCCCAGCAATAGGCTCATAATACTTGTTTACCATTGATCTAAGTTTTCCGTAAAAATCTGGTAAATATTCACAAGCTGATTCATACAGGTGTATCATCTTTTCACAAATCTGATCAGCTTCCTGCTTGACATTTTCCATCTGTACAGGTAATTCCAATAAATAATTGGTCATTTTATTAAATCTTTGTATGTTGATTATACCATTTTTGGTAAAACTCTCTTTGTTCATAAACAAACTTAGAATACAGCACCATATCGGTACAGTCTTGCTTAAAGAATCCGGTATCTGCCTGTATTTGCTACTATCCACAATCATCATTAACTTTTTATCTTTGTTCCATTCCAAAATTTTTTCCAGTATATGCAAATTCAATCTTCTATAATTGAACCCCCAATGGTCTTTATGCCCATCTGTACTCTTAAAATACGACTCAAGATTTTCTTCATTTGCAGTATACCAGTTACCACATCTAGCATTAGGAACAGGAACTATATCCATTAAACTGAAGCCTTGTAAAACTTCATTTTCTATATAATGACGATCGTAAAAAATTGATAATAATCTGTTTCTCAACTGCTCATAATCGTCAATTTCTTTGGTTGACATTGATAACCGGTTTTTATTACTTAAACGTTGATATTTGGTATCTATCAGAGAGCATCATCTCTTAAGCCATTAAGCTTTTTAGAAGAAAGAACATATGAATGGAATCCATGAATTTTTCACAGTATAAGTCACGTGTCAAAATAACAAAAAATCAAAAAAAATTAAAATCTCCCGGGGGTGATTCGAACACCCGATCCCAAGATATCTTGTTAAAATTACAGTCTTGTGCTTTAAACCAACTAAGCTACCAGGAGTTGTTTTAATTTGATGCAAATTTTCGTTTGTTTGACAAATATAATAAGTGCGGTTAAAATATAAGAAAGTAAATAATATATTGACATTGAGGAACATAAGATGCCTTTGTTTTTTAAAAAATGCGTTTTGACAATAAAAAAAACAGTTTGATTTCAGAAATTGTGCTTTTAGCCTGCCAAAACTTGAATGAAAATTGCACGTATAAAAGCTGTAAAAATCCAGTCAACTGGGCTATTTTTTTCAATATTTGGTGGTATTAGCAAAAAAAAACTCTTGTATCTTGTGATTCAATGATTGATATCGTACTAACAGTGTGGCGTTTAGTTTTTATGTTTAATTCTATGAACATTGTAACTATATTCTAAAGTAGCCCGTCCTCATGGCTTTAACTTCTCTACAATAAAGCTCGTTCATACTGTCCCCTGCCCCAATTTTCACAAAACAACCCAAAATAAAAAGTTTACTGCATCTTAGAATCAAATGTCTTTGGCGATGTACCTTCAAATAATCACATTTCTATCGAAACTAGGCCTCAGTCTCTTATAATCTAGTCACTTCACTACCTTTTATATAGTGAATTTTTAAAAAAAAAGCCAATGCTAGTGACGCGTAAAACGCCAATATGAAATTTTTTTTTTCTTAACTAACAGAAGAGAACGTTTTAAAATTTGAATTCTTGTTTTTTAAAAAAACACATAGTAGTAAGTTGAGTTATTCAGATGATTTAATATTGAAAGAAAACTCTTCAGAAGTCCAAACAAGAACTTTTATATATGTCAGGAGTTGAGGCTTATCCGATTTTGTCATACTGGCATTCAACTAAACCTATTTACTCGTGTGATTTCAACCTAGCAGAAAGAAAAAGTAACAAATTTTTGACATGTGGAGGTGATAGTAGAATCAAAATATGGAAATTTAAGGATATCCAGGAACTTAATGAAATAAATGAAACCTCTTCAAATGTAGATGACATTACAAGTAGTATAAAAACGCACTTCCGAAAGGCAAAAGACAGAATCAATGATATTGAATACATAACAACTTTGAATGGATTCAGTAAACCAGTCAACACGGCAAAATTTTCTCCATGTGGAAAGTACATAGCAGGATGTGGAGATGATGGTTACATAATAATATGGGAAGAAATAGATGAGCAATCTTTGGAAAAGTACAAGAAGGAATTGGCTGAAAAGTATGCTCAATTACCTCAAGAACAGCAATTTTTCATACAAAACCAATTGAAAAACGACATTAGCAAGATTATCAATCCATACAACTTTCCTGTAAAATTTGCAGAAAACTTCAATGATGAATATGAGGATGAATACAGCAACATAAATGACATAAAGCAACTTTACAGAATTATTAAGTACTTCCCAGTGACAAATTTGTCAGCGAATGAACAACTTGAGATCTATTCTCTTGATTGGTCCCCCGATAGTCAATATTTAGTCATTGGATACATGAACACATACATAAAAATTATAGACATAAATGAATCTCAACAGCCATACTGTGTTGTGAAAAAGAACCACAATGATGTTGTTCAAGGTTGTGTTTGGGATCCATTGAATGAATTGATTATCAGCATGGGTGCTGATAGGGCTGTTTGTATTTATAAACCAAAGTACACTAACTCAAAGCTTACCGACTTGAAGTTGGTCAACAGAATTGTCAAAGGAGAGTTAGATACTTCTGGAAAACAAGAAAATATTTTTGCACAAGTAGATTTTAATTTTTTCAGAAAACTACAATTTTCACCAGATGGATCACTGCTGGTATTACCATATGGTATCTACAAAAACACTAATGGTGAAGAGCTGAATTGTTGTCATATTTTTCATAGAGCAAATCTTTTAAGAGGGTTGAATAAACCAATAGCAATAATACCAAACTTGAAAAAAAGATGTTTATGTGTGAGTTTCAATCCTAATTTGTACAAGAATGACTCAAGCTTAGAAAGAAGTGTTTTAGGGCTAGAGTATAAAATGATATTTGCCATAGCTACAGACGATGAAATAATGATTTATGATACTAACAAATTGGAATGTTTAATGATCATTAAGAATCTTCACTATTACCCCATTTATAGCATGTCCTGGAATAGCGAAGGAAACAAGATCATTATTAGCAGTAAAGATGGATTTTTGTCAACCATAGACTTCAAGACTTATAGATTCGGAGATATTTATATTAGAAAGATAGAAAATGAACCAATGGATATTGTCAACGAAGATAAAAAGATATCCACTGAAGAGGTGAAGGTAACTAATTTAAGTCAACCAAGCATTATTAATGTACTGCAAATAAGAAAGAAACAATGATATTTATATAAATCAGAAAATGAAAAATATATATATTATAATACTACTTCCTTAGACTGTTAGATTGATCTAGCTTTTCCATGTTTTTTCTTGCTTTCAAAATCATGCTCTTGGCCTTCATTTTCATTGATGAATCTTTGCCTGAATCGTAATCCTTATCCAAACTGACATTATACACTTCTAGTAAATTCTGTGGATTCAAATACATGGAATTTATAGATTCGTATAATCCTGAATGTTGCCCACTGTTTGAAGATAAAGAGTCATTTGTTTCATGATCAAAAGAATGTTCCGCAGGACTCTCATCATGAATTTCATGTTCGCTTTGCGTGTCTTCTTGTTCAGATTCTGATTCTGGAGATATTGGAGTTATATAGTAGTTTGCAGGTGGATCGTTCAAAAATCCTTGCTCAAAAAAAGTATCTATGGTTATTTGTGCATTTCCAGTCAACTCCAAATCAAACATGATTTGTTCTGTAGAAGCATTGTCAGCAGTAACATCCTTGACTGTTTGGATCATTATATTGGTAATCTCCTTGGTTCTTTCTTTTCTTATGTCATTGGTCAGAATTGGATATTCTTCTTCATTGTGATATAGCGGAAACAGCTCACCATTTAGGTCAAACTCAGGAACAGATGATTTCTTACTCTTTTTTGAATTGTCTTTATTCAAAGATGACTGTTCCAATTCCCTAAGCTTCAGTAATGAAGGATGAATAGAGCTGGTATTTTTTCCGGAATTATATTGAAACAAAACATATGATACTATAATACCTAAACTGAAGGTAAAAAATATTAATAAAACTCCCATAAATGTTGTATCTCTACGGTTTTCTCTACTGTGGTTTCGACTATCTGTTATTTGTTTCGTTGTGGCTTAATGATTATTATTACGCCAGAAGCATAAAAAGAAGGGAACGTCATTGTTGAAAGCAAAAAATAACAAAAATCGGATTTAAGGTAAAATGGTGGAAAATAAGGGTTCTTATATCCGACATAAGTCAACCAAGCATTGTTTAATTATCGTCATATATATCAGATAGAATAAAGCTTCCATAGCTTTTCATGTCAATTCTATAGGCAAACCCAGACAGTACCAAGAGATTTAAGTTAGGTAGGTTAAACAGAAAGTGGTCTAGGTATAAATCAATAAAATGTTCAAAAGTTTGCAATACAATTTTACCATACTGAAGATCATTAACGTCACATTTATGATTTCGATGTTGATCGTCTGAATAATGAATTAGTTTCAAGTCATTTCCATTGTATAAGTCCTCATGGAAATCCCAGCAATAATCTAATCCATTTCCATCAATGATGCTATCAAAGTCTTCACAGTACTTGTCTATAGGCAGGGTCATGAAGGAGAACATCTCACCATTTTCCAGTTCTTGGAATTTGTTGCTTACTCCTGAACCAAATCCACCAGAGTTAGATATATTTTTTCGAAACCACAGATGATCATGCATGTATTTGTCTATATGTTCAAGAGTGGGTCTGCAAATTGCACATTGGCAACCATTCCATAAGAGGTCATTGGAAAGAATGGGTATTTGTATTAAAGATTGTAAGAATTGAGGAATATCCAAAATTTTTAATGATCCTAAAGCTTGATGATTTTCTTCAGTACTCACAGAAAGCAATTTACAATTGTGATCCAAAATTTCTTTTAGATGATACATTTTCTTTAATCTCATAGTATAATATCCATCACTTATGTTTTTAGCATGTCCGTTCATTGATGGATATAATTTTAATCTTAACAAGTTCAATCTTTTAGAAATAGTTAAGGTAGGTAAAAGCATAAAGATATTTACTAAAGTATCATCCCAATAATGCAATATTGGTAAGCTGTTCATATCAAATTTTTGGGTTTTAGATTCTTTATTTTGTAATGATTGGGATAGAGTCAAATTTTGCAGGTTTGTTAATCTTTCAAAATATCCAAAAGACAAAATGAAATAATCTATACATTCACATTGTTTTTCTTCTTGCAACAAACAATTGTAGTTAAAAGACAGATCAGTGATCTTTTCCCATGCTAAATTCTTCAATAGATCTATTTCTTTATTATTCAAATGCAATATGTACTCTGTTTGGTTTGTATGCAAGAAATCAATGTTTAATTTTTTAATTTCATTCTCTTTTGGAACAGTACAATTAAATAAGGTTATTGTATCCAATATAATAAGATTCTTCAAGTTTGTAAAATTCTCAAGTGATACTTTTTCATAAATATTTTTCAAAGTCAATGTTTCCAATTGTTGTGATAAATGCTTTGGTATGAGTTCGAACTGTAGTATACTATTGATGTTCAAGTTCCTTAGATTCTCTAAGTTATTCTTTTTAATCAATGATGCTTCAAAGATTGTATTATAAACAGATGAATCCATATCCATATTGAAATTTATTAAAGACTTGTTTTTTTTGTCATTGAATTTATTCATCAAATCTAAAAAAATCTCGTTATTCTCTTTATAATAAAAACAGTCATCTTTAATTTCTATAGACTCAGTGTATTGATTTATTTTATTTATATTTGCTGTGTGCAATAAATTCAAAAGCTTTGAATAAAGAATATGATCAGATTGATCTTTTTTGTTTAAAAAGTCTCCTTTTTTCGAAAATCCATTAATAATAGTGTTTTTAAAGCCATAAACATATGTGGCTTCTTGTTTTTTATAATTTCTATAAGGATTACAAGTGAATTTTAAGTTTTTGTATAATTTCTTTTCACATATAGAGTTTATGCGCTTGTTTAAGTATATCACAGAAGAAATAAGATCATCTTGTTTTATGTAATTGTTTATCAGTAAATCCCATAAATCAAACTCGTCAGTGCTCATTGTTGTTACGACTTTGGGGTATGGTAGAGATTGTTGTGGATTTGGAATTTGTTAATGAGCGAAAATCATATGGTGACAGGAACTTTGATTTTGAATATTAATAAAAGAGGAATTTTGGGGGTGTAGCGATTTGTTGATGGTTTTTTTCAGTGTGGTATGTCCGAGCCGTGTAGCGTAAAATCGCTATTTTATCACCGTGTAGCGCTAAATCACTTTTACATCACCGTGTAGCGCTAAATCCCTTTTTTATCACCGTGTAGCGCCACAGCCAAATAACCCAATCATATTTT
>ERZ794949.157-NODE-157-length-26405-cov-4.325389_pt1 | contig 26405 bp, 20 predicted proteins | sample MGYA00511363_ERZ794949 | MGnify/ENA primary metagenome ERZ794949 (study PRJEB30137, sample SAMN04331402) | food metagenome | isolation source: T1 must sample point D1 replicate B | place: Australia: South Australia ...
CGACCGTCACAGGAATGGCGGCCGAAGGCTGGCTGGTATTGCCGGCGGCATCGGTAACGGTGGTGGTGATGCTGTGGCTGCCGTCGGCCAGGGCCGGCAGGGTACTGCTCCAGCTGCCGTCGCTGCCGGCAGTGACTGTGCCGATGACTTTACCGTTGTCGAGGATAGTGACGGTGTCGCCGGCTGCCGCGGTCCCTTTGATAATCGGGGTGGTGTCATTAGTAGTCTTGCCGATTAGAGAGTTACCAGAACTATTGCTAATTTCTATATGACCTGCGGGGGGATTGTCTTCCTCAGAGGGAGATGAATTATCCGAAGAAGTTATATTGTCATGATGATTGGCACCTAAAAGCATAGCGCCTACACCCAGTAATGCAGCACCTACGGTGGCTATTTTTTCAAAACTTCCGGTTGCAGCATTATTTGCCGAAGATATTGAATCTAAACTTGTAATTGATGATAGGTGGAAATTATTATCATTATCATTTAACCACCATAAGTTTCCGTGATGATCCTCAATAACTAAATCACTATGCTGCCCGTTACTGTATGAAAGGAAAAAGTTTTTCAGTTTTAGATGATCTCCTGATGTGGTAACGATGACCAGATCATTTCCATCTCTGCTAAAAGAGGAAATCTGTTCACGGTTCAAATGAAGGAGAATTGTGCTAGGGCCTGAAATATTCACATTTGATGTATTCAGCGTAAGTTTCTGGCCGGTATCTTTTATCGTAACGGAGACATTTTCCATAGGATCATAATTACCTTTAAAAATATTTATTGAGGTGGATATTAACCAGCATCAGTAGGATCATATTTTGGTCACATGAACACAGGTTTTGATTTCGATGGTCTGAACTTGGTATTGGGCAAAAATTAACCAACAGATGGAATATATCAGTTCCCAGATATTTTCCATCTGTTAACCAGGTCAGTAGTTTGCTTTTAATAGTACAAGATTGTAAAGATTAACTTATATTTAACTATTTTTGGAAGCAAGGTTGTTTTTATTAAATGGATGAATAAATCACAATTGCATATTTTTATTCTTATAAAACATAGTATTACATTGAAAGCCTGTTTGTTTCAAAATGTATATTATGTGTTTTTTCATTAATAATTATTAATGGTATTTTTGATTATCACGCTTCTTACAAGATAAGGAAATTTAAACTTAAACCCTATATTTTGGAGGGTTTTTTTCATGTTGCTACATTAGTCTGTTATAGAGTCGCTGATTTTTTGGCGTCGTTTTACAAGCAGGCAGGCCTTGGATATCACGCTTTTACTCGGAAGCTACCTTAATAAATCATGATAAATTAACTCTCATCATTACATTACAGTTGAATATTTCGAAAGAGAGTGAAGGGGATTTTAGAAACACTATAATCTGCCAGGTCGTTTATTTAACCTTTATTCCTGTGTGGTTATTTTTCTGTTGGAATAGTAATCATGATTATTATCTTGCTAAGAATACAACAGAGCTCATTTGGTATCAGTGCGTGGAGTAACATGGAACGAATAGGGGGTTATAATACTTATCGGTTGGTAATATGACTCTCTATATTATCCTCCCCGAGCCCGAAGATGATGTATAATAAGTTGGAAATTAGCACGATCATGTATTTAAGAGGGAACGTTTTATATCATAAGACGTTCAGAATGTTATTGTCAGTAGCCTACAAGCACACGACATTTTACAGGCAGGGCATAGGAGCAGAAGATGGCGCAGGGTCCACTGACTGAGAAAGAGCTGGAATGGCTGGATGATATTTTTATGAAGTACGGGGATGACGATTCAGTGCTGGATGTTTCCGGGCTGGATGGTTTCCTTACGGCCATTCTGTCAGGGCCGGTCATGGTTGAGCCGGAAAGGTGGCTGGTAGAAGTGTGGGGCGGAGCAGGTAAGGTGCCGCGCTGGAGTTCTGAACGCGAAATGGAACGGTTTATGAACCTCACTTTCCAGCATCTGGATGACATCGACCAGCGTTTATCGGACTATCCTGAACAGTTTGAACCGCTGTTTGGTTCCCGTGAAACAGAAGGTCAGGAGTTCACCATCGTTGAGGAATGGTGTTTCGGCTATCTGCGCGGAGTGGCACTCGGGGGCTGGCCGGAATTACCGGCGGCATTACAACCTGCGCTGGATGCCATTGCGTTACACGGACAGGAAGAAAAATTCCCGCTGCTGGAAACCTTAAGCCCGGAAGCTTACGAAGAAAGTATCGACGCGATTTTACCGGCAGCACTGGCACTGCACAGCTACTGGCTGGAGCATCGCAGTGACGAAGTGGTCAGTCAGCCGTTTATCGCAGAGGTCAAAGCCGGACGTAATGACCCTTGCCCTTGTGGCAGCGGGAAAAAATTCAAACAGTGTTGCCTGCACTAATCACCGGTGATCTCACGGGGAGAACCCCGTAACATCACCGGAGGGTATTAGTGGCTAATCACCTGTAGCTGATCACCCACGGCTTTGTAGTCTTTCTGATTGTCCGGGCCGATAAAGTCAGCGGCCGGGGCATTGACGTGAAAGGCAGCAAACGCCTCTGATTTTACCGGTTTCCAGGAAGAGGCCAGGTTTTTATCGCCTTCCCCTTTGTAGACCGCAATGTAAGGGTAAGAGTACACCGGACGGGTAGCTTTCAGTGCCGGCATCGCGCTGGCATAAGGCTTGCCGGGACGCTGAACCCCATGGAAGGCCGTCTGAGCCGCACTGGCTGACGATGGCGGAGGGCCGGGCGGCATCTCTGCCCCGGCATTCAGTGTTTTACCAGTGATCAGTGCCTGAGGTGCTTTACCGTCTTCTGTCCAGGCCATTAGCGGTGTCAGTAAGTCGACCTGATCGTAACCTTCACCCCGTCCGCAGTGTGCCACGCCCGGTAACAGGAACAGCTTCATGAACGTATCCGTCTCCTTCTGACCGAGCGTTTTGACCACGCCCTGATAATAGGCCAGCGAGAAGGCCGGGCTTACTGAGTCATCAGCCAGCCCGTGCCACATAATCAGTTTACCGCCCTGCGCACGGAAAGGTGCCAGATTGGTATTCGCTGCGTTATACAGCGGGGCATAACGGGCGACTTTTTCAAAATTCGCCAGGTTGAGCGGGAAATCACGCATAGAGCGGATAGTGTTTTTACCCGGGGCCAGCAATACAGATTGCAGTGCCGGTAGTACCATCGATTCGGCCGGAGATGTGCCGTTGCGGGTGGCAGGTACAGGCCAGCGGAGTTCCGAACCGACAGGGAAGCCGCCCGGCACAAACTGATGACCCTGACCATCATTTGCCCCTTCATAGTAGCGACTGACGACGCCCAATTCTTCGCGGGTCAGGCAGGCTGAGTGATCTTTGTCACCGGGATTACATATTTTGAACCAGGAAGGTGAGAAAGGGCAGGCATACGGGTTCTGCAGAATGCCGTCATTGACACCGGATAAGGTCGGGCAGTGGGCAAGCGCCGTTTTGTGGATCAATGGCAGGCGATCCGCTAACAGGATGGCAGAGCCGTCTTTACGTTCGTTGGCCACCACACTCCAGCCATGGAAGAAGGAGTTCTGGAAAGAGAAGAAGGCTGCCGGTGCGCCGGCACTGATCCCGTCGAAGTCTTTCGGAAAACGCTGGGCTTCCATCAGGGCCTCGCGGCCACCGTCAGAGCATCCCATAAAGTAGGCATATTTCTGTGGCTGATGATAGAGCGCAGAGATCAGTGCTTTGGAGAGCAGCGCAGTCAGGTGATTGGCTCGCCAGGCAAAATCAATCCGCTTTTGCGGATCTTCAGCCCAGGTGGCATCCATCATACTGCCGCTGTGGCCCATATCGGTAGCGGCAACCACAAACTCACCATTCATCGCAGGAATGCAACCGCCGGTATTCGAGAGCCTGAGATTGATCGTGCCGCATAATCCGCCACAACCTACCTGCAGAAAGCGCTGGGTCCAGTGTTCTGTCGGAAGCGCAACCTGCACGCCGATATCCGGCGCGATGCGGGCAGAAACTTTACAGTACGTCCCTTTTTCACTGTTTTCATTGCGGGCAGACAGGATTGTCACCGCCGCACCGGTTTGTGCAGAAAAATTCTGCTGCGCCAGCGCGCTACAGTCAATCACCGGTTTGACCACCGGTAATGTGGCCGCTTTCGTCAGCGGGCTGAAGAGAGAGAACAGCAGGCCGACAGCCAGCAGTCTGCAAACGATCATCAAAGATTTCATTACCTGAGTATCCGTTATTGGCAAGCGGGTATCCGTCCCGACAGACATATGCCTGGGAAACTGCGGGTGCTTCAGGACGGAGGATCCGCAGCAACGCATTAGCCGCATTGCTGCTGAATAAGCTTAGCAACCGGACGGCAGAAATGTATATTCACTGAAGCGTAAAAGAAGTGTTAAAACGCCGCACTTCTGTCACGTTCCGGCGGATGATGCGGCCTTCGGCCGAATAAAGGAGTCCTGATGAGCGAGTTTATTTTCTCTGTGTTACCTGCAGCCGTGGAATTTTATGACCGGCAGCAACATCTCAAGGCCAGGCTAGAGGGCGGCTACCAGACTACCGCGGCCGGGTTATTCAACACCGGACAGGCAGATGCACTTGCGACCGAAACGCTTATTTACCGGATTGAAGAAGTGCTGGAATCCGAAGGCAGAATTGTTTCTCCGGGCGGCATTGCGATATGCCATGACCCGTTATTGGGCAGGGTGTGCGGGGACTTTCTGGCGGGCGAAACAACCATTACGCCCGCGGGCGTTGAGGTGGCCTTTAATCGTTTGTCTGAACAACTTTCTTATGCCCCTCTGGCGCTGACCGGCCTGCAAACGGGGACGTTCTGTTACTTCGTATTCATCCGCGAAATGATCCATCATCTGCAGATAGCTCACCTTTACTACCAGCCCTGAAAATATCTGAAATATTTTTAATATCCTCCTGAACAGAGGGTAGCCAGCGGTCAGGGGATTATGTAATATGACGTCTGGACATCCAGACGGATATACGTGCAGACGCATAATATTATCCGGCAGGGATCAGGGAAAAACACCGGTCAGCACCGGTAAACCGCAGACACTGAGCCGCAGGTGCGACATTCCGGGCGGCAGCACTATTACAATAATCAGCCTGATCACAGGCGGGTATACAGGACAGAACATGAAAAAAATTGCATTCTCATTACTGGCATTAAGCCTGTTCAGCACCGCTCCCGTTTTTGCCGACACTATGACTCCGGTGCCTGCGGCCATTGCCAGCCACCACGGTCCAATCCGTATTGCGGTTATCCGTAACCTGGGGTCAGATGATAACACCACCCAGTTTGTCGCCGGGGCTATCAAACAGGCGAGAAAACTGGGCTTTAAGGTCAATACCTTCCTGAGTAACGGGGATGATGCGCGTTTCCAGGACTTCGTGAACCAGGCGATCACCCAAAAATATGACGGGATTATCCTGTCACAGGGCCGTGCACCTTACTCAGAAGATCTGGTGAAACGCATCACTCAGGCAGGGATCGCAGTCTCTGTCTTTGATACGGCGGTGCCTGACAATATTCCGGGCGTGACAGTAACCCGTCAGGATGATGCTTCCCTGACGGATATGTCTTTCGGACAGCTGGTGAAAGATTTCCACGGTAAAGCGAATATCGTCAAGCTATGGGTCGCCGGTTTCCCGCCGATGGATCGTCGTGAAAAAGAGTATCAGAAGTTACTGAAGCAGAACCCGGGCATTAAACAGCTGGAGTCTCTGGGGGCAGTATCCAGTGATGTTCAGGGCGATACCGCGAACAAAGTCGGTGCCATCCTGGCGAAATATCCGAAAGGAAAAATCGATGCTATCTGGGGATCATGGGATGCGTTCAGCCAGGGTGCTTATAAAGCCTTACAGGAAAATGGCCGGACAGAGATCAAGCTTTACAGCATTGATATCTCCAACCAGGATCTGCAGATGATGCACAGCAAAAATAGCCCGTGGCAGATGACGGCGGCCGTCGATCCGCAGTTGATCGGTGCCACTAACGTCCGCCTGGTCGCGCTGAAAATTGCCGGCGAAAAAACGCCAGCGACCTATGAATTTAAAGCAGCTTCAGTCTCGCAGGCACTGCTGAAACAGCAGAGCGGTGATGTCAACATGGCCAGCCTGCCAAAAATTATTCCGGGCTGGGGAACGACGCAGGATTTCGTCGCACCATGGTTTGCCACCCTCGAAGCAAAAGCGAAATAAGACAGCGATGAGCGCGCTACCACCACCGGAATACAGCCGCAATATGCGGCTTATCGGGCACAGTGATCAGGGGGGGCGGCCGGACGGCGTCCAGCTTATGGTTCATCGCGGGTTTGCCTATATCGGTCATATGGTCTCCTCCGGGTTTTCGGTGGTGGATGTGCGGGATCCCTCCCGACCGAAAACGGTGAATTATATTGCCGCACCGCCCGGAACCTGGAACATACACCTGCAGGCCCATGACGATCTGTTACTGGTGATCAATGCCCGTGACCTGTTTGCGGATACGCGTTTTGCCGATGAGAAAGTCTATTACACCCGACAGGTCGGTGAGACGGTCAGTGATGTGCAGGATAAAGGCTGGAGTGCCGGTCTGCGTATTTTTGATATCTCGGTGCCGCAGAGTCCGCGTGAGATAAGTTTTCTGTCACTCGGAGGCATTGGTATCCACCGCATCTGGTATGTGGGGGGACGCTGGGCCTATGTCTCGGCGTTGCTGGACGGTTTTAGCGATTATATCTTCCTGACCATTGATTTAGCGGATCCGCGCCATCCGACGGTCGCCGGTAAATGGTGGCTGCCCGGCATGAATCAGCAAGCCGGCGAAGTGCCTGACTGGCCGGAAGGTAAACGTTATGCCCTGCATCACGCGATCATCAGCGGAGATACGGCCTATGGGAGCTGGCGTGACGGGGGACTGACGTTACTGAACATCAAAGATCGCACCGCCCCGGAACTGATCAGTCATCGCAACTGGAGCCCGCCTTTTGGTGGCGGTACGCATACGGCGCTGCCTTTACCGGACCGGGATTTACTGGTCGTTCTGGACGAAGCGGTGCTCGACCAGCAGCAGGATGGAGAAAAATTGATCTGGCTGTTTGATATTCGTGACCCGGCGAACCCGGTCAGTATTTCGACCTTTCCGCCGCCGGACGAAGCCGATTATATTGCTAAAGGAGCGCATTTCGGGCCACATAACCTGCATGAAAACCGGCCAGGCAGCTTTATCAGTTCCACGCTGATCTTTGCGACCTATCAGAATGCCGGGGTACGTGCGTATGACATCAGCAATCCTTACCGGCCGGTAGAAACGGGGGCGCTGGTGCCGGCGGCCCCCGAAAAAATGATGGATACCCGGCCCGGACGTCCGCAGGTGATCCAGTCCTGTGATGTCTTCGTGGATGCACAGGGGATCATTTACAGTACGGACTACAACGGCGGCTTGTCGGTTATCGAATATCTGGGCTGATGGCTCAGGCCGGTCGTTCAGACCGGCCCGGATCCTGTTGCCGTTTTCCTCCTGCCGGGGACCGGACTGACCCGGAGTCAGTCGGCGGATTATCATCCTCAGCAATTACCGTCCGGAGGCGTACGGGTGCCAGGGGGATATGATCGCCCGTCGCAACCGGAGGTGCAGGCGGCCTTCCCTTCAGCAGATAGCCGGTAGTACCGTGACCTGGCGGATCAGCGTTTCTCTGGCGTTATCCAGCAGTTGCGGGTTGGTTTGCCGGGATAACTCTGCCCGGGATTTTTTACCCAGGAAGTAATGGATCCTTTCACTGTTCGCACCGGAAGGGTGTGGTAATCCCGCCAGTACCCGCGCCGGATCGATCCGCTGTTGCTGAACCAGTAGCGCCACACCTTGTGTTGCCACCGGCCCCAGCGGGACAAAGACCGCCTGCGGAAGTTGCGCAGCTTCTGCCGCGAACCCGCGTTCAATGCTGTGTCTCAGCAGTGCTGACTGGCGGAAAGACGGGGTATTGTTATAATTTTTGCCGTTCACAAACACTGGCTGATTAAACAGCGAGGTAAAATGCACCAGTGACAGATGGTCCCCGAATAACGCTCTGCAGGAAGGGAGGGCCAGCCAGTCAGCCAGCCCGACAGCATCCAGTAGCTGGATCAGATTATTGCGGATAGCACCGCTGAACGCACCCTGCTGTTTTGCGAGGAATAACGCCTGCTCATCACTGCTGCCCGCCAGCAAAGCCTGCTGTGCCGCAGTGACCGCATCCCGCCATTGCTGGTAACCCGGGGTGATCCCGACCAGCACGATGCGGGCAGCCGGATTCAGGTAGTCAAACGGGATGTAGTATTCAGCCAGAGCGCCTTCCTGACCCAGTAAAAATTCCTGAGGGAGCTGTCGGCGGACAGAGGGGGTAAAGTCTTTAATGGCCTGACGGAACTGGCTGAACATCATGAGCATTATCCTGAACAAATTTCACGAGATATTCCGGCTCCCGCCCGTGGAGGTCAGGGTTAATTCTGACTGGCCGGTATGGCAATCATAAAACAGCATTAACCGGGCACCCGGCAGGGGGAATAAACTCACCCTGTGGAACGGGCCATGCAGAGGCTCCGCTGTGGAGACCGGTATCCGGGTACAGATAAAAAAAAACCTCACCCGTCAGGTGAGGCTTTCTGAGACATCAGTACGGCGACGGCTTAGTCATCCAGGAAGCTGCGCAGAACTTCTGAGCGGCTTGGGTGACGCAGTTTACGCAGTGCTTTCGCTTCGATCTGACGGATACGTTCACGGGTAACATCAAACTGTTTACCCACTTCTTCCAGAGTATGGTCAGTGTTCATATCAATACCGAAACGCATACGCAGAACTTTTGCTTCACGGGCAGTCAGTCCGGCCAGAACATCATGCGTTGCTGAACGCAGGCTCTCAGAGGTTGCAGAGTCCAGTGGCAGTTCCAGCGTGGTATCTTCGATAAAGTCGCCCAGATGTGAATCTTCATCATCCCCGATCGGTGTTTCCATCGAAATCGGCTCTTTAGCGATTTTTAATACCTTACGGATCTTATCTTCCGGCATCAGCATACGCTCAGCCAGTTCTTCCGGAGAAGGCTCACGACCCATTTCCTGCAACATCTGACGCGAAATACGGTTCAGTTTGTTGATGGTTTCAATCATGTGCACCGGAATACGGATAGTCCTTGCCTGGTCTGCAATCGAACGGGTGATTGCCTGACGGATCCACCAGGTTGCATAGGTAGAGAATTTATAACCGCGACGGTATTCAAACTTATCAACGGCTTTCATCAGACCGATGTTACCTTCCTGAATCAGATCCAGGAACTGCAGACCACGGTTGGTGTATTTCTTAGCAATGGAGATCACCAGACGCAGGTTCGCTTCAACCATCTCTTTTTTCGCACGGCGGGCTTTCGCTTCACCGATGGACATACGACGGTTAATGTCTTTTACCTGCTCAATCGTCAGGCCGGTCTCTTCTTCAATCTGTGCCAGTTTCTGCAGGCCACGGGAAACATCTTCCTGAACTTCCTGCAGTTTTTCGGACCATGGTTTCTTCAGGGCCAGAGCCGCTTTGAACCAGGTATCGTTCGTCTCGTTACCGGTGAATAACGTGATGAAGTTCTTCTTCGGCATCTTGCAGATTTCAACACACAGTCGCATGATGGCGCGTTCCTGACCACGGACACGATCCATCATTTCGCGCATATTGTTGACCAGATAATCAAACTGTTTAGGCACTAAGCGGAACTGCTTAAAGACCTCTGACAGGTTCTGGATTTCGACAATAGCGTCAGCATGGCTGCGGCTTTTGCTTTTGATGACGTTACGGGTGACTTCATACTGAGCACGTAATTCAGTAAATTTCTCGCGCGCCAGTTCAGGATCGATAGAGTTATCGTCATCTGAATTGTCGTCGTCGTCTTCTTCGTCTTCATCATCGTCACGATCTTCTTCTGAAAGTTCAGACCCGACGTGTGTTGCTGTCGGTGCCAGATCTTCTTCAGCATTCGGATCGACAAACCCGGTAATGATATCGGAAAGACGGGTTTCACCGGCTTCAACTTTGTCGTACTGCTCAAGCAGGTAGGTGATTGCTTCCGGATATTCTGCGACGGAGCACTGAACCTGGTTAATACCATCTTCAATGCGCTTAGCAATGTCGATTTCGCCTTCACGGGTCAGCAGTTCTACTGTCCCCATCTCGCGCATATACATGCGGACCGGGTCTGTCGTCCGGCCAATTTCGGATTCTACGCTGGATAATACCTGCGCAGCGGCTTCTGCTGCATCTTCATCAGTATCCGAACTGTTTTCATTCAGCATCAGATCATCAGCATCCGGGGCTTCTTCCACCACCTGGATGCCCATGTCGTTGATCATCTGAATGATGTCTTCAATCTGATCGGAGTCGACAATATCTTCCGGCAGATGGTCATTGACCTCAGCATAGGTCAGATAGCCTTGCTCCTTACCACGGGTGACAAGTAGCTTCAGCTGTGACTGCGGGTTTTGCTCCATAAGACGGTATCCACACTTCTGTTAATGAGATTGGTGTTGGCCGGGGCTAACCGGCAATAACAGTAAAGGCGTTCAATAGCTGCGGCCTTCATCGCAGCAATGGGCATCTGCCCTCAGTAATCGGCAATTAAGCCGCGAGTAATCTTTTTGTCATCTTTCAGGTTTCAGTATAGAAGAACCTGGCAGAGTCTGTGGTCTCTGATGATTTTTTCATCAGTATTTACATTCGTAATCGCACACCCGCGTGCAGCGAATGTGCTAATGACTATTTTTTCGCTAATGCGGTCAGCAGCGACTGTAGTTCCCGCCGTTCTTCACTGTTCAGTCCGCGGGTACGATCATAGGCAATTAACTGCTCAAGGCGTTGTTCCAGTGCCGAGTCATAGAGACTTGCCAGTGAATCGCTGAAGACGGCTTCAACTTCTTCATCCACTATCATGTGGTTCCAGATAGCCAGAGTTTCAAGGGACTGGCCGGTTTTTGTATCGCGATAGCTTTCCAGCAACTGAGCGGTTGTCATACCCGGTTGCTCATTGCAACGTTGTACCAGTTCAGCGAACAGGGGGAGGCCGGCAATGCCTGTCTCCATCAATCCGTCAAGTGAGGGTACCTGCGCGGCAAGTTCAGGATGCTGCAATAGCAGGGCAACCAGTACCCGCATGGTCGTCTTTTTCATCACCGGGCCCGCAGGGGCGGCTTTACTCTCAGCCTGTGCCGGTAACAGCTTCTCCAGCTGCCGGTCATCCAGAATACCCAGTTTATTACCTAGTACCTGACGCAGATAAATTCGCAAGGTTTCGCCAGGGATTTGACTAATCAGCGGCAGTGCCAGTGTGCTCAGTCTCGCTTTCCCTTCACGGCTGCTTAAATTGGTCTGCGGCAGTAAACTTTCAAATAAAAAGTCTGACAACGGCACGGCCTGAACCATACGCTGCTCAAAGGCCTGTTTACCTTCTTTACGTACCAGTGTATCCGGGTCTTCCCCGTCCGGCAGGAACATAAAGCGCAGCTCCCGTCCGTCGGTCATATAGGGCAGGGCGGTTTCTAAGGCCCGCCATGCTGCATCCCGGCCCGCCCGGTCTCCGTCGTAGCAACAGATCACGGTATCGGTATTTCTGAATAATAACTGGATATGTTCGCTGGTGGTTGAGGTACCTAACGAGGCAACGGCATAATCGATGCCAAACTGTGCCAGCGCAACCACATCCATATACCCTTCAACGACCAGCAGCTTTTCTGGCTGCGGATGCTGACGGGTGACTTCATAAAGGCCGTATAACTGGCGTCCTTTATGGAAAATCGGTGTTTCAGGTGAGTTCAGGTATTTAGGGGTATCATTCCCCAGCACCCGTCCCCCGAAACCAATGACTCTGCCGCGTTTGTCGCGGATAGGGAACATGATCCTGTCACGGAAACGGTCGTAACTCCGGCCATTATCATTGGTGATGAGCATTCCGGCCTCAGTCAGGGAGTGTTTATCCTCCTGCTGTTTTCCGAAACGCTTCAGGGCATTGTCCCAGCCCGGCGGAGCATAACCTATTGAAAAATGGTCGATGACCTGCTGGCTTAACCCCCGGCTTTGAATATACTGGCGTGCGGGTTCGGCCTGTTGTCCGGTGAGCGATGTCTGATAGAAGCTGTTCAGGCCATCCATCAGTTGATAAAGACTCTGACGCTGATGGCGTTCCAGGGGGCTATCGCCGCTGCCACTTTCATAAGGGACTTCCAGTCCGTTCATGGTGGCGAGTTCTTCGATGGTTTCCACGAATTCCAGACGGTCGAAATTCATCAGAAAGTCGATAGCATTACCATGGGCACCACAGCCAAAACAGTGGTAAAACTGTTTGTCGCCGTTAACGGTAAAGGACGGTGTTTTTTCGTTATGGAAAGGGCAACAGGCGTGATAATTTTTGCCTTGCTTTTTTAACTTTACACGGGCATCGATCAGATCCACGATATCTGTGCGCGCAAGCAAGTCATTGATAAATATACGCGGTATTTTCCCAGCCATAGACTCCGGATCTTTAGCTCATAAACGGCAACAAGCCGCGCTTCCTTTCGGAAAGCACGGCCTTTCACTTAACTCAGTCTGCGCATAACACGCAAGGGAGCGGACTCCCTAAGAAATTAGTACAGACGAGTACGGCGTGCGTTTTCGCGAGCCAGTTTCTTGGCATGACGCTTAACAGCAGATGCTTTAGCGCGTTTGCGTTCAGTCGTTGGTTTTTCATAAAACTCACGACGACGCACTTCAGCCAGAACGCCTGCTTTTTCGCATGAACGTTTGAAGCGACGCAGTGCAACGTCGAAAGGCTCGTTTTCACGTACTTTGATTACCGGCATGTAACTCTCACCTCGATAAAATTCGGTTTTTGCAGCTGGCTGCAGCGCCAGCTTATTTCAAAATGGTGCAGTATTTTACTCCAGCGTAGGCTGACTTGTAAAGCACCATGAACAATTTCAAACCAACGAGCACTCTGCGCTGCGGCTGCCGGTTTTTTCAGACCGCGAAGTATAGCCTATTCTTTGGCCGGTAAAAAATGTTTTTAATGAAATCGTGCAGCGTAGGTCTGAATTACCACCTGTGGTACACTCCTGCAGCGAAATCAGAGGTGAGTGTGATGCGAGTTTTGGGTATAGAAACGTCTTGCGATGAAACCGGAATTGCAATTTATGACGATGAATCCGGTCTGCTGGCTAACCAGTTGTATAGTCAGGTAAGTTTACATGCGGATTACGGCGGTGTTGTGCCGGAACTGGCCTCACGGGACCATGTGCGTAAAACCGTGCCCTTAATCCAGGCAGCCCTGGCAGAAGCAGGCCTGACCCCGAAAGATATTGATGCGGTCGCTTATACCGCCGGTCCCGGACTGGTCGGCGCTCTGATGGTCGGGGCGACGGTCGGACGTTCGCTGGCGTTTGCCTGGCAGGTTCCGGCTATCCCGGTTCATCACATGGAAGGCCATCTGCTGGCTCCTATGCTGGAAGATAACCCACCGGAATTTCCGTTCGTTGCGTTACTGGTTTCCGGGGGACATACCCAGCTTATCAGTGTGACCGGCATCGGTGAGTATCAGTTACTGGGCGAGTCCATTGATGATGCTGCCGGTGAAGCGTTTGATAAAACGGCGAAGCTGCTGGGCCTGGATTATCCGGGCGGGCCGCTGTTATCTAAAATGGCGATGCAGGGCGTGGCCGGTCGTTTTACCTTTCCGCGGCCGATGACGGATCGCCCCGGACTGGATTTCAGCTTTTCCGGGCTGAAAACCTTCGCGGCGAATACCATTCGTAACAATGACGATGATGAACAGACGCGTGCGGACATTGCCAGAGCCTTTGAGGATGCCGTGGTTGATACGCTGATGATTAAGTGCAAAAGAGCGCTGCAGCAGACCGGCTTCCGGCGGCTGGTGATTGCCGGCGGAGTCAGCGCCAATCGTACTTTACGGACACGTATGGCGGAGATGATGCAGCAGCTGGGGGGCGAGGTATTCTATGCCCGTCCGGCTTTCTGTACCGATAATGGTGCCATGATCGCCTATGCCGGGATGGTGCGTTTTAAAGGCGGAACCGAAAGTGATTTGGGGATAACGGTCCGTCCCCGCTGGCCATTATCAGAACTGCCCCCGCTGAACGATTAAAAAACGGTCAGCCGTTCTGAGGGCGGGTATGCCCGGAGGTCAGGGCTGAGTTATTCTGACTTCCGGCGTTTGCCTCTGCGTTTCCAGAGTCTGGGTTCCAGGCCGCGCCACAGGCGCTGAATATTATCATGGTGGCGCAGCAGGATAAGACAGGACAGCATGGATACCGGAAAGGTGAACTGCGGTTTAAACCACCACACATAGAAAGGTGCGATCAGCGCACTGATAATCGCTCCCAGCGACGAGTACCCGCTGAGCAGGACGGTCAGCAGCCATGTCCCCATCATCAGCCCCGTCAGATCCCAGCCAATAGGTGCGATTGCACCCAGCGCGGTGGCAACGCCTTTACCGCCCCGAAAATGAAAAAATAACGGATAGATGTGTCCCAGACAGGCTGCGATGGCCGTGAGACCTAAAAAGAACGGAGATACGTGCAGGGCATAGGCCAGCCAGACCGGTAACATTCCTTTTAAAACATCAAATAACAATACCGCGACCGCAGCGAGTTTGCCGCCGAAGCGCAGAATATTCGTCGCACCCGGATTACCGGAACCTTGTGTCCTGGGGTCAGGGTATCCGCATATTTTACACAGCAGTATTGCTCCGGAAACGGAGCCACAAAGATAGGCAAAAAGGATCATTCCTGCGGCAATTACTGTCATAATACCCTCTATACCCTCTATACCCTGTCCGTTATCCTGGTCGCTGACAGAGGATAATACGCATAAAGTGTCGGAAGTGGTATCGGTTCACGGCAAAAATACAGAGAGTGTCACTATGGATATAGTTTTTATTGAGCAACTGACGGTATTCACTACCATTGGTGCTTACGACTGGGAACAGACGATTCAGCAAAAACTGTTGCTGGATATTGAAATGGCCTGGGATAACCGTAAAGCCGCAGCCAGCGATGATGTTGCCGACTGCCTGAGCTATGCGGATGTTTCTGAAGCGGTGCTTCACCACTTGCAGGGACAGCGTTTTGCCCTGGTAGAGCGGGTGGCGGAAGAAATTGCCGGGTTACTGATGCAGCGTTTCGGGCTGGAAGGGGTAAGGATCAAAGTGAGTAAACCTGGTGCGGTAGCGCAGGCGACTCAGGTCGGTGTCCGTATTGAACGGGGTAATATTCCGAAATAAAAGGTAATACTCTTGCGGTGATTGCCATCTTAATGAAACCCAACCACATTACCAATGTCATAAGTCCGGTTCATTTATTACGTTACGGAATTTTCAGACATTCCGCAGCCGTGGTAACCGGACCCTGGCAGTTGTATACCGTCTGAAAATCAGACGGTGATGGGGAGTTTTTAAGGGCAGAATAAAAAGAGGGTAGTCCCGGATGGCAGATATGCATCACCTGTTTGTTGCCGCTATTTTAGGCATAGTGGAAGGGTTAACAGAGTTTTTACCGGTGTCATCGACGGGGCATATGATCATCGTCGGTCACTTGCTGGGTTTTGAAGATAAAACCGCCGAAACGTTTGAAGTGGTGATCCAGCTGGGGTCAATTCTGGCCGTGGTCGTCATGTTCTGGCGGCGACTGTTTGGTCTGATAGGTATCCGTTTTGGTCAGGTTCCCCATGAAGGTGAAGGTCAGGGGCATCTGACGCTGATCCATATTTTACTGGGGATGATCCCTGCGGTAGTTATCGGCCTGCTCCTGCACGACAGAATTAAAGCGTTATTTACGCCGATGAATGTCATGTATGCGCTGGTCGCCGGGGGGGTGTTACTGATTCTGGCCGAAAAACTGAAGCCGGCACAACCGAAAGCCGTCGGTCTGGATGATATCACCTACCGGCAGGCTTTTATGATCGGTCTGTTTCAGTGTCTGGCGCTCTGGCCGGGTTTCTCGCGGTCAGGCGCAACCATTTCCGGGGGAATGCTGACGGGAGTCAGTCGCGTTGCCGCCTCAGAGTTTTCTTTCCTGCTGGCGGTTCCGATGATGATGGGGGCAACCGCGCTGGACTTATATAAAAGCATGGGCTTCCTGACGGTCAGTGACATACCGATGTTTGCTACCGGATTTATTATGGCATTTATCGTCGCTCTGGTGGCGATCAAAACCTTCCTCGGCGTGATCAAACGGATGTCGTTTATCCCGTTTGCGATTTACCGTTTTATCCTGGCGGCGATCGTGTTTGCGATTTTCAGCTAATCCGGCAATGACGCGGGTGCCGGGCCACAGAGAGTGTGGCCTGGCATCTTTTAACTATTCGCCTGGCGGCTGACAGTACGGGATTAACGCCTCCGTCCGTTTCTTTGTCAGTTCCTGACGTATCTCCGGCCCTTTAAATCCTGCCTGAACAATCGCCGCGACCGGTACGGCGGCGGCAATCTCATACATCTTTCTGACAAAAGCCCCCTGGGGGTAAGGATTAGCGGTTAATCCTGCCCGGCCGCGGGCATCGGCTTCACTGGCGAGCGTCAGTTGCAGAATACGTTCGGGTTTTCGCCAGCCGTCGATACTGTCAAACAAACCGATAATCTTCTCTGCCGGCTGGCGCTCAATCGTGTGCAGTACGTCATGAAACTCAGTGATCAGTAACGCAAGATCCCGGTAATGGTTCGGGACTTTCAGGCGCTGGCACAGGGCGGTGATCAGTGGCAGTCCAGCCACGCCATGACCCGGGTGTGACGGCCAGAGGGCCGGCGGGGTCAGGGCTTTCCCGGCGTCGTGAAACAGCGCGGCGAAACGCACGGCGGGATCATCGGTGAGTGACGCCGCCATTGCCAGCGTCATCAGGCTGTGGATGCCGGTATCGATCTCAGGATGCCATTTGGCCGGCGCGGGGACGCCGAACAGATTATCCAGCTCAGGGAACAATACCTGCAAAGCACCACAGTCACGCAGCACCTGAAAATAGACCTCCGGAGCGGGTCCGCTGAGCACCTTTTCGGTTTCTTTCCACACCCTTTCCGGGGTCAGGTGTGCCAGTTCACCGCTGGCGGATAATTGTTGCATCAGGGAAAGGGTTTCGGGGGCGATGGTAAACCCCTGCGCCGAGAAACGGGCGGCAAAACGGGCAACTCTCAGAACCCGTAACGGGTCATCGATAAAGGCGGGGGAAACATGACGCAGCAGACGCTGGTTCAGATCCTGCCGGCCCAGCCAGGGGTCGATAATTTGCCCGTCGCTGTCCTGAGCCATCGCATTGATGGTCAGGTCCCGTCGTTGCAAATCGTCTTCCAGCGTGACATCCGGGGAAAAGCGGGTGGTGAAACCGGTATAGCCATGGCCGGCCTTACGTTCGGTGCGTGCCAGTGCATATTCTTCATGGCTGACCGGGTGCAGAAATACCGGAAAATCGCGTCCGGCCTGTTGGTATCCCTGTGACAGAAGCGTGTCGGGGGTTGCTCCGACCACCACCCAATCCCGATCTTTCACCGGTAACCCCAGCAGGGCATCACGGACGGCACCGCCGACCAGATATGTTTTCACGGCATAACTCCTTTATCACCCACGTATACCTGCCAGAGTATACATGACTATGACAATTCAGAAATTATCTGCCGGAAATCCTCTGCCGGGGCAGTCGTGTCCCCGGCAGAGATCGGTCTGTCGCGGCTAGCGCATCCAGCGGTCACTGTTTTTGCGACGGGGGATCATATGAGGCAGCAACAGACCGATCAGCAGACCGATCCCCAGCACCCCGCCGCCATACATAAACCACTGCATAATGATGGCGCGTTGCTTATCATCCAACTGAACGTTCGCGGCACTGACTTTTTTCTGTGCGACGATCAGCTGATTTTTCAGATCCTGGTTTTCCTGCTTCAGCGTATTGATAGCCGTATCACTGCCGGCCACTTTCTTTTGCATATCAGCCGTACGCTGATTCCAGCTGTTATCTATATTTGCCAGTTTATCGGTCAGATCTTTCACTTGTTGCTGCAGTTGCGGTACCTGGGTACGCAGGCTGGGGGTATCACTCAGTTGTGACAGCGGGATCCAGTTAGTCCGACCCTGGCCATCACGAATTTCGGCGTAGTGGGTATTCTGATCCGTCTGTAACAAGGTGACCTGGTCTCCGGCATTCAGCTTGCCGACCAGACGGTATTGATCCCCGGGGCCACTGCGGACCCAGGTGGACAGCTCATCAGAAATATAGCGGGTGGTGTCTGCATGGACGACCGGCGCAATACCGGTGAAAGCCAGCAGAAAAATACCTGTACGAGTAATTTTATTCATTCGACGTCGTTTTTGCATATTATAGGGGTCAGTTCAATGCCACAGTCTGGCGAGGGGCCGTAGAGATATAAATGAGAACTTTCCTGTTCTCGGCGATGGTAAAGCCTAACAAATCCAGGACATTGAGTCTTTAGTCGATTACTCTGGTTAAGGAGTAATTCTCCGGTTAATTGATAGCAATTGTGATACTCAGAGATCCTATGACCATAGAAACAGAATTAAAGTTCATTGCCAGTAAAGAAGCCGTGACCCGTCTGGCAGAACGCCTGAATAGCTGCCCGGGCCAGCATTTCGAACCCCGCGCGTTGGCAAACATCTATTTTGAAACGTCTGACAACCAGCTGCGTCGCTGGGATATGGGGTTACGCATCCGTGGCGTTGATAACCACTATGAGATGACGCTGAAAACCCGCGGACAGACGATCGGCGGCTTGCATCAGCGTCCGGAATATAATGTCAGCTTAACCTCGAATGCTCTGGATATCCGTTTATTGCCTGCAGATGTCTGGCCGGAAGGCACGGATGTTGAGGCATTGCAGCAACAATTGCACCCGCTGTTTCAGACCGACTTTGCCCGGGAAATCTGGCTTATCACCTATGCCGGCAGTGAAATCGAAGTAGCGTTCGATCAGGGTGCGGTGATAGCCGGTGAACTACAGGTGCCATTATTTGAAGTCGAACTGGAACTGAAACAGGGAACCCGTCACGATTTAATGGCTTTTGCTTTTGAACTGATCCGTGACGGTGGGCTGCGTCCTGGCAGCCTGAGTAAAGCTGCACGCGGTTATCATCTGGCTCAGGGCAATCCGCAGAAAGATGTCCATCCGTTCCCGCGTCTGCAGTCGGATAAGAAACTGAACTGCGAGCAGGGCTTACAGGCGATGCTCTCCACCTTACTGGCGGAGTGGCAGTACCATGAAGAACTCTGGCTGAACGGTGATCGCAAAGCGGCAGCCCGGGTACAGGAAATTCTGCTGGCGATCCGTGAAGTGTTTACATTATTCGGTGGCATGCTTCCGCGCAAAGCCAGCGGGCAGTTGCGCGAACAGTTGCTGGCACTGGAACAGGCGATGACGGGTGACATTGCGGCTGAAACGCTCTGTTTCTCTGCCGTTTCTGCAGAAACTCAGCTGACACTGACTCACTGGTTAATCGAACAACCGTGGAAAGCTCTGCTGGAAGAGAAACACCGTAAAAAAATGGAAGGTTCGTTTAAACGCTTCTGTGATGTGATGCTGGGGCGGGTTTTCGCTGAATTAAAACAGATCACCAGTGGAGTTAATCAGGTGTCTGAATATCAGGACAGGGCTCTGAAAATTCATAAGCAGTTACTGGCTGTCTGCCTGCTCTGCGGTGCCTACCCGCTGTCGGCGGTCGATGAGTGGCTGGCACCCTGGTGGCTGGCACTGAAAAAAATTAATGAACAGCAGTACGACGATCTCCCCTGGACCTTACGTTCGCTTCACCGGCAGGCCCCTTTCTGGCTGAACGGTAACGAGGCGGCCAGAAACAGAGAATAATCGCTGCAGACTACAGGCAGCCCTTCAACAGAACTCACAGGAAAAGTGTATGTTGCCGTTACCTTCGTTGTTGCAGGATCTGGCCGGTAAAGCGGCCGCTACCCTGGCTCCGCCGCTATCACCGGATACCCTGCCGGCGGCCGCGCTGGCATTCAGTGACTTTATCTGCGAAAGCTTACAACAGCACCCCGGCTGGTGGCAGCAGATACAGCAACAGCCGCCTCAGGCGGAGGAATGGCAACAGTATTCGTCGTGGCTAAGCACCGCGTTACAGCCGGCTGACAGTGAAGCTGCGGTGATGCAGATATTGCGAGAGTTCCGGCGGCATATGCTGGTACGTATTGCCTGGATGCAGACACTTTCTCTGGCCGGTACGGAACAAAGCCTGCGTCAGTTGAGTGAGCTGGCGGAGGTCCTGATCGTGGCGGCCCGCGACTGGACCTACCGCCAGTGTTGTCTGGAATGGGGAACCCCCTGTAATGTCGAAGGAAAACCCCAGACCCTGTATATTCTGGGAATGGGCAAGCTGGGCGGCGGCGAGCTGAATTTCTCGTCAGATATCGATCTGATTTTTACCTGGCCTGAAAACGGGACGACCCGCGGGGGCCGACGGGAACTCGACAACACGCAGTTTTTTACCCGCATGGGTCAGCGTCTGATCAAACTACTGGATCAGCAAACCCCCGACGGCTTTGTGTATCGGGTCGATATGCGTCTGAGGCCTTTCGGCGACAGCGGACCTTTAGTCATGAGTTTTGCGGCCATGGAAGACTACTACCAGGAGCAGGGACGTGACTGGGAACGGTATGCCATGGTCAAAGCGCGGATCATGGGGGCCGCGGACGATGAAGGGTATCAGGAGCTGCAGCAGATGCTGCGTCCGTTTATCTACCGGCGTTATATTGATTTCAGTGTGATCCAGTCGTTACGCACGATGAAAAGCATGATAGCCCGTGAGGTCCGCCGTCGCGGGCTGACGGATAATATTAAGCTGGGCGCCGGAGGGATCCGTGAGTGTGAGTTTATTGTTCAGGTCTTTCAGCTGATCCGTGGCGGACGTGAGCGTTCTCTTCAGCAGCGTTCCTGGCTTGCCGCACTGGAGGCTATTGCTACGCTCCATCTGTTACCGGCAGAGGAGGCTGAGCAGTTACGGACGGCCTACCTCTGGCTGCGCCGGCTGGAAAACCTGTTGCAAAGCATCGGTGATCAGCAGACGCAGACATTGCCTTCGGATCCCCTGCAGCAGGAAAGACTGGCCTGGGCGATGGGGACTGACGGCTGGATGCAGCTTCGTACGGCACTGGCACAGCATATGTCGCGGGTGCGGGCCATCTTTGATGCACTGATCGGCGAAGACATTCCCGATGCGCCCGGGCAACACGCGCCGGGTGATTATAATGAATTATGGCTGGGTGATTACACCGGCGAAGAACTTAGCCCGTTGACACCGGCACTGGATGAAGAGCAGCGCCGGCAATTACTGCACCACTTACACCACTTCCGTCACGATGCTAACCGCCGTACCATCGGCCCCCGGGGCCGCCTGGCGCTGGACCAGCTGATGCCGCGTCTGCTGGCAGAACTCTGCCCTCGTCCGCAGGCGGATACCGTGTTGCAGCGACTGCTCCCCCTGCTGACGGGAGTGCTGACACGAAGCACGTATCTCGAGCTGCTGACGGAACATCCCGGTGCACTGTCTCACCTGATCCGGTTATGTGCAGCGTCTCCGATGGTGGCCGATCAGCTGGCCCGTTATCCGTTATTACTGGATGAATTGCTGGACCCGGCGACACTTTACCAGCCGACGGCCACGGATGCTTATCGTGATGAATTACGTCAGTATCTGATGCGCATACCGGTGGATGATGAAGAACAGCAACTGGAAGCACTGCGCCAGTTTAAGCAGACTCAGCAGTTGCGTATTGCCGCTGCCGATATTGCCGGGGCATTACCGGTAATGAAAGTCAGTGATCACCTGAGCTGGCTTGCTGAAGCGATCCTTGAAACTGTGGTGCAACAGGCCTGGAATGTGATGGTTCAGCGCTATGGCCGGCCTTCGCACCTCAGTGATATGCAGCAGCGGGGATTTGCGGTGGTCGGTTACGGAAAACTTGGCGGACTTGAACTGGGTTACAGCTCTGATCTGGATCTGGTTTTTCTGCATGACTGTCCTGAGGATGCCTTTACCGATGGCGGGCGCAGCATTGATGGCCGTCAGTTCTATCTGCGGCTGGCCCAGAAAATTATGCATTTATTCAGCACCCGCACCGCGTCGGGCATTTTGTATGAAGTGGATGCCCGTCTGCGTCCGTCAGGCGCGGCCGGTATGCTGGTCAGTACGTTCAGTGCTTACCGGCAATATCAGCTGGAAGAGGCCTGGACATGGGAGCATCAGGCGCTTGTCCGTGCCCGTATCGTTTATGGTGATCCCGGGCTTGCGACCTGTTTCGATGAAATTCGCCGGGAAGTCCTCTGTCAGTCACGCATGTTGCCGGCTCTGCAGAAAGACGTGCGGGAAATGCGTGAAAAAATGCGTCAGCATCTCGGCAGTAAAGTCAGACACCGCTGGGATATTAAGACAGATCAGGGCGGGATCACGGATATCGAATTTATTGCCCAGTATCTGGTGCTGGGACAGGCGGCAAGTCAGCCTGCGCTGGCCCGCTGGTCGGATAATATCCGTATCTTTGAAGCTATGGCACATCACGGCGTGATGCCTGCTGAGGAGGCAGAGCAGTTAAGCGCTGCTTACGTCTCACTCCGGGAGGCGCTGCATCATCTCGCACTGCAATCCCTGCCCGCGACGGTGGATGAAGATGCCTATCTGCCGCAGAGGAAAAGGGTGCAACAGAGCTGGCAGCACTGGCTGGAACAGCCGACGTAACCCTTTTAATACCCTGAGTGGCTGGCAACTTTTTTTCGTCTATGTTGCCTTAACTTCGGGGTATTTTGCTGGCTGATGTGTCAGGCCAGCGCTTTAGGTCTTGCAGATAGCAAACACTGAAGGGTGTTTGTGGTATTATCGGCAAAAATTTTTGGTCTGGTTAATTGCTGTCTGGAGTCGTTTGAATGAAAGTAACGCTGCCTGATTTTGGCCGTGCGGGTGTACTGGTAATTGGTGACGTGATGCTGGATCGTTACTGGTATGGGCCGACACAACGCATATCTCCTGAAGCGCCGGTGCCCGTGGTTAAAGTGGAAACCGTGGAAGAGCGGCCTGGCGGCGCGGCAAACGTCGCAATGAATATCGCAGCCCTCGGGACGGCTTCACGCATTGTTGGTCTGACCGGGGAAGACGAAGCGGCTGACACATTATGCCGGACACTCGAAGAGGTGCAGGTCGGGTGTGATTTTGTCCGCCTCAGTACCCATCCGACCATTACCAAATTACGGATCCTGTCGCGTAACCAGCAACTCATCCGTCTGGACTTTGAAGAAGGCTTCGGGGACATTGACCCGGAACCTATCCGTCAGCGTATGAAAGCCTCTGTCGATCAGGTCGGTGCGGTGGTGCTTTCTGATTATGCGAAAGGAGCCCTGGCTGACGTACAAACGCTGATCCGCCTTGCCCGCGAGGCCGGAGTCCCGGTACTGATCGACCCGAAAGGGAGCGATTTTGAACGTTATCGTGGCGCAACGTTACTGACACCGAACCTGTCAGAGTTTGAAGCCGTGGTTGGCAAATGCCGTGATGAAGCCGAAATTATCGGCCGCGGTATGACTCTGATGGAAAAATATGAACTGTCTGCGCTGCTGGTGACCCGTTCCGAACACGGCATGACCTTATTGCAGCCAGGCAAAGCACCGGTACATTTACCGACTCTGGCGCAGGAAGTTTACGATGTCACCGGGGCCGGTGATACGGTGATTGGTGTGCTGGCAGCCTCACTGGCGGCCGGATGCAGTCTGGAAGATGCCTGTTTCCTGGCCAACGCCGCGGCAGGGGTGGTTGTCGGTAAGCTGGGTACCTCGACGGTCAGTCCGGTAGAGCTGGAAAATGCCATTCATGCCCGTCCGGAAAGCGGATTCGGGGTGATGGATGAACAGCAGCTGAAACAGGCAGTCGCGCAGGCACGTGCCCGCGGAGAGAAGGTCGTCATGACCAACGGTTGTTTCGATATTCTGCATGCCGGGCATGTTTCTTATCTGGCTCATGCCCGTAAGCTGGGTGACAGGCTGATTGTGGCCGTGAACAGTGATGCTTCTACCCGTCGTCTGAAAGGCGAAAGCCGTCCGGTGAATGCGCTGATGAACCGTATGATTGTGCTGGGCGCTCTGGAAGCCGTAGACTGGGTTGTTGCATTTGAAGAAGATACCCCTCAGCGACTGATCAGCGAAATATTACCGGATTTGCTGGTCAAAGGTGGCGATTACCGGCCGGAAGAGGTTGCCGGAGGCGAAGAGGTGATTGCCAATGGCGGTGAGGTTCGCATTCTGAATTTTGAAGATGGTATTTCTACCACGAATATCATTAACACCATTAAAAGCCGTCAGTCCTGAGTTTTAACGGGCAGTTGACGGACTGAAAAACGGGAGCCTCTGGCTCCCGTTCTTTTATTCTGCTGCAGACGGTTTGTGGTCTTCTGCGTCAGCATCAGCCACGACTACAGGAACGTCAGGGGTACTCTGACTTTCCAGAGCGGCCAGACGTTGCTCCAGTGCAGTCAGTTTTTCACGGGTACGGAGCAGAACCTGAGTCTGAATATCGAACTCTTCGCGGTTCACTAAATCCATCCGGCCCAGTTGCGCCTGCAATACCTGACGAATTTTCTTTTCGACATCATCGCCCAGAGTACGGATCCCCTGCGGCATCGCGTCATGCACCTGGCGGGCAAGTTGTTCAATTTTCTTCGTATCTATCATGACTGTTTCCTGTAATGTACGCCCGAAAGCGGTTTCGGCACCGCCGGTGGCTGTCCCGGATAAGATTAAGTGTAATGCTTCAACGGTCAACGGGAAACCATAAATTAAAAGCAATAAATGTTAATAGCTTTTGCCTTTCGCCTGATTGCCGTTTTTTCGGATTGGGGATATAGTGGATCTGCTTATTCTCAGGGCGGGGCGAAATTCCCCACCGGCGGTAAATCAGTGTCTACTGAAAGCCCGCGAGCGCTTCAGCCAATGGCGGAAGGTCAGCAGATCCGGTGTAATTCCGGGGCCGACGGTTAAAGTCCGGATGGGAGAGGGTAACGATAATCCAATGGCCCCGGGTGGGTCCATGCCGTTATTTTTTATGTCTTGCTGACATTCCTCCTAAGCTGCCCTGATTCTGGTAACGTTGATAATCAAAGGATTTTTACCATGAATCAGACTCTTCTTTCTGAATTTGGCACGTCTGAACAACGTGTAGAGCGTGCACTGGCTGCACTCCGGGAACATCGCGGCGTCATGGTGCTGGATGACGAAAACCGGGAAAATGAAGCGGATATGATCTTCGCCGCAGAAACAATGAGCGTGCCACAGATGGCACTGACCATTCGTCACGGCAGCGGTATTGTCTGCCTGTGTCTGACCGAAGAACGCCGCCGTCACCTGGCGTTACCGATGATGGTGGATAATAATACCAGCGCTTACGGTACCGGGTTCACTGTGACTATCGAAGCTGCTCAGGGCGTCACCACCGGCGTTTCGGCACAGGATCGTATTACGACAGTCCGTGCGGCTATCGCCGATGATGCTCAGCCTTCAGACCTGAACCGTCCCGGCCATGTATTTCCGCTGCGCGCCCGTGAAGGGGGAGTTCTTACCCGTGGCGGCCATACGGAAGCGACTATCGATCTGGTCCGTCTCGCAGGCTTTAAACCGATGGGTGTGCTGTGTGAGCTGACCAACGATGACGGTACCATGGCCCGTGCACCGGAAGCCATTCTGTTTGCAAAACAACATAATATGCCGGTTGTCACTATCGAAGATCTGATTGCCTGGCGCCAGGTGCACGATAACCGTCAGGCGGTTTAATTCCGCGACGAACTCCCTCAAAAGCTGACATTTTGTCAGCTTTTTTTATGGCTCACGGCGGGTGGGCCATTCTTCCTTATTCAAATTCATTGAAAATGATCATCACCGTTATCCGGGTGTAATCCGTGATGGAAAGCGTATCGTGTCATGCATTAGCCATCTGAATTGCGGAGTAAATATATGACAGCCTCACGTATGCCGGCGGTGTTTCTCGGCCATGGCAGCCCGATGAATGTACTGGAAGAAAACCGTTATACCGAATGCTGGCGCGAGCTGGGGGAACGGTTACCCCGACCTGACGCCATTCTGGCGGTGTCTGCCCACTGGTATACCCGCGGCACCGCGGTGACGGCGATGGCACAGCCACGCACTATTCATGATTTCGGGGGCTTTCCGCAGGCGCTGTTTGATACGCAGTACAATGCTCCGGGCGCGCCGGCACTGGCCAGAAAAGTGGCCGACTTATTGTCACCGGTCCCGGTAGCGCTTGATCAGCAGTGGGGGCTGGATCATGGGTCATGGGGAGTGCTGATTAAAATGTACCCGGATGCTTCTATTCCGGTGGTGCAGCTCAGTATTGATGGTACGCAACCGGCCAGCTATCACTTTGC
>ERZ794949.159-NODE-159-length-26214-cov-4.648572_pt1 | contig 26214 bp, 23 predicted proteins | sample MGYA00511363_ERZ794949 | MGnify/ENA primary metagenome ERZ794949 (study PRJEB30137, sample SAMN04331402) | food metagenome | isolation source: T1 must sample point D1 replicate B | place: Australia: South Australia ...
CCTCCGACCCACTGGTCCCAAACCAGTTGCGCTACCAAGCTGCGCTACTCGCCGATGGGGGCGAATATTACTGCTGCCCCTGGTCATCGTCAACCGCTTTTTCGTTACCGGCCATGCGTTTGACTAAAAAGCAACCGTCAGGCCGGTAAAACAACCGGATCTCCCTTATCTGCCCTGCCCGGCTCCGGCTGGCATCTGACACCAGTTATTCTTAGCATTGATACCGCCGTCAGGAGATGTGTATCCCAGGCAGCCTAATATCGAATCATATAATTCTGTATGCCGGTGGATCACCCCGTCTTTTGCCTGCTGTTGCAGCTGCGCGAAACGTTGCCTGTTTGCATCATCGGCCAGATATTTATCGGAAGCCCAAACCAGCATAGGGACACGGAATTGCTCCGGAGGCGCCATTTCACGTGGCGTGCCATGGAAATGCGTATTACTGCTGATAGATTCGCCATGGTCGGCCGCATAAAAAACAATCGCCTTTTTATCACGCAACTGGTCCAGAACATTATCCAGCATGTAATCGACATACAGCACCGAGTTATCGTAAGCGTTAATCAGCTGACCTTCCGAACAAAAATCATCAACCCCGATACATTCCGGCGTAAATCGGGCAAAACTACGCGGATAGCGTTGGGAGTAAAGATAATGCGACCCCTTGGTATGAAGGATCACCAGATGCTTACCTCGCGGATGACCATCCAGCGACTGCCGCAATTTCGGGATAAGCAACATGTCGTCGACCGGCTTCCCATTATTCTGTGGTTCTGAACCTATCTGCTCACGGAATGCCATAGTGTCGACATCGGCCAGTCCGTAAAACCAGACCTCACTCTGCATGGCATATAAATCGGAACTGAACCCCAGCTCCTTCAGTACAGCAAACACATTCTGCTCTTTGAGCGTTCTGCCGGCATTATTTTCGGCACCGCCTTCACGGACAAACATACAGCGTAAGGAGAGTTTAGTGGCGGTATCGCACGACTCCCCACGGAAAGCCACGAGGTTCTTCTCTTTAGATAATAACGGCGTGGTATCCCGCTGATACCCGAGAATACCCATATGATCCCAGCGGGTCGTTTCACCAATCACAAACACGACATACGTATCATCCAGACCCGCCGGCGGCACATAAGTAAATTTACGGGCCGGGTCAAATAAGTTTTTGCCGGTCATCTCCTCATCGAGTTTTGACCAGCCAAACAACCCACTGGCTGTCAGCCAGTTCACAGGCAAATAAGAATGGGCCACCATTCCGCCATAACTGGGTAAGTCGATGTTAGTGACATGTTCACGGTTTTTATATTGTTTATCCAGATACCGGAGTGGCAACCAGACCAGTGCAATACAGATCAGTAAACAGACCACGGGTTTCAGGCGCTGCCCGCGGTGTGCCAGTTGCGAACTGAGGCACCCGGCCAGCCGGCTGTACCAAATCAGAAACAGCGGGAGCAGGCTGCCAGCGATCAGCCAGAAATAGAAATAGTCACCGACGACCTCTTTTGAGAGATCGGTGTCTGTCGTCAGGACCGAAGCGACAATGCCGTAACCAATAACGACGTTAAAGACCATCATATAATAAGCTGAGGCCACCGATATCAGTACGATTAGCGATGCACTCACCCTGAAAAAAACTTTCCCGCCAAGCGATAACAGGCGAAAAATGACCACGCAGACTAAAAGAGCGGCGACGATTTCCGCCACAGCTGAAAAGCCCCCCAGAAAATTAAAATGTTCTGTTATCCCCTGAAATCTTCGTGCAAAAACCGACCAATTCAGAAAAATACCAATATAAACTGCCAGTACCAGAGATAACTGACTCTGACTCAATTCTTTGATTTTATTCATTACAAAAACCCGACCCCAATCACTATAAAAATTACTTCCCTCCTTCAGAGTCCTGATCACGTCAGGAGTTCGACATATTTTATAATATATAATTACATAATGATTTTTATGGAAAATAAAAGAAACCCGGTTAATTATATTTAAACCTGTCAGCCAGGCTTGCAGAGGCCTTGCTGAGCATTCTATAGTCTCTGAGAGTATGAATATTTACAGGTGAACTATGCCCGATTCATTGGAAGAAAAAGCAAAACGCTTTGCCTGTCATGTCCACGCTCAGGCAAAACAACGGCGTAAATACACGAATGCCCCCTATATTGTTCATCCGGGGGCTGTGGCTGAGCTGGTACGTACCGTGCGGGGAGATGAAACCATGCTGGCCGCAGCATGGTTACATGACACACTGGAAGATACGCCGACCACAGCTCACCAGTTACAACAGCTGTTCGGTCAGGAAGTCGCTATGCTGGTAGAGATGCTGACTAACCCGCCTTGCCGGGCACAGGACCGGGTGCAACGTACGCAGTTTCGTTTACAACATACCGCTAAAGCCTCACCCAACGCGCAAACTATAAAAATTGCCGACATCATCGATAACACCCGGGATATCGTGGATAATGACCCTGACTTTGCGCCGATCTATCTGATTGAAAAAAAACTACAACTCAGATTATTACGTCATGGCGATCCCTTGCTGTGGCAGCAGGCTAATAAACAGATAACGCAGGCCATTCTCCGCCTGAGTGCACCCCCTTTTAATATCCCGTCCCGTTGGTTTCGCCACCGGGCCCGTCAATATCTCTCCGACCGGGAGGCAGGGACACCGCCGAAGCAGAGATAGCGAAAATAAATAAAAAGAAGAGAGCATGCTTTTTCTGCGATCTTCTCCGTTGGCGGGAGTGCTGCTTTGCACTATCCTTGTGGATCTCTCTGCTTGTAAAAAATGCAAGCTGTCGAATAACAGGAGTCTGTTTCTTATGACGTCAGGTATTTTCCGTGTTACTAAGCAAGCCGGATTACTGCTTACAACATTGTTTATAGTTTTTCAGCTCAGTGGTTGCGGCGATAAAGAAGCCGAATCCCGCCAGGCTTTTAGTAATTTTCTGCAAAATACAGTGATGCGTAGCAGCTCTCAGCTACCGACTCTGAGTGAAAGTCAGAAGAAAAGTTTTGGAAGTTTTACCGGTGATTACGCCATTCTTTACGGATTCTCACAGCAACTGAACAGAGCGATGAATGACGGCGTCCGTCCGGTCACCGATGAATTATCGGCTATCCGTGTACCGGCAGATTATCTGTCACACCGCGATCCGCTCCGTCAGGCGGCCGGGGCGCTGAATGTGGTGACTCAGCAGGTTCAGAATGCCCGAAACCTGGCAGACAGTAGCCGTACATCTATAAAGTTACCTGCCGACCTGCAGAAAACTTACGATGAGGCCTATGCCAAAGTCGTTACTCAGCCTGCTGAAACTGTACTGCCGCTGCTGCCTCAATTGCAGACCCTGGCTCAGGCCGTGGTGGATACCGGCGACTTCCTGCAGGCACAGAACAACAACGTCAGTTTTGCCGGCAACAGTGTTCAGCTTTCGTCTCAGGATCAGGTGAAACAATATAATGCACTGATGAGTCAAATCACCAGTGCAGCCCCCGTACTGAATCAGCTGCAACCACTACTCAGTAATCATCAATAAATCCGCCAGACGTCAGAAGCAACGAAATAACTTCTGGCGTCTGATGTCCCGTGATCTCTGCAGACATCCTTTAACCGGATATAAACAACGCGTTACCGGATCACCCACGGTGAATACTTGAGGGCTAATAAGAAGAACGCCTGGCCAGTTTATATTTTATCAGGCAGTGTTCCTGAGATAAAATATCGAAGTTAACTCAATTAATGACACAACCAATGGCATTGATTGATATCCCCTGCTGATATTGTTTTCCTGAAGTTATTAAAAACATAACCTATAATAATCATCTGAAAATACCCTAAAGACTCGATTACCCTCTTTTAAATAATCATTCAGCCTGAGAAGAGTGACAGGAAATGTATTCTTCCGCATCGGCCCTGCCATTCCATCCTTTGACGATAAAGAGTTCCTGTAAAAAAGTGACGGGTATCAGTGAGTTCAGCGAATGCGGACGATAAACCGATACGAGCAGGAATATAAATGATAGCGGCCGGGCAATGTGACAGGGTGAGATCTCTGGATAAGGGCGGATGATCCGCGGGAGTGCTACCGTACTGAGAAAGTCATCCGGGGCTGCCGGAAGTGCCCGGCGGCCGTGTCTATCGTTGCCATCTGCGGCAGTATTTACGCAGATAAAGAATATTGCCGGAATCCTGCATATCATTACTGTCATCAGATATTTTCGTGTATCCTTGCCCGCTGTACAGAAGGAGTCAATGATGAAAGAACCTGAAAAAGCCGAGATTAAGCGTCTGAGCGATCAACTCGATGCCGTGAATCACAAATCCCAGCCATTACTCGAAGCGGGTGATATGGAAAAACTGGGAGAACTCCAGAAAGAAAAGCAAAAGCTGGAAGAAGAAATCGCCCGTTTACGTAACGTTCGCGTGAAAAAGCTCAGTTCTGAAGCACAGAAGCTACAGAAACTCACCTTCAGCCGCGCTATTACCAAAAAAGAACAGGCGAACCTGGGGGCTCTGAAAAAATCAGTCCGGGGTATTGTCATTGTCCATCCGATGACGGCGCTGGGCCGTGAGATGGGCCTGACAGAAGTGACCGGCTTTGCCAAAAGCGCATTCTGACCGGCCACTGCCACTCATCAAAGAGGGGCGGTAATTCCCGGTGCGTCTATCACTTGCTGTTCAGGTTACTCCGGCAGCAGATCCCGACGCCGGTATTCTGCCCTTTTCTTACTGGCAACCTCCTCCGGCGGATGACGTCTGACCTTCAGCGATAATCTATAGAGCCCCCGCGAGTCGGCTCCTCCCGGACTTTTCCGGAACCGATAGAGCACCGGACCTTCCCGGCGCAAGAGTCACCATCGTCACGCCCTGCTGCTGACAGCACAACATAATTCACTTTCCATGCTCTGTCGGGGCAGTATCTGCTGTTAATGACTGACCAGGGTCATGCGATATTCGGCATTTTAGTGATCCCGGAATAAACGGCACCCTAAATATAATTTAATTTCATGATGTTACGAGAAATAGTTCCTGAGAATGGCTCAACGGAAATTTCATCAACCGGAACATGTCTGAAGAAAACTGCGGGAATAAATCGGCGGCTGACAGGCGGTTTACTTTGCGGGCAGGTGCCAGAAAGCACTACCGGCAGTGAAGACTGCCGGCAGATAACTGACCGCGCAGGCGGTCATTAGTCGTTAACGGAATTATTTTGCAGAAGCAAAACGGGCCGCAGCCTCATCCCAGTTAACCACGTTCCAGAACGCTTTGATGTAGTCAGGGCGTTTATTCTGGAACTTCAGGTAATAAGCGTGCTCCCAGACATCCAGACCCAGGATTGGGAAACCGGAAGTCCCGGAAACAGCTTCACCCATCAGCGGGCTATCCTGGTTCGCGGTAGAAACCACGGCCAGTTTATCACCCTGTTTTACCAGCCATGCCCAGCCGGAACCAAAACGGGTCGCTGCGGCTTTCTCAAACTCCGCCTGGAACTTTTCAACGCTACCGAAATCTTTCTCGATAGCCGCTTTCAGTTCGCCCTGCAGAGTGGTTCCGGTTTTCAGACCTTTCCAGAACAGGCTATGGTTAGCATGACCACCGGCGTTGTTACGCAGTGCGGTTTTCTTATCTGCAGGCACCTGGTCCAGTTTAGTGATCAGTTCTTCAACCGGCAGTGAAGCAAATTCAGTGCCTTCCAGCGCCGCGTTGGCGTTGTTGACGTAAGCCTGGTGATGTTTAGTGTGATGGATTTCCATCGTTTCCTTATCGAAATGCGGCTCAAGCGCATCATAAGCGTAAGGCAGGGATGGCAGTGAATAACTCATGTTCAACCTCTCCATTCTAATGTAAGGACAGCACACCCGGAGGGATGTGCTGCATAAGCACTGGCTTCCATTATAGTTAAATAATTGATCGGGAAAAGGAGAATCACCTCTCAGCCGGAAGTAACGGTTTGTTTTCAGTGCAAAAAAAACTGCCGAAACCTTCCGATTTCAGCAGTTTTTGCTAACAATTACCGGTTTCAGTGCCCCAGTGCTGTCAGTGATTTATCCAGCGCACCCACCAGCCAGTCGATGTCGGCCACCTGGAAAGCCAACGGCGGACGCAGTTTCAGTACATTCCCGTAAGGTCCGGCGACCGAAGTCAGCACACGGTGTTCACGTAACTGCTCAATCAGATCCAGTGCCAGAGTTTTATCCGGGGTTTTGCTTTCGCGATCTTTCACCAGCTCAAAACCGATAAATAATCCGGCACCGCGGACATCCCCGATACATTCGTGTTTATCCATCAGTTGACGTAATTCAGCCAGTAACTGTGCGCCGACGACGCGACTATGTTCCTGCAGCTTTTCTTCCTGAATAACATTCAGCACCGCCTGTGCCGCCGCCATCGCCACCGGGTTCCCGCCGAAGGTATTAAAGTAAGGGATCTCATCGCTGAACGTCGCCAGCACTTCACTTCTGGCCAGTAAGCCAGAGACCGGAATGCCGTTCCCCATGGGTTTACCGGTCGTGATAATATCCGGCACCACATCATGGCGACCGAAGCCCCAGAAACTGTCACCGGTTCTGGCAAACCCGGGCTGAACCTCATCAGCAATAAAGATACCGCCGTTACGGTGAACGACATCCACGGCCTGTTTTAAGAAACCACGCGGGTTAGGGAGTACCCCATCCGAGGAGAAGATAGAATCGGCCAGAAACCCTGCAAATTTAATACCGTGCGCCGCCATGTCATCGATCTGACGCTGAATTTCGGCGGCAAACCAGGCACCTAAATCCGGCGCATCGACACGGTAATCATCCGGCGGAGAGACCAAACGGGTGGTCGCGGCCAGGGGCTGCCCGCTTCCCAGCGCCGGGGACGCGCCGGAGGTCAGGTCGCTGGTACCGTGATAGGCTTCTTTGGTCACAATAATACCGGTGCCGCCACTAAATGAACGCGCAACGCGGATGGCCAGATCATTGGCTTCAGAGCCGGTACACATATACATGGCTTTATTAATTTCTGCCGGCGCTGTCGCCAGTAAGGCTTCACTGTAATCCAGAATATTTTCATGCAGATAGCGGGTATGAGTATTCAGCATTTTCATCTGCCGGGTCACGGCATCAATCACTGCCGGATGACAATGCCCGATGCTGGCGACGTTGTTATACACATCCAGGTATTTATCACCGTTCGCATCCCACAGATATTGCCCTTCCCCGCGTACCAGGTGCACCGGTTTACGGTAGAACAAGCGGTAGGAGTCACCGAGGACTTTACTGCGCTTCTCTGTCAGGCTGCGGGTGTCTGCATCCAGCCCGGCAGCATGTTCTGCACGGAAGCTGTTGGTATCCATGATGGTGGAACGAGTGGCCATAAAAACTCCTGTCACAATAATCAGCGGGAATACGGATAAATGAAATCTCGATAACTCCATCATGGCTGATTTTCAGAAAAATGCAACAAAATACACAAACACAACAAAATACACACCAAAGGTGTGCAGGCTGCGCTACACTGGAACAACTGGTATTATCCGACCCCGGTTTTATTGAGGATGTTTTATGTTGCAGGAAACGCGATTACACCGAATTCGTTCATTAATCAGTACCCATCATCAGGTCAGTACTGAGCGCATCATAAAAGAACTGGGAGTTTCCCGCGAAACCGCCCGACGGGATATTATCGCGCTGGAAGAACAAGGGATCGCCCGCAGAGTGCATGGCGGTATCGTCGCTATTGATGCGCCGGCCGAACCCCCGCTGACTCTTCGCTATGCCGCACGGGAAAAAGAAAAACGCAGTATTGCCCGTTGTGCGGTACAGCAATTACATGCCGGACAAACCCTGTTTCTGGACTCCGGCAGTACCACCACCCTGCTGGCTCAGGAACTGAGAACCATGTCAGGTCTGACCATTATTACCAACAGTCTGCAGGCAGCACTGGCGCTGACTGCCACAGAGAATGAAAGCCAGCTGGACCATGAGGTGATACTGCTTGGAGGCACAATGTCGGCCGGGACACAGCAAACCCGGGGCGGGAATACCATCAATGAGATCCACCGTTATCAGGCCGATGTGGCACTGCTGTCACCGGTCGGCGTGGATCCCACCAACGGGGCCAGCAGCTTTTCGCCGGAAGAAGCCGCGATAGCTACCGCGATGACCCGTCAGGCCAGACAACTGATCCTGCTGGCTGACCACAGTAAACTGGGGATCACCAGCCGCTATTGTTATGCCCGTCCGGAGGAGATCCATCTGCTGATTTCTGATCAGGCCGCCGGAGACAGCCCTGTATGGCAGGCACTGACCCGTTCGCTGCACCAGATCATTTGTGCCTAATACAGACGTTGCGGATGGGTATAGACGGTGGCCCGTCCGGGCTTACTGAATCCCACCAGGGTCAGTCCACAGCGTTCGGCCACATCGACGGCCAGTGTCGTGGCCGCAGACACAGCGAAAAGCAGTTCGGCACCACACATCGCTGTTTTCTGTACCATCTCATAACTGGCCCGACTGGAAACAATGACCGCGCCGTGATGCCACTGCCGCTGGCTGCGATACCCCAGCAGTTTATCCAGTGCCACATGCCGCCCGATATCCTCACATCCCTGTATCAGTGAGCCATCTTCGTTCATCCAGGCTGCCACATGGGTACACCCCGTCTGCTGGCCGATCGGCTGAAATTCTGACAATTGTGCCAGCCCGCGATCCAGGTTTTGTAAATCAAAGCGCTGCGTAAACGGTAAGGGCGGTACCGGCTTACCGATGTGTTGTAATTGCTCCACACCGCAGACTCCGCAGCCTGTTCGCCCGGCCATAGCTCTGCGCTGTTCTTTCAGCGCCATAAAGCGGCGGGCAGACAATTCTATCTGTATTTCAATCCCCTCACACACCGGGACCACGTCCATACCGTAGATGTCGGCGGGCGTCGAAATAATGCCTTCAGACAAGGAAAAACCCAGCGCGAACGCCTGCAGATCCAGGGGGGAGGCCATCATTACCACATGAGAAATGCCGTTATACACCAGGGCCACGGGAACTTCTTCCGCCAGAATATCCTCCTGTGCCGCCGGGTCGGCACTCTGCTGAATAGCGTCCCGGGTCCGGACCGGATGGCGTCTCAGCCCCTGCGCTGAAAGGATGTCGGAGTCAGAGGGCTTGGGAAGAGTGTTCATAGGATCTGTTCCGCAGATGGGTGCTTTTCGGTAAGAAGATTGACTGTATTTAGCATACAAACCTGGCTGGGTGTTAGCCGTACGGGCGGAAATACGGCGTAAAAAAAGCGAGCCGGAGGCTCGCTTTGTCGTATTTCGCAGTTAAGACTTACTGTAACAGGGAGATATCCGCCACCTGCAGGAACAGATCACGTAACTTCGCCAGTAACGTCAGACGGTTAATCCGCACGTCTTTCTCTTCAGCATTCACCATCACTTCACTGAAGAAGTTATCCACGGCTTCACGCAATTGAGCCAGCTCGATCAGGGCTTCCTGATAACGGCCTTCTGCAAAGTAAGGCTGCAGTTTGCTGGTCAGCGCGCTGACATAGGTCGCCAGAGTGATCTCGGCATTCTCTTTCAGCAGTGAGGCCTGTACGCTATCGTTCAGCGGCTCATCCGATTTTGCCAGGATATTAGAGACACGCTTATTCGCTGCCGCCAGAGCCGCAGACTGCTCAAGAGTACGGAAATGCGATACAGCACGCATACGGGCATCAAAGTCTGCCGGACGGGTTGGACGACGCGCCAGTACCGCTTGCAGTGTATCAACACTGTGACCTTCTTCCTGATACCAGGTGCGGAAACGACCCAGCATAAAGTCGATCACGTCATCCACCACGTTAGCATTCGTCAGCTTATCGCCGTACAAACGTACCGCTTCTTCTGTCAGTGTCTGCAGGTCTAATGGCAGGTTTTTCCCGACAATAATACGCAGCACACCCAGCGCTGCACGACGCAGAGCAAACGGGTCTTTATCCCCTTTAGGATGCTGACCAATACCGAAAATACCGGCCAGGGTATCCATCTTGTCGGCAATCGCCAACGCACAGGAAACCAGCCCCTGTGGTAACTCATCCCCGGAGAAACGTGGCTGATATTGCTCATTCAGCGCCAGAGCGACATCTTCAGCTTCACCGTCATGGCGTGCATAGTGCATGCCCATCACACCCTGGGTATCGGTGAATTCAAAGACCATGTTGGTCATCAGGTCACATTTCGATAGCAGGCCAGCACGGGTCGCATGACTGACGTCCGCCCCGATTTTCGCAGCAATCCAGCCGGCAAGCGCCTGAATACGATCTGTCTTATCACGCAGGGTCCCCAGCTGTTTCTGGAACAGTACGCTTTCCAGACGGGGTAACTGGTCTTCCAGACGCTGCTTACGGTCGCTGTTAAAGAAAAATTCCGCATCGGCCAGGCGCGGACGAACCACTTTTTCGTTGCCGGAAATGATCTGCTGAGGATCAGACGACTCAATATTGGTCACGAAAATAAAATTAGGCAGTAACTGACCGTCAGCACCATAGACAGGGAAATATTTCTGATCCCCCTTCATGGTGTACACCAGGGCTTCCGCCGGCACTGCCAGGAATTTTTCTTCGAAGGTCGCGGTCAGAACCACCGGCCATTCGACCAGAGACGTCACTTCTTCAAGCAGGCTGTCATTCAGGTCTGCCGTGCCACCCAGCTTTTCCGCCGCGGCTTCTGCACCGGCCTTGATAGCGGCTTTACGGGCATCATAGTCGGCCATCACTTTACCGCGTTCCAGCAGGATCTGCGGATACTGATCCGCACTCCCGATACTGAATTCAGACTCACCCATAAAACGGTGACCGCGGATGATACGATCTGACGGTACGCCAAGGATCGTCGCCGGGACCACTTCATCGCCCAGCAACAGTGTCACGGTATGAACCGGGCGAACAAATTGCACATCACTGTCTGCCCAGCGCATCAGCTTAGGCACCGGTAATTTACTCAGCACACCGGCAACCATGCCAGGCAACAGAGAAACCGCGCTCTCGCCTTTCACCGCCGCACGGTAAAGCAGCCATTCGCCTTTATCGGTTTTCAGTCGTTCGGCCTGATCGACCGTAATACCATTACCGCGCGCCCAGCCTTCGGCCGCTTTGGTCGGTTTACCTTCCGCATCAAAGGCAGCCTGAATAGCCGGGCCGCGTTTTTCAACTTCACGATCGGCCTGTGCCGCACTTAACGCCGCAACTTTGACGGCCAGACGGCGCGGAGCAGCAAACCACTCCACAGCACCGTGTGCCAGCCCTGCGCTATCCAGTTCAGCCGTCAGTTGTGTGGCAAAAGATTCCGCCAGCTGACGTAAGGCTTTTGGTGGCAGCTCTTCGGTGCCGATTTCCACCAGAAAGGTTTTTTCTGTCATCGCTGCCTCTTATTTGTTGTTATTGCACATCGGGAAGCCCAGGGCTTCACGGGAAGCATAATAGGCCTCAGCCACGGCTTTGGTCAGGGTACGAATGCGCAGGATATAACGCTGACGCTCTGTGACAGAGATGGCTTTGCGTGCATCCAGCAGGTTAAAACTGTGCGCAGCTTTCAGAATACGTTCGTAGGCTGGCAGAGGAAGCGGTTTTTCCAGCGCCAGTAAGGTCTGAGCTTCTTTCTCATACTGTTCAAAGCAGCTGAACAGGAAAGGCACATCAGCGTACTCAAAGTTATAGGTCGACTGTTCCACTTCATTCTGGTGGAACACATCGCCATAGGTCGTTTTACCGAGCGCGCCATCACTCCAGACCAGGTCGTAGACACTGTCAACACCCTGAATGTACATCGCCAGACGTTCCAGACCGTAGGTGATTTCACCGGTCACCGGTTTACACTCAAGACCACCGACCTGCTGGAAATAGGTGAACTGTGTCACTTCCATGCCGTTCAGCCACACTTCCCAGCCCAGTCCCCAGGCACCCAGTGTCGGGTTTTCCCAGTTATCTTCCACAAAGCGGATATCATGCACGCCAGGGTCAATGCCCAGTGCCTGTAACGAGCCGAGGTACAGTTCCTGCATATTTTCCGGAGACGGTTTAATCATCACCTGGAACTGATAGTAGTGTTGCAGACGGTTAGGGTTCTCGCCGTAACGTCCGTCCGTCGGACGACGTGAAGGCTGCACATACGCCGTCGCAATGGGTTCTGGCCCCAGAGCACGCAGACAGGTCATGGGATGCGAGGTACCCGCACCGACTTCCATATCCAGAGGCTGAACAATGGTGCAGCCTTGTTGCGCCCAGTAATCCTGCAAGGTCAGGATCAGGCCCTGAAAGGTCTTGGTATCAAACTTTTGCATGTTGAGTTCGCACACTATTTGGCCGGATGAAAAAAAGTGGGTCGTAGTATACCCTTTGACCGGCAGATGTGCAGCCGGAAATCAGCGCAAGGCAGGTCCCGCGCTGAATTGGCTCGTCACCGCTCTACGCGAAAACAGCTCCCCCGGTCCTCCGGGGACGACGCTATCCGGGATTATCTGCGCTAAGGCGTAACGCCGTACGCCGGAAATGACGGGCCGATGAAAATCCCGCGGCCAGCGCTGCTTTCTCAATACCTTCCCCTTGCTGAATGCGCTGCTCTGCCACCGCAACCTGTAACTGTTGCTGATAGGTATGAACGGTGACCCCAAGATGTTGACGAAACAAGCGTGTCAGGTGACGACCGCTGACATGGGCCCGTTGCGCCAGTTGCATCAGTGACCAGTGTTGCTCCGGGTGCTGGCTGATAAGATCCTGAGCCCGATGGATCGCCGGATGCAGGTGATTACGATAGCGTAACCAGGGAGAAAGCTGCGGATCATTCCCGGAACGGCGAAACCAGACCACCATCTCCCGGGCGATATCCAGTGCCTTTTGCGGACCGAATAACCGGTTAACCAGATGCAGAGAGAGATCAATCCCTGTCGTGATCCCTGCGCTGGTCCAGATCCCGCCATCCTCTACAAAAATACGGTTATCCAGCACACGTGCAGCCGGTGCGCTTTCTCTCAGCCGCGCCAGTAGCTGATGATGGGTAGTACACAAAACCCCATCCAGTAAACCAGCTCGGGCAGCCAGTAATGCCCCGGCGCAAATACAGACCAGAGTTATTTCCCCGCGGTGGATTGCCGCCTGCTGATGTCGCAACCAGAGACAGGCTTCCGTCGCTGCTGGCAGAGTCAGCTGATGTTGCGAATTTTCGAGCCCGGGAACGATCAGGATACTGCCGGATGGCAGACGTTCCGGCAGGGGTAGAATATTACTGAGAGTCATCCGGGTCGAGGTGAAAACTGTCGCGTCGGGCCCCGTGTAATATAACGCTACATCCCGGCACGCCAGGCGGAGTGTTTCAGCCGGCCCGGCCATGTCGAGCGTCATCACTCCGGGCAACGTTAAAAACCAGACCGGGATCGTCACAGGCAATACCTTATCGTCATGGGGAATAATATTTCAGCACAGTCCCTGCCGTTGCAGGCATTCATCTACCGTACAGACATCGGCAAAGCGCCCATTCAGTACCATACTGGTGTGCTGCCTGATTTCATCAGCTGTATATTCACGGCCCTGCCATTGCATCGCAAAGGTTAGCGTGGCTTCACTGACAAACTGTACCTCAAATCCTGAATCGCGAGCGACTCTGGCCGTAGTTTCGCAACATTGCTCTGTCCGCATTCCACAGATAATCAGCCGGCCGATAGCTTCCTCTATGAGCCAGTCAGATAACGAAGAGTCAGCCAAAGCATTGTGGACGTGTTTATGTGCTGTTTTCGCAGCAGTATGACGTAAAAAGGACATCCGTTTCACATAACCGGAATCCGGAGCAAACAGTCCCTCACTGACATGAAATATATCCACGACGGGGATCTCCAGCGCTTCGCAGCCTGAAATCAACCGGCAGATACTGGCAGAAAATGCCGGAAAATCTGCGTCTGACCAGTCATCACGGTGTAAAAAAGAATCCTGAACATCAATCACCAGTAATGCACTTTTCATAATTATCTCCCGTCAGTCATCATCCGGTCAGTAGTATCTCTCTGAATGATGAGCCTGATAAGGTCGGATCAGGACAGACTGATGCCAGCCAAAGACAAAACTACGCTACAGGACCGTCAGCGGCATGCCGGGCTCATCAGGCACCCTACCGCAGCATCCGCCATTACCATTCAATACCGATAGCGAAAATGACCAGTATCAGGCAGGATAACCGTTCCGGAGGCCAGTGAAGATATCGTGTCACACCGGTATCAGCCCACGAATATACCTTCCGTTGCCGCAGTTGTTTCTGAATATATTATTTATCGTCCGAACGCTACTATCAGTGAAAATATTGTTCCCGTCACTGAATTGTCAGGGGGAAAACCTGCCGGGATACACTGCCTCGCCCTGCCAAAACAACATTCAAAATATAACTTAAAACAATAAGATAACTAATTTTTAACCTTAATATTCCCGACAAATATTCTGCATTTCTGCCGACATTACAGTGGTTTCTGCTGGTTATTCGACAACCGGGTATCGCCTTCTATACTTAAATCGTTCTGAAGTTTAACGAGTGCGGTTAACAAACTTCTGCGGCATCAGGCTTCGGAATGCCGTTTTGTTAACCGTTCGATTAACATAACCGGAGGGAAATATGGTTCAGAAGATAACTATCCATACTCAGTCACAAACTCTGCCCGGCAGCGATGAAAAGCTGAAGCCTGCAGCAGTCTTTATACGGGATGACTATAAAGGCAGCGGAAAGCTGGCGGGTAAAGTAGCCCTGGTCACCGGGGGTGATAGTGGTATCGGACGTTCGGTTGTGCAGCATTTTGCCCGGGAAGGTGCCGATATTGCCCTGACCTATTTACCTGACAGTGAAGATGAAGCGCAGGATGCAAAAATTGCACAACAACTGGTGGAAAAGGAAGGCCGTAAATGCGTGACTTATCCGGTCGATCTGCGTAAAGCGGAAAACTGCCGCCAGCTGGTCGATAGCGTGGTCAAAGAGTTCGGTAAACTGAATATTCTGGTGAATAACGCCGGGACTCAGTATCCGAATGAAGATATTACCACCCTGAGCGACGAAAAATGGCTGGATACGTTTGATGTGAATATTCACTCAGTATTCTTCATGACCAAAGCCGCTCTGCCCCACCTGCAGGAAGATGACAGCATTATCAATACTACTTCCGTCAATGCGTATGTCGGCCCGGAAATGCTGCTGGATTATACCGCGACCAAAGGTGCGATTGTCAGTTTCACCCGTGCACTGTCTAATCAGATTGCCGCGAAAGGGATCCGTGTAAATGCCGTGGCACCAGGCCCGGTCTGGACCCCGCTGCAGCCCGCGACACTCGGTGACTATAACAAGGATCTGCTGGAAGACTTTGGCCATGAGACTCCGATGGGCCGCGCCGGTCAGCCTTCTGAGCTTGGCCCGGTCTATGTGTTCCTGGCAAGCCTTGACTCTTCCTTTATCAGTGGCCAGGTACTGCACCCTAACGGCGGTATTATGGTCGGCGGCTAAGCCGCTCTCCCCTGTCTGCGCAGCGCAGCCCCCCGGCTGTCTGCGCATCGAATAACTTTGTTTTAATGATGACTGCCGCAGCCTGCCGGCGGCGGTCTGTTGCCCTGAATACAGAGGATACTATGTTATTTAAACAATTAACTGACAGCTGGCTGAGCATGCCTTATCACCATGACTGGCTGGAAAAAGAGAGCCGCCGCCTGATGGCATTTTACCGTAACTCAAAACACCCTAAGGGTGGGTTCGGTGCCCTGGATATCCATGGCAATCTGCCATCGGATGCACAGCCGGAGAGCATGCTCACCGCCAGGATGACCCACTGTTTCTCCATCGCGTCATTACAGGGCGAGCCGGGAGCCGGTGATTTGGCAAAATGGGGGGTCGATGCTTTACGTGGTGTGCTGCGTGATAAAGAGTTCGGCGGCTGGCTGGACGGGATCCCGGAGCAATCACCTGACGGGCGGAAACAGGCCTATCTGCATGTTTTTGTTACCCTTGCTGCATTAAGTGCCACATTAGCCAATATTGAGGGTGCGCAGGAGCTTCTGGACGAAGCGAAAGATATTATGGATAACCGTTTCTGGTCAGACAAAGAAGGACGGCTACAGGAAAGTTTCGCCCGTGACTGGAAAGATCCGGAGACCTATCGCGGGGGCAACAGTAATATGCACGCCACCGAGATGTTTGTACAACTGGCCGATGTGACGGGTGAAAGTAAATGGCGTCAGCGGGCACTGTCTATCGTTACCCATATTATTCATAAGCACGCCAAATCGAATAAGTATCTGCTTGCCGAACATTTCGATGAAAACTGGCAGGAATGGCACGACTACAATAAAGACAAACCGACCGATGACTTCCGTCCGTACGGGATCACGCCGGGGCACGCCTGTGAGTGGGCACGTCTGCTGTTACACCTGGAAGCGGCGTTGTTGCGGAATAATGAACACACACCGGAGTGGTTGCTGGCAGATTCAAAAGGGTTATTTGAAACCGGCCTGAAGTATGGCTGGTTTGTGGATGGTCAGCCGGGCCTGGTGTATACCCATGACTGGGATAAGAAACCCGTGACCAACAACCGTCTGCACTGGACGGTGGCGGAGAGTTGCTCCACTGCCGCCAGTCTGCTGAAGCGTACCGGGGATTTGACCTATGAGCGCTGGTATCGCACATTGTGGGATTATATTGCCAATTATCTGATAGATCAGAAAAACGGTAGCTGGTGGCACGAACTGGATGCTCAAAACAAACCCTCTTCCGTGGTCTGGTCCGGGAAACCCGATATCTACCACGCATGGCAACTGACGCTGAACAGCCGTTTACCGCTCGCACCGACACTGGGCACCGCAGTAAAACTTGGGCTGGACCGGATGTAACCCCGTAATACTCCCCCGCCTTGTACTGGCAGGGGAGCCTTCATTATTTCTTCGCTTTACGCACCCGCTCAGCCAGACCTTTCAGGATATAACGCAGTACCTGATCCCCGCACTCGCGGTAGTTTTTATGCCCTTCTTTACGGAAAAAAGCACTCAGCTCATTTTCTGACATCGCAAAATCCACAGATTTCAGAATGTCATGTAAATCCTCGGTTTTCAGCTCAAACGCCACGCGCAATTTTTTCAGCATGACATTATTGGTCACGCGCTTCTCTACTTCAGGAGCAGGATAGCGCGGGTCACGACCACGGCGGTAGAATATCAGGCCGTTCAGAAAATGTGCCATGACCTTATCGTTACATGCCAGGTAGCCCGGCTCGCCTTCTTTAACCAGATAGCCACTCATTTCCTTGAGGCTGACTTCCGCCCCCCCTGAAATAAGAATTTCCAGCATTTTTTCATCACGAAGGTCGAGCATATAGCGAACACTACGCAAAACGTCATTGTGCATCATGGTATTAATTTCCTGAAATCATCGGACCGGTCTCCCGGCAACTGCCTGTTTAACTACTTCTGGCCAGGCATTATACAAGTCTCACCGCGCGGGTCGCCTGTTAGTTGATAAAAAAGCCGGATTAATAGTGCTGAAGCATAAAAATTGCGGCGATGGGAATATTCAGCCGCCGGTCAGCCATTATTGCACCTCTTTTCCGGCCCGCTCCCCCTGAGCGTACCCTGTGATTTTTTGCATTTCAAAGTGGATGCCGGTATAACTTCGCTCATCTCACGTTAGACATCTAACCATTCAGAAGGCTACATGCAGACATCTTCAACTACCGCGCCGCTGAAGCGCACCATGAAAGCCCGTCATCTGGTGATGCTGTCACTGGGCGGGGTGATCGGGACCGGATTATTTTTTAACACCGGCTATATTATCTCCACCACAGGGGCGGCAGGGACACTCCTCGCCTATCTTATCGGTGCGCTGGTGGTCTGGCTGGTGATGCAATGTTTAGGTGAACTGTCAGTCGCAATGCCGGAAACAGGCGCATTCCATGTCTATGCCAGTCGTTATCTTGGCCCAGCCACCGGCTATACGGTAGCCTGGCTCTACTGGCTGACCTGGACCGTCGCCCTCGGCTCCAGCTTTACGGCGGCCGGTTTCTGTATGCAGTACTGGTTTCCGCAGGTCCCGGTCTGGGTCTGGTGCCTGGTTTTTTGCGTACTGATTTTCGGCCTGAATGTGGTATCTACCCGCTTTTTTGCCGAAAGTGAATTCTGGTTCTCTCTGCTCAAAGTCTTCACTATCGTACTGTTCCTGATCCTGGGCGTTGCCGCCATGACCGGGCTGCTACCGATGCACGACGGAACGCCTGCCCCCGGCCTGCATAACATCACCGCTCAGGGCTGGTTCCCTCATGGCGGCCTGCCTATCCTGATGACGATGGTCGCGGTTAACTTCGCTTTTTCCGGGACCGAACTGATTGGTATTGCGGCCGGTGAAACTGAATCCCCGCATAAAGTGATCCCGATAGCTATCCGCACGACGGTGGTACGACTGATTATTTTCTTTGTGGGGACCGTATTTGTGCTTGCAGCCCTGATCCCTATGCAGCAGGCCGGTGTCGAGAAAAGTCCCTTTGTACTGGTGTTTGAAAAGGTCGGTATTCCCTATGCCGCAGGGATCTTTAATCTGGTGATCCTGACCGCTATTCTTTCGGCAGCAAATTCCGGTCTGTATGCTTCCGGCAGAATGTTATGGTCACTGGCAAATCAGAATACCCTGCCACAATGCTTTTCCCGGGTCACAAAACGGGGCGTTCCTTTAACAGCACTGTCGGTCAGTATGCTCGGCGGACTGCTGGCGCTGGCTTCCAGCGTCATCGCGCCGGACACGGTTTTTGTGGCGTTGTCGGCTATCTCCGGTTTCGCCGTCGTCGCCGTCTGGCTGAGTATCTGTGCCTCGCATTATGTCTTCCGCCGCCGTCATGTGCAGCAGGGTAAACCACTGAGTGATTTGCTCTATCGCGCACCGTGGTATCCTGTGGTACCGGTACTGGGCTTTATTTTATGCCTGGTCGCCTGTGCCGGTCTGGCCTTTGACCCGGATCAGCGTATAGCGTTATGGTGCGGAATTCCTTTTGTCGCCCTCTGCTATCTGGCTTATTTTATTACCCGCAAGCTGAGCCGGGCCAACGCCGCTCAGCCTCAGGAGCAGTAACATGCGACCCAATAATCCTTTATTCTCCGTGCTCCGTGAGCAGCCTTTTTTACTGCTCGACGGCGCGATGGCTACGGAACTGGAAAACCGTGGCTGTCAGCTGGCAGACAGCCTGTGGTCGGCCAAAATCCTGCAGGAAAACCCGCAACTGATTGAACAGGTGCATTACGATTATTTTCAGGCGGGGGCCCGTTGTGCGATCACCGCGAGCTATCAGGCCAGCCTCCCGGGGTTTGCCGCACGGAATATCTCTGCCGGTGAGGCTCAGGCTCTGATACGCCTGAGCGTGACCCTGGCGGCCAACGCCCGCCACCGGTATTTATCGGAGCACCCCCAGGCCGGGCCGTTACTGATTGCCGGCTCTGTCGGGCCTTACGGGGCTTATCTGGCTGACGGTTCTGAATACCGGGGGGATTACCAGCGCAGCCTCCGGCAATATCAGGACTTTCACCGGCCGCGAATTGCCGCATTGATCGAAGCCGGGGCGGATCTGCTGGCCTGTGAAACACTGCCCTCTTTTGATGAAATCCGGGCACTGGCAGAGCTGCTGAACGAATATCCCCGTACTACCGCCTGGTTCTCGTTTACCCTGAAAGATGCACAGCATCTGAGTGACGGCACGCCACTGAGTGAAGTGGTCGCCTTTATCGAAGGCTATCCCCGTATCGTCGCCATCGGAATCAACTGCATTGCGCTGGAGGATACGACTGAAGCGTTACGCCATCTGCATTCACTGACGCCACTCCCGCTGGTGGTGTATCCGAATTCCGGCGAACATTATGATCCGGTCAGTAAGACCTGGCATCATCAGCCTCATGGCTGTGCAACACTGAGTGATTATCTGCCGGCATGGCTGGCGGCCGGTGCCCGGGTGATCGGCGGGTGCTGCCGTACGACTCCGGCTGATATTGCGGTGTTACACCGTTTACAGACCGCGTCTGCCTGACGCTACCCCTGCCGTCGGCCCCGCGAATTCAGACGTGTTATCCCCGGAAAGAAGTAAATGCTGTGCTCTCCGCGACTTCTGACGTGTCCGGGAGGCAGAGAACCGCTCAGGCTTATCAGGTAAATTCTGAGGAAACGGTGAACATTGCAGGTAAAGAAGCGGTGACTGCACACAGAAGTTCAGAGGGGAGATAACACAAGGTCAGCCTGCAAAGGGGTCGGGAGTGGATCCTAAGGGCGGATAGCCGGAGGCTATCCGCAATAACGGTTACAGGTTGCCGCTGACCAGCCCATCAATATGAACCTGCGGTACCCCCTGAGAACACAATTCGATCCGTCCACGGACACCATACACTTCGGCCAGGCTTTCCGGGGTAATGACATCCGCAGGCGCGCCGCTGGCCACAATCCGTCCGGATTTCATCATCACCACATGATCACTGTGTCGCAGGGCGATATTAATATCATGCAGAACAACCACCGTGACCATATTGCGCGCACGGGTCTCTTTACTGACCAGGCTCATCACATGGTACTGATAATTGAGATCCAGTGCACTGAGCGGTTCGTCGAGTAACAGCAGGGACGGATTACGCACCAGCGACTGGGCCAGACCGACCATTTGTTTCTGGCCCCCGGACAACTCATCCATATATCTGAGCGCCAGCGACGCAATCCCGACTTCATCCAGTAACTGCAGTATACGTTCCGGTGAGACATCCGCCCCCTGCTGTCCCGTGGCTCTGGCCGACACCAGCACGGATTCTAATACCTGCAGATGGACCCCGGAAGGCAGGCTCTGAGGCAGATAGACAACTTTATCGCCGCGCTCTGCCAGAGATAAGTGGTTGATATCTTTATTATCCAGCCAGATTTCCCCCTCCGCCCGGTTTAACCCGGCCAGGGCGCGCAGCAGGGTAGACTTACCGCACCCGTTCGGTCCCAGTAATACCGTTACCTTACCCCGTGGAATAGCCTCCAGGGACATTTCACTGATCACCGGATGACGACGATAACCGGTACTGAGCCCCTTAATACTCAGGGAATCACTCATAAGTTCCCCCGGTGACGCAGAATGATAACAATGAAGAACGGCACACCCACCAGCGAGGTGATAATACCAATCGGGATAATGACTCCGGGGACAATATTTTTTGATACCACAGAGGCCAGGGATAACACCAGCGCACCAATCAGACCACTGGCGGGCAGATAAAAGCGGTGATCCTCACCCACCAGTTGCCGGGCGATATGGGGTGCCACCAGGCCGATAAATCCGATAGGCCCGACAAAGGCCACGGCCAGGGCAGACGCCAGGCTGATGCGGATTAATGACGACATCCGCAGACGGGCAACATCAATACCAAAACTGGCCGCCCTGTCTTCCCCCAGACGTAGTGCGGTCAGTTGCCAGGCACTCTTCAGTGCCCAGGGCAGCAGTATCACTATGGCGGCGGCCAGGATCCCCAGTTTCGGCCAGGAGGCCCTCCCCAGGCTACCCATCGTCCAGAAGACCAGCGATTGCAGGGTATCTTCACTGGCGATAAATTGCATCATGGCGACCAGGGCATTAAAGGTAAAGACCAGGGCAATACCGAACAGCACAACGGTGGTGCGTGTATTTACGGTGCGGCGGCTGACCAGATTCAGAATAAACGCCGTCAGAATGGCAAAAATAAAGGCGTTCCCGGTGACCAGCCAGGTTCCGGGGATCCAGGGGATACCGACCCCGAGGACCAGCGCTAACGCAGCACCGAACGAGGCAGCGGAGGAAACGCCCAGAGTGAAAGGACTGGCCAGCGGGTTATTGAGGATTGTCTGCATCTCACTCCCCGCCATTCCCAGGGCAAAACCGACCACCACGGCCATCAGCGTGAAAGGCAGACGGATATCCCAGACGATCACCCGGGTCGCAGCATCAACACCGGCCGGATGCACCAGCGCACGTAACAGCGTCATCAGGTCAAGGTGTGCCGGTCCTATCGTAAAATCGAGGATAACGCTACAGCAGATAGCAATCACCAATACCAACAACAGGACGACACGTTTACGAATAAGTTTTCGATACTCGGCACCGATACCACCACGTTCATGGGTAACGGATTCTGTCACAGTACTCATTAATGATATTTCCACGTTCCGGAACTAACGATATTGTTTTGTGCGGCTTATTCATTCGCCGTATCAGGGTGACAGCGATAAACCGGTGAAGAGTGGCAGTGATCCTGCCCTGATCCGTCCGCGACAAAATATAATAATAATCATTCCGAATGATACCGCGAAACCGAATGAATACAACGCTAAACAGTTTACACAACGTGAATAGCCGCAATATAACGCCTGTATTTTCCGCCGGTCAGGGCCGGAACAACGGGTTGCGGAAACATCTCACGGCAGATAGTTACTCCCGGTAACATACAGCAGATATCTGCAGCTCAAATTATAGTTAATAATTATTATGATATAGATTCTCATTCAACCACCTCCCCGGCCCTGTTCTTTTTCGGCTTACCCCATGGCCACGAGGGAGAAACAATTCAGGAAAGCTAATGAATAACGCCATTAAACGTCGTCATCCTCTCATACGCTATGCCCGTCATTGTGTCACTGCCGCGGTGTGTTTCTCCCCTCTGGCCGCGATGGCAACAGATTACCCGCTGACCGTACAGGATATGGATCACCAGACTGTCGTTATCAGCCATGAACCGAAACGAATTATTCTGCAGGATGGCCGCGATATTATGGCGCTGGCCCTGCTCGACAGAGCGGACCCGTTCGCGCGGGTCATTAGCTGGAATAATCTGATCAAAAAACAGGACGGTCAGGAATGGGCAGTTCTGAAAGGAAAATGGCCTCAGGCCGCGGCTATCCCGGATATGGGATTCTCAGACCAGGGGGAAGTGAATACTGAAACGGTGATTTCCAGTCACCCGGACCTGCTCATTGCACAGTTGCGGGCCAAACCGGCACTGGAACAAACCGGTGTTTTAAAACGTTTCCGTGAATTGCATATTCCCGTACTGTTCCTGGATTATGAACTCCACCCTATTCAGGATACGGTACCCAGCATTACGTTACTGGGGAAAGTGCTTAATAAAGAGAGCAACGCAAAAGCCTTCACTGATTTTTATACCGAACGCCTGAACCGGATTGAATCTGTCGTCAGCAAAGCACCGAAAAAGCCGCTGGTCTTCATCGAACCTATCGCCGGTAATTCAGATAACTGCTGCTTCACTCACGGAACCAATGGCTGGGGCGGATTAGTGGCTGCTGCGGGCGGGATTAATATCGGCTCCGAATTACTGAAAGGGGCATCCGGCTTTATTAACCCTGAAAAAATTATTGCGATGCGCCCTGACTGGTACCTGATGACCGGTTCAAAACGCGGAGCACCAGGGAACCCGGTATTGCCGTTCGGTTACAATACCCAAATCACACAGATCAAAGCCAGCTTTGACAACCTGTTAAAACGTACTGCTGTCGCGACGATCCCGGCGGTCTCTGAAGGGCATGTCGGCGGGGTGTATCATCATTTCTACAACCATCCGTGGAATATTATAGGGGTGGAAATCCTGGCGCACTGGTTCTATCCGCAGCAGTTTGCTTCGCTGGATCCGACTGCCGATTACCACTATATCGTGACCCATTTCACGCAGTTACCGAATGACCCGGTCAATCTGAGTTATTCACCGGTCAGTCAGTAATCCCTGCCAGGGGAAGCCCGTATCGGGCTTCCCTGCCCGGACATCCGCCCGATGTTCTGCCACCAGTAAAGCTTCGGTATCTTTTTCTAACGCACGGAAAATATGCGGCAGATCCCCCGGGTAACACAGGTAGTCGCCTTCATTCAGCTCCACCGGATTATCCGCCAATCCGACTAATGCCCGCCCGCGCACCAGAATAATATGTTCAACAGAACCCGGCAGATGTGGCTGTGACAACCTGTCCTTGCCTGGCTGGACCTGCAGGGTATAGATATCGCGTCTTGCCCCGGGCGGACAGTTGGCCAGCAGGATCGCCTGGTAACTTGCCTGTCCGGAATCGACAGCCATCCCTTCCCCCTTTCGCAATAACCGGATGGCCGTACTGCCGTCTTCCAGTAACCGGGCAAATGGCATATCCAGTGCCATACATAAGGCCCAGAGTGTTTCCAGGCTGGGATTACCGCTGCCGGATTCCAGCTGAGACAGTGTGGACTTCGCAATCCCGGCTCTGCGGGCCACTTCAGCCAGTGACAGACCGGCTCTCTGCCGCTCCTGACACAGATTGCGCGAAATAATACTGATAGGGGGTTTCATAGGGCCTCACCGTTCGCTATAAAGAACGAAACGTTCTTGTTGAAAAACACTGTCAGGGTGTTCATTATAAGTATATCAACGTTCATTTTAACGGTATCCCTATGCTGGCTCCACTCTATTCCGCCTTACCCCGTGATGTTGTTAAAGCTATTTTCCTGGTCTGTCTGGCCGATGGTGTTGTGGCAGTCTCTTATGGGTCACTGGCCGGCAGTCTCGGATTCCCGCTATGGGTACCTTTAGCGCTGTCCGTGATCGTGATGGCAGGCGCGTCTGAATTTATCTTTATCGGTATCGTTGCCGCCGGGGGGAGTCCTCTGGCGGCAGCGGCTGCCGGCTTGCTGGTAAATGCCCGCCATATCCCGTTTGGTATTGCCGTCAGTGACCTGACCGGACGCGGATGGCGAGGTATTGCCGGCAGCCATATGATGAATGATGAAAGTGTCGTATTCGGGTTATCGCGTCCGGATAAACATCAGCAACGAGCCGCCTACTGGCTGTGTGGTACCGGTATCGCCCTCTGCTGGCCCGCAGGTGTGCTCGGGGGATCCCTGGTGGGTAAACTTCTGCCGGACCCGTCAGTGATCGGTTTAGACAGCGTTTTTCCGGCCATTATGCTGGCACTGGTGATCCCATCACTGAAGAAAAAAGTCACCCGGCAGCGCGCCGGTTCCGGTGCTCTGCTGGCCCTGGCCACGGTTCCCTGGCTGCCTGCAGGCTTACCGGTGCTGGTCTCGCTCGCCGGGCTGGTGATGGGGAGCAAAAAAAATGAGCAATAGTCCGGCACTTTGGGGGTGCATTCTCTTACTGGGGGCGGGCACCTTTCTGATGCGCTATATCAGTAGCCGTCTTGGGCACCGGTGGGTACTTCCGGAATCATGGCAACAGCGCTTATCCGACGCCGCCACCACCTTACTGCTTTCGGTGGCGGTGATTGCCACCTTTTATCATGATAACCATTTCGCAGGTTTTGCCCGGACAGGCGGCGTCGCGGTCGCACTGCTGTTGACGCTGCGCCGTACCCCGTTAATTGGAGTGATCCTGTCGGCGGCAGCAGTCACCGCACTTCTGCGTCTCGCGGGCATTCCCTGAGCGGTGGTGAGGGATCCCCTGTGGATTACGTCTGCTGCAGGGAGAAAAAATCAACATTGTCATCCAGTACCAGCATATGACCCGGATAATGGCTGCACATCCATTCAGGTTTCAGAGGAGGTAGCACTATCTGCGGTGTCACCCCGCACGCCCAGAATACCGGGACGTATCCTTCCTCAAGACCCGGATAAACGCCAAAGTCCGGCTGACTGAGATCGGTAATACCAATATCTTCAGGCGATCCATAATGTACGGGCATGCCATGACCGGAAGCATAACGTGCTGTCACTGCCGTTGCGGTGGCAATTTTTGAATGATGGATCGGCCGCATACTGACGGCCATCGGGCCACCGATATTCCCGGCTTGTTTACAAGGGATATTTGAAATATAGACGGCCGGGGCTTCATGACTCACCGGGATGCCGGCCCGCCGCAACGGGCCATCGAAGGTATGACTGCATCCCAGTAAAAAAGCCACCGCATTCTCATGCCAGTGCTGTCGCAGATCGTAAGGTTCAGCCACTAAAGATCCCGCTTTCCAGATACGATAGCGGGGAAGCATCGTTCGCACATCCACCAGGGTATGACCGACCTGAAGCTGATATTCTCCCGGCTCACCGACCGCCAGTAACGGACACACTTTAGGATTACGTACGCAAAACAATAAAAAATCCCACGCCAGATCACGGGAAATGATCACCAGATTGGCCTGCTGAAGATCATCCAGTATGCCAGCTGTTGGTTTACACCACTCTCCCCTCGCTGCCATCTGTCGTAATTCTGATGCAGTT
>ERZ794949.160-NODE-160-length-26187-cov-169.368437_pt1 | contig 26187 bp, 12 predicted proteins | sample MGYA00511363_ERZ794949 | MGnify/ENA primary metagenome ERZ794949 (study PRJEB30137, sample SAMN04331402) | food metagenome | isolation source: T1 must sample point D1 replicate B | place: Australia: South Australia ...
GTTAAAATATATTGAAGAAAACCAATTCTATACCACATATAACTAAAGAAATAATGGTATGTACCATATATTATTGAATACAAGGATTGGCTGAAAGATATAAGTGATTTATTTATTAGAATATGACACGAGATGATGATACTGTTGTAATCACGGGTTGTAAGGAGTTACATTGGAGTTTTAGACCTATTTTTGACAGTTCAATTTCAAATAGAGAGATATAAATAATTATCAAATGTGCAACGAAGACTCAAATTAGTTTGTATTTTTTTTTAAAAGTGTTTAATAGAAAGAAATGTACTGAAATTTTGGCAATAAGCATCTGTTGTGAATTAATACCGCAAAATTGAGATATCAGTCAAATAGAGAGTATAACTATTTGTTTATCAATTCACATTAAACATTTGAATTTTCTTTTGGCAAATTGCTTAAGACAAATTGCATGATTTATAGGAGTTTTTGAGGTTCTAGGGGTTTTCTTATTCAAGAGAACTCTTACAGTTTCAATAAAAGCTTCACCATATTAGTACAAATCTTAGTATTTTACACTTATTAAAAATTGATTCTTTAAACCCCAGTTTACTTATCAAATTCACTGCTTTACACATCTATTCAAAGTACAATAAAACACTTATTATCATCGTCAAAGAAACCTTCCATAACATTATGTTATTTTTTTAAAAAAAAGTATGCTTAAAACAATCAATTTACTAACAATTAAACAACATTTCATATCTTTAAAACAATCAAATACCATATTTTAAATAGTCTGACGCTATCACTATTAGAACCAGAAAGGTTATCACCAACCCATTATTAGCTAGAAAGCAATTCGTTATCGATGTTATTCACCCAAACAGAGCTAACGTCTCCAAGGATGAATTAAGAGAAAAGTTAGCCCAATCTTACAAGGCTGATAAGGATGCTGTCTCTGTCTTCGGTTTCAGAACCCAATACGGTGGTGGTAAGTCTACCGGTTTCGGTTTAGTCTACAACTCCGTTGCTGATGCCAAGAAGTTCGAACCAACCTACAGATTAGTTAGATACGGTTTAGCTGAAAAGGTTGAAAAGCCATCTAGACAACAAAGAAAGCAAAAGAAGAACAGAGGCTTAAAGGTCTTCGGTACCGGTAAGTCTTTAGCTAAGAAGGTTGCCAGAAGAAACGCTGATTAAACTTTATAGCATATCATATCTTGAAAGGAAAAGACACCACAGTTGCTTTATAAAATATGTTTTATATAATTACATGAGCATAGTTTGCTTTTCTTTTTGTTTATTTTAATACCTATACGCTGATACAGAACACTTATAATATTATCTTTTTTAAAAACTTTAATTACAATTTTTATAAAACAACATCTATGTGGCTTCAACTGAATTTGTTAATTCAACTACAGTCAGCCAACTTTTTTAATAAGTTAAATGTTAATAAAGTGGTAAGACTCCGTAATAGAGTTATCATTTTAGTTCATTCAAACATTATGTGAATAATCGTATAGAGTAGCAAACCATACACACAGATTATAATACTATATATATATAAGGTGAATAATATGATAATCGCACTTTAACCAATTTTACGGTCATCTATAAAGGATTGTAGAATATCTACCGATTTCATGTTACTTCCATGCTCTGTGGTACGGTGTTGGTGATTTTCTTTGTTGCTATAAGTTTGAACGTTCGACGTACTGTTGGTATGCAGAACACTATTAGCAGTAGTCTTTGTAAATTCGGTAGTGAAAGAATTTGTTATATCAGTGTTACTAGCCGGCTGTAAAGGATTGAATCTTGGCGCAAACAATTGATTATTAGATGCCGCTGGCGTTTTCATCAACATGTTTTTCATTGGAACCCTGAAGTTCAGTAAACCATTATTTGATCTTATCTTTTTTAAATCAGTGACTGAGTGTATCTTTCGAGTGGTATCGTTGTCTATTGAAGAGTGATTAACCATTCTTGCTTGTTCGCTATAGTTCTTCTTTATGTCGACTCCACTTGGATTCATTTGAATCAGCAAATCTTCAGGAATATCAACTTGCTGAATTCCTTGTAGATCAACAACAGACGATAAAGAAGATGATTGATTGCTATTTTGCACCAAGTTTGGATCTGAAGATTTCTCTTGCGTCATATCACTTAGAGGTGACTTGGAAGTGCTGTTATGAGAACTATTAACTAGAGGATACTCTCTTTTATTATCATTTGAATAAAAAAAGCTTTCGTCTTCATTCGCATCCTCATCTTCACTGGAGTCCATTAATATCAAGTTTCCTGTTTTTTTACCATGTCCAAAGTGGGATTCATTAACTTTGTTCAAATGTTCATTAATATTTGGAGTCCCATTTGTGTTCAAAGCATCAACCATGTATACAACTGAATTGGGATCCTTTAATTTCAAACCAAGATTATCTGCTGTATCAGAATTTTCCAAATGAGCAATATTGGATTTCATTTGATCATAAGCAGCGTCTTCATTATCCGAATCTTCTTTAAATTCAAATGGCAAAGATTCTGCATCACTGAAATTTTGATTATCCAAATCGTTATTATAATTATCATTTTTGTAATAACCTGTGAATTCAAAATGATCATCAAATGCATTGTCATCACTGTCAGTGTCACTTTGCTCATTGTAATATTTCCAATGTTTAGTATCTGATTTATCATTCAAATTACTACTGTTAATGGATGAATTCTGTGGCAAATAATGAGATTTTGGTAATGAATATTCAGGATTGGCTTTGTTCAAATCAAGGGACTTCTTATCATATCTTTTATTGAACCTACTATCAAATGCTCTTTGGATCATACCTGTACTTTCAAGAGATAATCTCTTACCAGCAGTAAATTGTCTTAATGTTTTAGGTATGGTTGAGCTGTTAATGTCAATACTCATCGCTAAATTTCCATTGTTGTCTCTTAAATCGCTTCCAACATGATTTTTACTATCTTGTCGAGCTAAATATCTAGCATTGCTGTCAATATAGAAAGAATCTAATGAAGCAAATGAGGAGTTCAAAGGCAGTGAAACAAATTTTGTGTCTGCATTACTTTGCTTTAAATGATGCTTTCTATGACTGCCATTGATATCTAATTCATATTCGTTATTTTGGTAATCCTTATGTGTATAGTAATTATCATCATTCATAAAATCATCATATTCCACATCGGAATAATCAGAAGTTTGTATTTTATCATTCAAAAATGCAACTCTTTGGCTGTCACTTAACCCATCTAGGGTGAAAGGATGATTTTTTATTTCTTCCAATGTGATTCTTGTCAATGGATTTTTATCCAGTAGTTTTAACAATATGTTTTGTGCTTGTAATATTTCTCTAACTTCCAAGTTTGGTAAATTCATTGGAAATTCAAGTTTTCCATGACATATGATCTCGAAGAGTTTCAATTCATGACTGCTGTTAAAAGGAAGCTTACCAAACAAAAAACAATAAAGAGTGATTCCTAATGCCCATATATCCAAAGAAAATGAAATAACTTGTCTTATTGATTTAGTCTTATAGAAAGATACTGCATTGCTTATGCAGATTTCTGGAGCATAAAAAACAGGTGTTCCGACTGTTTTTATCAAATCCTCTTCGGTACAAGTATTCAATAATAAAGAGCAACCAAAATCACTTATTTTCACGACATCATTGGCAGTGAGTAGTAAGTTGGCTGGTTTCAAATCTCTATGGAGTACATTTTTCATTTGTAGATATTCTACTCCTAAAACAAGTTGTCTAAAGTAGTCTTTAGATTTTTCAAACGAAAGTAAAGATGGGCCTTTCGCATTTATTTCCAATTGATCACCAGAACACCATCTGATTTCCCCATGTGCACAATACTCTAGTATTAAATAGATTTTTTTACTTTCTGGATCATTCAAAACTTCAATCAGTTTGATTACATTTTTATTTTTCAGCAGCTTCATTATAGTAACCTCTCTTCTAATCTTGTCATCACTGACACCATGATCAATTAAACTTGGATTGACAGCATTGCCGAACTCGTCTATTTGATTGCTGTTTATATTATCCGTTTCAAAGTCAGCATTTAGAGTATTATGATTCGGCTCTAAAGAAAACTTTTTTGCCATACTGGTTGAGTGTTTATTAACAATTTTCATTGCGTTCAGCTCATTTGTGTGCATATTCTTGACCAATTTGACTTTCCCAAACTGTCCTTGACCCATTTCTTTTATAATTTCATAGTGGTTCAACATAGTTCGTTTGGTTATAGGATCATACTCCAGTTTAATTTTAACAGGTAAGAAAATGTGTGTTTGATGGAGTGGATTATTTAATTGTTGTTTTCTTTGTTTTTCCAAAATTAAATTCAATGATTCCAATGAACTATTAGATCCCCAACTGTCATTTGTATATAGTTGATTACCAAATCTCATTTCAGTCTGTTCTTTGAAAATATTGTTTTCATTGCCTTTCTTGAAATTATCGTTATTTAAATGTGAATTATGGTTAATATTAATTGCATGAGAGCTGGAATGGTAGTTTGAATTTCTATTGAGCTCTAGATTTTGTATCAGAGGATTTGCCATGCTATGGTTATTTGAATTCATATAATTGCTTGAATCAAAATTTGTTTGAGACTTCCTCACGTAGTTGTGATTGTAAGATTTCATTGGTATACCACTATTATTTTGCATTTTAGGATTATGAAAACTTGGGTAGATTTTTAATTAGGCTAATTTAGGGATAGCTGGTTGTTAATTAAAGTAATTTCTCAAGAAAATTTTGATGTATTTGATTATATGTATAAAAAAAAAATAACAAATTTTTTATTTCCTTTCTGTTGAGTATTCTTCTAAGTCAGTATAATAATTGTTTTGGATCTAGTCATCTGTGGATGATTTAAATTAATGCGATTACTTTTTTTGAAAAACTTCAAGGCATGAAGGGGATTCCTTTTCTCAAGAAATAATACTTCAAAGCAAAAAAAAAAAAACAAGTATATAGCGAATTTTGAAATCGCTACACGATGAAAAACAGTATGGTGCAAAGCCTAAAAACGCTACCAAAAAAGCAAAAAAAATTGGTAGCGTAAACTCCTCATAGGGGGCTCGAACCCCTGACATTTCGATTCCTTTTGAACTTTTACAACTGAAAACAGCTGCTGTATAAAAGTCGAACGCTCTACCGACTGAGCTAACAAGGATGAGTTTACAACATTTTTTTTTTGGTGTTCTTTATATAGCTCACATAAGAATATGATAAATATTAGAAACGTGACCGATCGAACTAGATTTTTTTATTGAGAATGCGATAAAAAAAAAAAAGCACGTCTTGATTATATATATCTGTAAGAGTAGTAAAGGTTATTATTAACACCGATAGACAAGAATTTCACACCAAAATACATCATAAAATAAATACCTCTTTTATTTTCAAAATATTAAAATTGGATTGAAACTTTGACTTAATTAATTTCTTTATTTTTGTAATTTACCAGATGGATAAACTAGATAATCAGATATATGAGAAGAAAACTGTAAAAGAAGGAAGTAAAAACAATTTTTGTTTGGTATGCATGGAATCAACTAACATATGTTTATACAAAAAAAATTTTTACAATTTTGAATTCAATAAAAAAACATATGCAGATTGGTTTTATGTATGCGAATGGCACTTGAAACATGCAGACTTTTTGGAAGCTTGTGAAAGTCAAGAGATAAAGGATTTAAGGCAAGAGTTGAAAAATACGAATGAAAAGATCAAAACAATTAAAAAGAAAATCGATGAGGAAAAAGGTCAGATAAAGACCCCAGAATGGTTAAATAATGCTATGAGCTCAACTGGGTCATACATAACTGGTAAACTACCATTTTCAGGTAGTAAAACTGAAGAAGATGGAAACAAACAAAATGATACCGAAATGATAATTGAAAAAAAAACTAATAAGCAAGAAATCGAAGATTTATTAGATAACATAACAGGAAAAGAGCAACAAATTAAGAAACTTGAGGAAAGTACCAAATTCTACAAGTTATCGGATTTCACATACATGAACAGAAAGGATTCCCTTGCGAGTTCTTTAAAGGCGAAATTTATAAAAAAACAACCAGTAATCCAAAACAAAAAGGTTGCTGTCACGAATACACTAAGTTTTCCATCGGCTCCAACACATGAACTGTGATTGAAATGAAGTGATGAGAATAAATAAATTAAAGTAAAACTGGTAATATCCAAGCAAGTTATTAGTATATATAGGTTTAATTATGTTAGTATTTATAAACACTGGAAAGCCTGTCACCAGTCAAAACACACATTCTTTCGAATTTGTTATCAGAAGTATCCAAAAAATCAAAATCAGTAATGATAAAATCCATAAACCATAAGGACGTAGCATATGCCAGAGCAGCCTTATCAAAGACTTTTTTGGTTTCTAATTTGTATCCCAAACGTGCAAATTTCTTTGATAACTTCCATAATGAATCTTGTATTTGGCGATTTGACCAAGTGTCTTTGTCTGGAAGGTCATTTTTTCCATTATCGCTTTGCATGTTAACAAATTCCTCATATTGAACTTCAACAGAATCCAAGACTTTATCGAATTTGTCCTTGAAATACTTCAAAGTTTCATAGTCTTTGCTTTTGTAGCTATCCATTTGTTTTTTCAAGTAGCCCAAAAACCAAATTTTTAATTGGATCAATAACTCAAAGTCATCGTTGCTCAAACCAGATAGTCCAGATTCCTCTTGCTTCAAATACTTCATAAATACATGTGTCTTTGATAGCTGACGAACTTTTGATATATCACTGTTTTGGGTTGATAATGTCTGAGTTGAAAAAATGTTCTCTGTTTTGTTCGTTTTTGCTTTTAGTCTGTTTGGTAACTCAGCAGTTAAGTCCAAATATTGATCATACCTTAATACCAAATCCGTTCTAATATTTTTTGTACTCAATTTTTCTTGTTGATGGTCATCTGGAGAGACTCTAGATGAGCTTTGGCTGCTTGCATTCGATATAATTGAAGCGGATCTAAAAGCCTTAGTGATGGCTTTAGTCATTCCTGCAAAAGATGAAGATCTTCGTTTTTTTTCTTCGTAAATATCAGCACTAGTGTTGCTTATGCTACTTTCTCTTCTTAATAATTGAGCAGGCGATTCAATATTGGACTTTAATGCATGTTTAGCAGCTATGCCACTATGATCGTTTTTATTTGATGATGTTCTCTTCACTAAGACTTTAGACTTTCTTCTAGGACCATTTATAGGAAATTCATTAGTAGTAATAATTGCTTCATTTGGAATCATTAAATAACCATCTGCTTCAGAGTATTGTTGACTAGTTGTAATGTTTTTGTTAGCACTGTCTTCATATTCTTCATCCGAAGAAGAATCAAATACTTCATTATAAGTAATTGGTTTAAAGTTGTGATCTTTAAGTTCTGCTCTGGCAGAGTTTGACTCTTTCAAAGCTAGTAGTTTTTCTACATTAAAAGTATCTTCTATACTATCAAAAGACTTTACCAAATGATGATTGAAAAACTCATCAAAAGACATACGTTTGACAGGATTGTATGTCAATAGTCTTTTGATCAATTCTTCCATATTACTGTCAAGTATATCATATTCATCAATTTCATCAGAATCATCAAAGTCGTCATCGCTACTTGAACTTGAATTTGAGCTCAGACTAGTGTCCGATTTAGAAGATCCAGCAGCTGGAAATTTCAACCCAACTGTTTTGATTTTGTTTAGTAGATCAATGTAGTTTTTAGCTTGAAATGCTGGTTTGCCAAAACACATTTCATAAATAACACACCCAACTGACCATAAATCAATTTTTGCATCATATTTTTTGTATGATAATATCTCCGGAGCCATCCATTGAGGAGATCCACACAAAGTTTCTGCCATTGATTGCTGTGGTAGGAATCTGGCAAAGCCAAAATCGGCAATTTTTAAAACAGGTACCAAATTGTCAGCTTGTGAAGTTAATAATAGATTTTGCGGTTTAATATCCCTATGTATTAGGTTTTTAGATTGAATAAAGTGTAAAGCATTGGCTATTTGCTTGATAAAAGAATACGTCAAAACACAATTCAAACCATTGTAAGTGTTCATAGGAAATCTATTGGTTATCTTTTCAAGCATATGGTAATTGAAGTTTGAAGATATTTGTTTCTTGTGGTCCATGCTGTTGGTGTTTGAGAATCTTATAATATTGGATAGATCACCAATATCACAAAATTCCATCACAATAATTATGTTTTTGTTGTTTGAAACTTCTTCGTCATTGGATTGTAAAGTCTTGGGGATAGAGTATGATATGAGTTTTACAATGTTGGGGTTTTTTAATCGTTTAAGAATATTGATCTCAACTTCAATATTATTCAAAATGTTATTATTTGCTTTTAAGTTGTTTGAAATTATGTTACTGTTTTTGATTATTTTGATTGCTACTGGCTCTTCATTTGAAGACATAAATGCCTTATAAACGGTAGCATATGACCCTTTACCGATCTTGTTTGATATGGTTAAAGATTGATCATTGATCGTGATATTCTTATTAATAGTATCACTCATCTTACGGTCCTACTTTTTTATATGGTGGTTTGCTTACCTAAATGTATAAAACGTTGTTTTTTTGAATACTGTGATCATATAGTGTAGCAGATGTCCGTTACCCATAGATAACGAAGAAATAGATAAAAAAACACAAGCTACAAGATGAGATTTTAGGCTGTTTGTAGGGTGGGTCACGTGCCACACATAGTAATAATATTACACACAGTAAACTCCGATTTTGAAGTATGTACAGCATGGCGACTGTGTTGAAATGACTACAAAACGCTATAAAGCAGCTACTAAACAGAAAAGAGAAGTAGTTCACATAATTTATTACACGTTGTTTGCTATTGATTGGTTTACACCACAATGTTTGGGACTGATACGTTGCTGATTTGTTCAACATATAAAGGGGAAGTAATAATATAAAATTTTGAGTTTAGTACGACCAGAGCTAGTTGGAATATTTTGATAAAATAGACTCTTACCAATCTCACTTTGAAGCCATTGGGCAGTGAAATCAGTTGAAACGTTGCTGTATTTCGACTGCAGTGGTTGTGTGCTCGGATATAACAAAAAACAACCTTCTGGTGGGGTAACTTTTTCTAAGAGAAACACGTGATCTACAAAAAAGAAAAAAATTACAGAGCTTCTCTCGCTTCCTGGTTTTGTTTTTATACCACCATTTCGTCAATTGACATATATACAAGCAAGAGTATTATAAAAAGACCCATATTAACATACCATGTCTGAAAGCAACAACAACAAAAGACCTTTGGATCTTGATGATTTAAATGATGATGATTTATACAATGACAACAATAACAACAAAAAAGTGAAAATAGAGGAAGTCGAGACCAAACAAGAGTCGGAGTCTGAGTATACTGATGCTTCTGAATCGGATGACGACATTATTTTCAACTTCGGTAATAACAGTAAGACTTTGAGCAGTAGTACAGCAAATAAGTCCAGTGATTCAACCAGTGCCAAATCTGTTGATATTGAAAATAAAACATCTTCCATCAATAATTCTTTAGAGACTAGTTTAGACTCTACCGGAGAAAAAGATAAAGCTGCACTAACAACAGATGGAGATGATTACGAGGAAGGAGAAGATGAAGAAATTCAGCCAAACTTCTTGATAGAAGACGAAAGTATACCTTTTTTCATCACCAGCAAAGATAATAAGCCTATAGACATCAAAAAAGATGATGATTTTGAAGGAGTTGACTTGAAAGAAATTGAACCAAGTTTCATGAAGGAAAAACCATGGAGATCCTCAAGAGCTAAAATAGAAAATTATTTCAACTACGGATTTAACGAAGCTACTTGGATGGAATATTTGAACAAACATACAAAGTATAACGTCAAGTACAGCGGATCTAAACTTCTTTATCAATTACTTCTTTTACAAAACCAAAACAGATTAGACAGCTACAACAACATAAACAAGAACAACTACCAAAGTGTGAATAGCGACAATGTTAAAAGTAATCCTCAACAACAAATGAATATACCTGAAGTTGCAAAGCTTAAAAACTTATTGAAATATCAGCAAAAGCAACAATTGAGAGAGCCTCCATTACCTATCATACAGCCTATAATTAATGCGCAAGGTAATATTATTAATCCTAATGCCATGAATAACTCTTCAAATTCTTCGAACATGCCTCCTGGCATGGATATGAATATGCCTTCAGGAAACATGTTCCCCTTCCCACCATTTAATATGATGAACATGGGAAATAACAACATCAATAATAAGCATAAACCTAGAAAGTAATTGTAATAAGTATAATTTACAGTTTTAATTAATCTATATATATATAAAGTTTGTTATAGCCTTTTTAATTATTATTTAAATCTTATTTAATTTCAATATCCAGTTCTCTTACAACTCTTAAAACATCCAAAACTTCTTTTATTTTGTTCAACCACATTTTTCTTTGGTTGATAGTATCACAACTTAATACAACCCTACTTTTATCATCAAATACCATTTCAAAATTAAAGCCTGGTGCCGGACAACTTTCGCAATCTAATAAGATATCATTGACGTTTTCCAAGTTAATAGATATTTTCAGTTCTTCTGAATCATCAACATTGTATGCGTTCAACAACCCATTTTCTAGAACAAATTTTCTTCTACGAACCCCACTACTTTCAGGTACATCCAAACCTTGTTGGTACATGATTCCATGTCTATCAAATTTGATACTTAAGATCTTTTCTTTTCTATTGATGATTTCACTAATTGCGGAAATAGATTTCGGAACAACATTGTTGACATGGGATAGGTGAAGAATTTTGAAATCCAAAGATCCAATATTTTTTAAAAGATTGGCATTGTTGAATGATGATGTAGCCAAGACATCGCCTTTCTTACTGTTCAAGATATTAGTCATTAAACAAATATCAGAAAAAGATAGTTGTGCTGTAAACAAACCAAATGTTTCCCCATCAGGAGAAAAGTTTGTGGACCAAGGATCTTGTACCTTTTGCTCGACTTTTTTGATGACAGTTTGGTATTCTACTCTACGTCCAGCTTTTGTAAAAATACTCGAATTGTTGGAATTTGAAGAGCCTGTTTTACCTTTTCTATTAAAAATTTTCTTGGTAAAACTATTTGTTCTTGGTTCATCAGTATTGCTTTTGTTGCTTTGAATGATTGGGATTCTGTCTTGAATTTCGACAACTTTGTTTTTAGGTTGATCATAACGCATCTTAAACGTAAATTGTAGACTTGAGACTATGTCGTCATATCCATCCAAAGTGTCTTTGATTGGAATTTCTGTCATGTATTCTTGAGAGGATATGTCGATATTTTCACCTAAACTACCACTATTGATATTAGTCAAGGGTATCCACTCAGATTCAATGATTTTTTTACCATTATCAAATAATATTTGTAATTCAGCCTTTTTATCAGCAAATGTCATGTTAGGATAGGATTTGTTTATAAAATTGCTTAAAGACAACGTATTCAAGCTAATGTACAAGTAACCTAAGTTTGACAATTCGTTGTTTTTCAACTTTAAAACCCTCTTCTTTCCATCAAATTCATTATTCTTATCAATTTCAAACTCTTGTTCTATAGCTACCAAAGGCTTTTTCTCTACAATTTCTCTATTAACAACCTTCACAGGTGAGCTTACTTTCATTTTCTTGAAATCATTGCTACTTTCCTTTGGAGTTTGTGGTAACACATCATGTTTTTCAAATTGAATTTCATCTTTTTGTGGTTTTATGCTTTCTTGATCAAACTTTATATCATGAAGAGATATCCCATTTTGTAGTAGTAGATCTTGTACATTACCTATGATAACTTTTTTACCAGTTTCTTCTTTAGCAAAATCAGAACTGGCAGAGCCCATAAAAGCATCTTTTTGTTTATCTGAAGACTCTTTTATCAACTCCAAATTGTGGTAAATACCTAAACCAGTAGATGTTCTTTGAATAACATGATCGTCTGAGTTTTTCAAAGTTCTTTTGACCATTTCACTTTGTTTGTATGCATCGACATCTAAATTGGTCAAAGAAGAGTTTTCATTTTTCCATATATGACTAATTTTATTTTCATTGTTTGAGTCTTCTTTAAGTTTGTCATCATCATTTGTTGGTTCTTCTTTGGCTGTGTCACTTATAGCAGAATCCCATAGTTTATTCATTTCAGATAGCAAACTATGACTAGAGGCAATTCTGTTGCTTGTAAAATTGTTATTAGATTGTGGAATTGTGTTTTCAGAATCTGAGACTTCTGCTTTCAAAATGTCTGAGGTTACTCTACGTCTTAGATTTCTCAAAACATTTCTAGATTGGTCTAATTGTGAATTATTAACAGAAGTTTTCGGATATTCAATTTCAGAGGATACAATTCGATTCATGACATCTTTGTATTCAGATCTTCTTGTGTCTTTATGAATAGAATAGTCAAATACAGCAAACGAGTTTTCAAATGAACTAAAAGAAGGTAGATTTGGTGATAGTTGAACAATTTGACTTGGAGAAATAATCCTATTTGTTTTGAACTTATTGCTTGAAGAAGAAATTGATCTTTTTTCATCATTTGAAGACATTCTCAAATCTGAATTATTCTTGATATCGTTTTCAAATTTAGAGTATTTTACTGATGCTACTGACTCAATATCAGATGCATTAAAGGCATCGTTTGATTTATTAGCAATTTTCAAACTGAAACTAGAGTTAAAATCTCCATCGCTGTCTAATGTATTGTTGTAACTTGTTGAATCTTTTGAATTATCTGAATCCATAACAATGTGATTGTTTTCTAAACCAGTGTCTATTCTTTGTAGCATTTTAGTGACATCTTGAGTTTGTTCATCTAACATTAATGTATGTTCTTCTTTATCGGTATTGGAAACTTCTTGAGATACTTGTCTACTATTATTTCCCTTTTGGTCACTTATAGTTACATGACTTAAAATATCAGAGTTCATAGAAAACAGCCTTTTGTTGAAGATATCAGAATTGAATGAATTTATTCTCATTTTCATATGTTCTTTTTTTAATTCAGTTGAAGATGATTTTTTTCTTTGTTTACTAAACATATCCTCATCTGATCTATCCAGGTCGGTTTCACTTTGCTCGGATGCTGTGACAAAGTCTTCTTTGGCACTGACAAAGATTTCAGACTCATTGTCTGTAGACTGATATCTAGAAATTTTATTATTTTGAATAGCATTTGATATAGAGGTTAATCTTTCTTTTTGAATTGAATTGTTTTTAAAATTTGAAACTGGCATGTTGGAAATGTCGTCATCAGAAGATATGTTGTTTTCATTATTGATAAGTTGGTTTATATCGGTTATGGTTTCAGAATTTGACAGTTGCTCAAGTTGTTGTTTCTTCAAAGCATTACTGATGTCTTCCATTTCCTGTAGTAGATTCATTGAATCCATGTCTAGACTAGTATCCATATGAGTATTAATATTCCTATTTTTTATTGGTTCTTTATTTCATAAAAACAAACGAGAAAAAAACAAAAAAACCAAAAAAATACAATTTTTATATTGATTAAATTAAATATATATTTAAGGCTGCAATAGCCTACTAACTATATGCTCTGTCAACTTATTAGTTGTACTCTGACAGTGCCAGTTTTTTTTTTTTTAAAAAAAAAAGACCTTAGGGTAAACAATTATTCACAAGTCTGAATAATTGTTTACTTATTTCCTAAAACGGAAATAGAAGTGTCAACAAAAAATAAAGACATATATAGTTAAACTTCAATACAGATTTAAAAGCAATTCTGAACTCATTGTTGATATATCAGCTAATCTTCTTTTGGAGTAGCACCTGTTATTTTCATCCAATCCAAAGCCTCATCGTCAGGAACAGTGTGTAAAGTTCTTAGTTTCTTTTGTCTGAAGTATAGCTCACCACATGAAAATCCATTAATAGTAAAATCTTCTCTTGGATCAACTTTACATTTCAAATCCAAGTACTTTTCTTTGGTTTTTTCCAATAAATATTCATCACTGTCTGAGTTTTTTCCAACAGCGTATGGAACATTCCAAAACGGAACATGGTAGTAACCAATGTTTAAGTATTCAATTTGATCCATTGGCAAGAAGATAGAGGCGAATACGGAATGGACAGGAGCATCACCATGTCTTTCGTAAAAGAAGCCACCTTGTCTATCCAAGTAGTCAAAGAATTCTTTGTATTGCTTTGATCTCCACAACTTCATATTCGCAATTTCAAAGTTGGACCAGAAATGACAACCATTGTAAGTTTCACCGTCATCTTCACTGATAAAACTGGCAAAGTTTTTGTGAGGAACATATTGTGGATGATTATTGGTAAAAGTCAAAACAGAATCATACAAAGAAGGAATTGTTGCTTCGTATTCATGTAAGGATTGAGTAAAACCGTAAATCTTTTCGTTGTCGTTCATGTACTTGAACAAATCCTCAGGAATGTTACAAGGATATCTAGTACTTGGCTCAACTCTCCAATACCAATCATATTCCAACATGATAGGGTGTCTCCAGAAAAACCCGGATTGGTATCTGCACATGAATCTGTAGGATTCAGAAGCACCGTAAATAACATTAGCCATATCGATTCTGGTTTGAGCGGCTTTGTCTTGATCAATAAAATCAGGATAAGACCAATGTTCTTCAGGAACTAAACCAAACTTGACGTTACCAGAGCACTTTTCGGTAACTTGCTTTTTGAATCTTGGAGTGAATTCTTTGTCATTCAAAAAGACCCAATCATAGTGGTACTTGTGGTTAAAACTAGCTTCAAATTCTTCAATTGAAGTTAACATATCGGATAGTTCTTCATTTCTGACTAATGAAACCATCGTAGCATTCATCTTCGTGTATTCAGGCTTAGAAGTGTCAATGAACCATTCATCAAATTTGATAGGTTCGTATAAGTTTGAATTGATGTGTACTTGATTCAAAGTCTTGTCGGCCAAAGGATCATAAAAGTTTGCTAATCTTCTGACTCCATCATTTACATGTTGGGGCTCGTGTGTTTGACCATCAAATAGCTTGTTGTAAACTGCTTGTGAGTTGTAATCTTCATGAACATTAGAAAACAAAAAGATTGCTATAATCAAGATCAATGATAATACAGTGTATGTCAATCCTCTAAGGATTCTTCTGTTGATTATTGGCATTTATGTCCGTTCCTTGGTTGGTCTGTCTTGTTAATAGTATTTTAAATTACTTGTTGTTGTCCCTTTGTCACTGTATTTTTTTTTAACAAGCCTTATAGTGAATAATACATTGTTTTTTTTTTATAGGGGGCGGAGTAAAGACTTCCTGAAGTACGTGTCAATTTTGCTGGTATCGGAGATAAACAATTCCTGTTACTAAACCAACGACCTAGAGCCAATCCCTTATGACACAACAGGTTATAGATACAAGTACACTACAAACAAGGTTTAACAAATTGTTGATAACTGATAATGATAAAATAATACTAACACCGTTTAATTGTATTTTTATTTACAACAAAAATAAGGAAAATTGGGTATCCTACACCAGTATAAAGGAGATAATATTGTATGAAAAGAGCATCAAGATTATATTCAAAGACTTATCTACAACAGATATCATGGGAGATAACAACGAAGGGCTTTTATCTGATATTTTCACCAGTTTATGCTTGAAATATTACCAAAACAAACCCTTGCAGTATTCAGCTGAGATTATTTTTACGTACTTATCAGCTTCAAATACTTCTAATATCCTTATCAATTGTTTGCCAGAGAATATCATCACTAAAGAATTAGACAGACAAAAATTCAAAAAACATAACAGCAATTGGATTGTTTCAGATATAAACAGCCACTATCAAATATGTGACTCATACCCCCAAAAAATGATACTTCCTAACAACTCTTCATTGAAGAATTCAATCATACATGCCAAGAACTTCAGAGATCAACACAGATTTCCAATAATTTCTTATTTAAATGCAAGTTCAAACTTAATACTAAGATCATCACAGCCTATGACAGGAATAATGAACAAATCTAACAGCCAAGATGAATTTTTAATCAAGGAATACCTAAGAAATGCTGATATTAGCGATAAAAACAAGTTTATAATTGTTGATTGCAGACCGCTGAAAAACGTATATGCACAAAAATACATACTCGGTGGTGGAACTGAAAACATGAAAAATTACCAGTTTACTGACTTAAAAAGCAAGGAATATGCCAACAGCAAGGCTTATTTTTTGGGATTTCCCAATGTTCATATCTTATCTGACCAAAATGAGGCCATGCTAAGCTGTCATATTATCGGGAACAGCAAACAGAAAGATGAAAACGTGAAACCATTGGACTTTGATTGGTATTTGAATATTCAGCATGTTTTGAAGGAATTGGATTATTTATTAAAGGAATACCTACTCAATAGTTCGCATCTTTTGATTCATTGTACCCATGGTTGGGACCGTACTTCATTGATGACTTCTCTATTAATGATTTGTACTGATCCATATTATAGAACAATTGAAGGGTTCTTTGTTTTGATACAACTAGAATGGTTAAATTACGGCTTTAGGTTTGCTGAGAGATTTGATGTTAATGAGTATTTCATAGATGATATGGAAGACATGATGACTGAAGAAGACACAGAACCACAAGAAGACAAGACCAACAATGGGTTTTTTATGAACAAGATTGATTCTTTTATGGACAAAACCAAAAACAACAACATTGCTGACATTCATACTACTTTGAAAAAGAAGTTGGGAACCCTTGATATTACTGCTATATCTAATAAATTCACTACAAACGATGATATTGGTCTTGATCCTATAATTAAAAAGAAGCTTTCTGAACATTCATGTTTCAAAACAAAAAAAAAAATGATTGATCATTCAGATTTTGAACAATCTTTCAACTCTGATGAAGAAAATGAAATAAAAAAGATTTTTAAGAATCCTGATTCCAAAGGTGGTGTATCCCCTGTATTCATTCAATTTCTAGATATAATCTATCAATTGATTAAACAACACGAGTCCAAATTCCAATACAACGGTAAGTTTTTACTACGGCTTCTAAAGGAAATTACATCTGGAAAGTACTATGAATTTTTATTGAACAACGACAAAGAAAGAACCCAGTATTTGCACTCGTTAAAATTAGATGAAGAAAAGAAAGTAAAAGTTTCATGGTATAACATGATTGATACTAAGGAATCCGAAAAGAATTCTGACTATGAAACTCCTACCGATCAAAGTGATCATTGGATCTTCCCCAACGAATCAAAGGTCACGTTTTGGAAAGCTCTTTGGAGATCTTAATTCACATTTCAACAATAATTTTGTTCACTTTTTTTCAGTTATTCAAAACGCGTTCAATGAACAAAATGCCTTCATATATACAATTCGTAAGAGCTTCCTTTTTTTTTTTTTCTCTCTCATTCTTGGTACATTCGAAGATCATCATTAAACTCTGAATAACCATCCCAACCAAGAATACATTTCATGAATAATGCTTGCTATAGCTCTTCTTCATACGTGAAGATAGCTGATATTCACAGATACAAAATTAAATACAAGTTATATGACGACAGTTTAGAAGATTATCTCAATGGAGGATCAAGTTATGTCAGAGGTATACCAGATAAAATCACAGTTACCATTACCAATACAGTTCCTTTATCAATGAGAGCTACAGGGTTGCTTCTTGGGCCGTACTCTTTGTATGTTGATTTGAAAAAAAAGAAATACGATCACAAAGAAAAGTATTTTGAAAAATCAGATCTACCCATCTTTGAGCCAAACTTATTGCCTTCACAAGACATAATATTCGATTTATATTTGAATGATCTACATGAAAATGAAATAGAATGGGAATTGGACATAATATCACAAGCATTATTTACTAGGAATTGTAAAATTTTCTATAAAGTTGACATAAAATATCATTTTAACGACAAAATATACGTTCCAAAAACAAGAACTGAACTTGAACTTTTAAAACAAAATCTTTCTGTGACTAAGCTAGATTCCCAAGATATTTGGGAATACTTTAATACAAGCAGAAAACTGAAAGCAAAAGAAGATAATGGGCAAAAAATACATTTGGTGGTACTGACACATGGTATGATGTCTAATGTCACAGCAGATATGTTATTCTTAGCCGAACAAATTAAAAAGAGCGACGATAATTGCCACATAACTGGATTTACAGACAATGTGTGTAAGACTGAGAGAGGAGTACGCTATCAAGGTATAAAAAATGGTGAATTCATTATAAAGGAAATAGAAAAATTGGGCGTTGATAATATCAACAAGATTTCATTTATAGGCCATTCTCTTGGGGGATTAATTCAATTATTTGCAGTATCTTATCTTTTTAAAAAATACCCAGAAACTATGTACAAATTGAAGTTGGAAAATTTCATTGCATTGGCCAGTCCACTCTTGGGTGTTTTGAATGAAAATCCTAAAATTTTTGCTAAACTGTTGCACATAGGTATTATAGGTAAATCTGGCCAAGACCTAGGTCTAATACCTATGATTGAATACAAAGACGAGCCTTTCTTGTCTGTTTTATTATGTGCACATACAAGAAACGTATTAAGAAGGTTTGCAAAGAGAACTGTATATGCAAATAGTGTAAATGATGGTGTTGTACCATTATACACATCATCTTTGTTATTTATAGAGTTTGATGATATTAGACAGAAAATGAAACAAAAACAGAATTCAAGTACAGATAATTTGGAAGTAGTCACGGAAGATTATAAAACTGAAGAAAACGAAAAAAAACAAAACAAGTTTTTTTGGAAGCCATTGATAAAGCTAAGCACTTTGTTTGCTCCTAATATGAGCCAAGATAGCTCTCAAGATGGGGATGAAATTACAACAAACAAAAATAAAGAGGAAACCGAAAATCTGTTTGAATTGCCAAAGATGTCTCTATTCGATACAGCCCAAAATGTGTTATTACAGCCTATACCCAAAATGAATTATATAATTGATCCATCAACAAGAGATTCTACAATTATCCATGATAAGGTATACACAGCTGAGATGATTGAAAAAATAATTGCTTCCAATGAATACAAAAAAATGATTGACATAAACATCAGCAAGGATGAAGTTTCAAAGTCTTTTGAACAAGAACTTGAAATAGCCAAATTATGGCATCACAAGATTACGTGGAGAAAGGTGGTTTGTGCTCTTGAGCCTGATGCTCATAACAACATCAATGTTCGTAGAAACTTCCATAACGCTTATGGTTGGGAGGTCATTGATCACATGATATCTGAGCATTTTGTCAGCCCATCTCTTGAGACTCCAGAGGAATATTACGTTGAAGAAACAAATGATGTTTCTGACTATTATTGGTTGTTAAACTTTGATGAAGAATCTTTGATCGATGGTGGGGTTACCGGTATGATTCCTACTATTTCGGACTTAGTCGATCGTTGGTATAATAAGTTTAGGTTAACCGTTAGTGGTGAGGAGAACACAGAAGAAACCGGAGACGATGAGTTAAGCAGAAGAATGAGCGAGTTTTCCTTAGAAGAGCAAGAGATATTGTTTAATTATATAAGATGAAGCTAGTGGTCTTTGCTACTTTTAGTTTATATGTGTAATTAGTTGTTTTTCATCACGCGTCTTGTTGTTTTTTCTTGTTTTTTTAAATAATCGAAATTTTCAATTTAAGCCATATAATGGCTTGTTCATAGAGCAAAACCCATAGCCAATATAAACAAAAAAAAAAAAACCATATATTGAAGAATATTCATTAATGGAACTAATAGATGAAAATCAAGATTTCACCAAATCTCACAAAAGATACGATAAGCTTATAGCAAAATGCGAAAACATCATTGAAACAATATTTAAGAGCATAACTTCAAAGAAGTTGATATACTTGTGTTTTCCACCAGAAACGGTAATGGACTTCGAGCAGGAACTTGTGCTAATGTTTGAGAATATTAGACAAAATTTGAAAGGTTTGAATAAAGATATTGTTTTGACTGGGCTAACTGAGTCAGCAGGACTTGAAGAAAGATTAAATAGTCTTGATGAAGTAATAGCCATAGCCATACACAAGAGCGAAGTATTGAAGAATATAGTGGATCAAGAAGGTTGGGAAAGTGAACGAGTCCAACGCATAATGGAGGAAGAAATATTTGATCCTGTGTTACTGAATATGTCGGATTTTATCAGAAACGATCAATACAATGTTCTGGTCCACAGTCTCATACCTGAACTTCAGAAAAGAAATGACTTTCTGAAAGATAAAGTACAAGCATTGGAAAAAGAAGCACTAAAAAATATTGATATATTGAGTGATAAGAGTATAAAAATCAATCAAAGCATCATTGATAATATAAACAAATATGAAAGCTCTTCACCAGAATACATAAATAGCGTTAGCCAACTGAAGAAAGCAGCAGTTAGTTTCATAGAAAATGAATTAGACTTTGACTTTCCTCAAGCACAGTAATCAACAGATACTTATATATGTAATTTCATTAAATTCTTAAAACATGTTATTTAAAAGGTTTTACTTATATAATCAATTTTTAGTAATTAAATATTGAGCAGCACTTTCTAAATGCCAATTGAACTTTTCAAGGGCAGTAATGGAATCTTCCTCACTAAATCCCATATCAATAAGTTCTTCAATGGCTAAGTCCTTTGGTGAAACAGCCATTTTATTGGAAACGTCTTTTTCTGGGACTTCAGGCTTGGTTTTTTCTAATCCTTGGAACAATGCATCCCACTCTGGATTATTGGAGTTAGTAGGGACTGTATTAGATGCTGTAACATCTGCATCGCTGTTTTCTTCTTCCTCATCATCTTCTTCTTGAGCAGCTTCTAAACCATCAAAGTCATCAACTTCATGCTTTTGGACATCATCTATCACAACTGGTTCATCTAAAGAACCAGCAGGTACTTCTTCACTTTCTTCATCACTAGAATCGCTTTCTTCATATTCAATTTCCCTTATAGGTGGGAATTCTTCTGTACTGATAGGTCCAGATATAGGTAAACCAACAACTTCATTGCCCTCGACGTTTTCATCAATGGTCTTGGATTGAATGATCGGAGAATTGTTGAAAGAAGCATTTTCTTGATCAATTAACTTCTCAATGCTTGGTTCATTTACATCTTTTGGTGGCACCTCAGGAATATCCTTAATGTTTTGTTCATCGGTGATATCCTCTTCATCAATAATACTTGCATTGGTATTAATGGATTTTTCAGCAGGTTCAAATTCACCAGGAATACCCTTGTCAACAGGTTCATCTTCTTTAATTTCGTTCAATGCAGATAAACGGTTATTGGTTTCAGAACCATTGTTAATCAAAGAAGAGGTGTTTGATTGCTGAATAGGAACATCATCCATGCTATTAACGACTTTACGGATGCTTTCTTGTTCAGTTAATTTTTCCAGGTCGGTAGATAACTGGGTAGCACCACCTTCAGAAGGTTCAATATTTTTGGTTACTTCATCAAGTTTAATAGCTGAACCAGTGTGTTCATTGACTGGAGAAATTGGAGTAGCAACTTGATCGTCCAAATCTTGAGTTGCAAAAGCATGAACTCTATCTAAATAGTCATTTCTATCATTTTCTAACTTCATTTCATTTTCCTCTAAGATTTGTCTTTCTTCTTCCAATCTTTGTTGCTGGATTTGGAAGTCTGCAAACATTTCTTGTAATCTTTTAACATTTTCATTATAGATTTCTTCTTGCTTGCTGATTTCCAAAGTCTTTTGCTCTAGGTCTTGTTGTCTAGCATCCAAAGATTGGAAACTTTCCTCCAATTCAGCATGTCTACCTTGCATCAAATTATGTTGTTCTTGTAAGCTCTTTTCGTAATTGTCTAATTCTGATCTCTTTGACACAAAGGTGGAAAAGTGTTGATCAATCAAGGAAATTTCATTTTGTAGTTTCTCACTGTTGATTTCAGATAGTTCTAATTGCTTTCCTGTAACAGATACTAAACCTTCATGCTTGACCATTTCTTGTTTTTTGAAGTCTAAATCTTTACTCAATATTTCATTGTTGTTGTTCAAATCAGAAATCTTTTGTTTTAATTCGTTATTTTTTTGAAGCAACAAGTTTAAGTTATTGTTGTGTAAGTCATGTTGTTCTTTGACAGTAGCGTAATTAGTTTCTAAAACTTGAGATTCTTGTTCTAAAGCAGTAACTTCTGCAGTCAATTCTTGAACTTGTTTTTCAGCTTGTTCAGCTAAAGCAGTTTCAGTAGTATAAGCTTGTCTTAAAGCATTCAATCTTTGTTCAATAGCAGCTTTAGTTGATAAGATCTTGGCTAATTCTTGCTCAGATCTTTGCTTTCTGTCTTGAGCCATTTTAGTTTGATTAGATAATGATCTTGTCTGAGTTGATAAATTGGCAATATCGGTTGTAGCATTGCTTATAGCCATTGAGTTAGAATTATCAACACCGGAAACAGAGCTAGATCTCTGATTGTTAACAGGTGATGAAATAGATGCAAAGTTTGGAACAGCTGGTAAATTCGATGTATAGTTGTATCTCAAAGGAGATGGTGAAGAGCCAGTTGTTGATTTTCCAATAGCTGGTGGCTCTTGAATTGGTTCAGGTTCTTCGGCAATAATAGATTGACCAAAAGTTGAAGATGGCTTAAATTTCTTGACAGGAGTGACATTAGCGTTATTGTTGCTAACTGGAGCTGCAGCAAATACGCCATTATTGTTACCTGTAGTGTTTGGTGAAGAAAAGCCAGTGTTGTCCAAAGTCAACAAGTCATTCAATGGACTTCTAGAACTTGTGTTTTGAGCATTTTCAAAGTTAGGCTTAGAATTTCTGTTAGGGATGGAAAACGAGTTAGCATTGAATTGATTGCTATCATTGGTAAAAGAAGAGCCTGTACCATCAGTTTTACCATGTAATGATAAAGAAGAGTTCAATAAAGATTGAGGAACTATATCTGGTAGTTCAATACCGGAATTAGTCTTTTGTATCAAAAACATAGCAATGCTGAATTCAACATTGGTAAACTCAGCATTATTGTTAATATCTGACAAATCCCAAATTACAGCAAGGGTATCTTGAGACAAACCAGATTCCATGAAATAAGGAACCAAAACATCAGATCCTAATTTTCCTCTGTGGGCTTTATCCAATGAGTTGAATATAGCATCAAAATTTTTGGAAGTTTCAGCATTTAAAGCCCATTGATCTATAGGAACAGCATTGAAACTGTTGTTGGTAGAGTTTCTTTGTACAGGAGATGAAATTCTTTGTGGAATTTGAGATTGAGATAAGTTTTGTTTAACAAAGTTCCAAATTGATGGTTGTAAAACATCAGGTAATGGCAAACTAACTCTGTTGTTCATAATCAATTGAACCAAAAACATGGCTATAACAAATTGTTCTTTTGTTAAATAACCTACATCATTCTGATCCGCTAAGTTCCAAATTTCAACTAAAGCTTGAGTAGGTAACCTAGATTTTTGTAAGATTTCTCTAGCATCATCCCCCGAGATGATAGATTGGCCTTTAGAATACGAATCAAATAGTTGTCCAAATTGACTGATTTCTTGAGGAGTAGGCAATGGAATTTGAGTGTTGTTATGTGATTGTAAAGAAGCATTTGAAGCTTGTCTGTTGATAATAAAAGATGGTTGTCTGGAAACGTTTTTATTAGGTTTGAACTTCCCTGAAAAATCTGGCAGTTTAACAAACACTTGGTAATCTCCTTCTCCCAATGGTTTAGATAAAACACCACCTTGTGCTTGAATGTAACCAATCAATCTACAGCAAATGGAAAACTGATCAAATGTTAAAAACCCTTTGTTGTCATAGTCAGCTAAACTCCAAACGATTGCTAGTAAATCATTAGTGATACCTGACTTTATGAACAGATGCTTAAGACTGTCTCCTGTCAAAATGTTCAATTGCTCTTTATCCAAAGAAGTAAATGTACTTTTGTAGTTGTTTATTTCATCTTGAGAAAAAGGTTGTTTCAATGATCCCACGTTAGAATTACTGAAAGACATATTAGCTTGATATATATTTAATGAATATAAAGAAAACCCGTCTTTTCACGTACAGATGATATATTTATGAGTGTTTTTGGTGTAACAACAACAGTATATAGAGTGTTTACAGTAATTATTTCCTTTTTTGATAAAAACAACCCAAAAGGGAGAGGGGCGAGGCGCTTAATTATAAACACACATTTTTTTATTTATTTAGTGCGTTTGTAACGTGCAGAGAATTTTTACTTCACAAATCCGAAACGGAAAAATATGATTCTGGGGGTTAGAGGTGCAGGAAGGGCGGTGGGAGCAATGGTGAGGATGGGGGTTTACCCGGCTGGAGAGAGACTACCCTTTTGGATAATTTTTTACCCGACTTCTGTACAGTTTACCCTTTTGGATGAGGTCTAACCCAACCTCTGTACAGTCTAAGTCTACTGTTGTGATCAGTGCTAAACCGCATTACAACTATTTAATATCACCAATAATGAGCAACTCCTACAGACTGAATACTAACTTCTTGGACTCAAGGGTGATTTCCCTCAACAATTCATTTCAATCACTAAATTCCCCCAATACACAACAAATAAAATATGATATAAATGTTTCTGTTATGAGATTTTGGATACTCATGGCAACGACACCATTTGTTTTAGCTCTTGGACTATTCAACAATTCTGTATTTCCTAGTATCATCACAAACAATGATAAAATTGTTCATTTATCAGTATTCTTTATAGAGACATTTTTATACTTGAAAACATTTCTAAAATTTCAAGTCACAATTATGAACAAATATAAACTAAACATAGCACATCTATTTCTCGTTACTTGTATTTTTGGTGGATGTGTTTTTTCGGAGTTTCTTCAACATTGGATCAATCCAAATAGATCTTTTGATCTATATGATATGTTATTCAATATAGTAGGGAGTAGTTTGGGATACTTATTATATATTTATATACATGATAACTGAAATAAAAGAAACAAAAAAAAAAAAAAAAGAAGCAAAAACTAACCAGGCAAATATTTCTAGGTTTATTGTTTTCTAATAACATTCTTGATTTGAGCTCTGTTTTGAACACATTCTAAGTGAATTTGGTCTTTTTTGGCATACAAAGAAGAAGTACCATCATAAACCTTTAGTAATTCTTCATACAACTTTATACTTTGGTCTTTGGCTGATCTATTCCATGAAGCATCGTATATCCATTTCCAGGCTCTATAGTTTCTTTGTCTTCTATTCAAAACAACAGGAGTAGTTACCTTTCTACCACTGATAATGGAGTTTCTGATTTTACACAAAGGTGCTAGTTGTGTCAAACAATATTTTAACATGGAAACTTGGGATGGTAGAGAATATTCTGTTTCTTTGAATTTGATATCATTATCAAACTTTTGTTTATATTGCATAGTATCATTGACCAACATGTCATTGACAATTTTTTCACCATCGGAAACATTATTTAAGTTGTCTTCTTCTTTGAATTCAAAAGGAACTTCAGGAACTATATGACTATACATTTCCAAAGAGTTGTTGCCTCTTGGGATCTTATCTTTATATACCTTCATTTGTAGTAATTTCAAAGCCTTCATGATAGTTTCTGTGGCTTTCTTTTTATCACCATGTCTCATAGTCATGTTGATGACTTGTTCAAGATCAAAATCTAGGTTCTTTTTTACCAATACATCTTTAGGAACGGCTACAGCGTCTTGGATTTGCTCTTTATTAGGTATAAAAGTATCTCCTCTTAATGGCAGAACATCATGCTCGTTGAAAAATAAGTTGTCTTCCTTGTTTGAATCTAATTTTTCTATTTTAGTATGGATTTCTGATATTTGTTCTTCCCAAACTGGAATATCTTCTTTAGATGGTTTGAATACTTTGGTATCTTTGTTTAAAATAACAGAAGATGTGGAAAACAAGTTCTTTTGGAAAGAGGTGTTGTTTTTGATGACAAAAACCTTTGATTGATTAACAAACTTCAACATATTATTCTAAATGATATGTATTGTACTACTGAATTTTCTGATAGTATTGTTTATGGGTGTTTTATAGCCATTTATATATTAATACATTATAGTTTGATATTATTCTGAAATATTCAATATAACGACTTTTGCAATTTTTGCTCAAAATGGAGTATGAAAAAAGAAAAATTTTCATTCA
>ERZ794949.161-NODE-161-length-26112-cov-167.500096_pt1 | contig 26112 bp, 12 predicted proteins | sample MGYA00511363_ERZ794949 | MGnify/ENA primary metagenome ERZ794949 (study PRJEB30137, sample SAMN04331402) | food metagenome | isolation source: T1 must sample point D1 replicate B | place: Australia: South Australia ...
GTATAATTGTTAGTAAATTTGAACGTTTTTTCATAAAATTTGGGGTGTACTTTTGCAAATCAAAATTAGTAATTATGGTGTTTAGATGCAGATTCTGGGTATGTTTAGGATTGTAGGAAATCTAATTAATTTATTATCACAAGATTCAAACAACAAAAATCAAGTGTTTTCTACTCTGTATTCTTCTTTTGAATGTTCCATCTTTTGTTTCTTTCTTTATTTTATTGTATTTCCTTGTTCAATATTTTTCAATCTCCGTTTCAGTTCAATTCATCTTAATAATTTGTATTCAAAAAAACTATCTTTACAGTTTTTAATACTTGTTGCTTTCTACTTTTCGTTGACTTTCTTCTTCTTCATTGTTTAACCACACGTTAATAACTTTTTGCTTATGTTTCTTTCTACTCTAATATGAAACTTGGTTGTAAAATTCGGCATGTTAACATGCCTCCAATTTGTCAAGCATTTTTCGTGCAAAATAAATTTAAAATTATTTCAAATGTTCCTATCCATATTGATATTTCAATAAATACTCCATAATTCATCTTCACATCATCTGTTCAACTTTTTATTATTAATATGATTTGCAATGGTCATATATTTATACTAAATTTCTTTCTTGTATCCACTTAATCTGTGATTCCTGTATATTGTACTTTGACCAGTTTGTTTTTATATTACCCTATCAGGTATTTCAATGATTTTACATACTTCTCTAGCAGACTTGAATTGTAAAGCCTTTAATTCAGTTTTGAATTCTGGGTACTTTTCTAATTCTTGGAAAGCATTAGCGACAGCTAATTCCAATTCAGTTGGAGCGTTAGATAAGATCTTAGCAGACATTTTTAGACTATGATTGGTGAGTGGTTATTGTTTCTTTAATTCTTAATGATTAAAATTCTCTCTACTTTTCTTGTTAATATTCGCACTAATGAAGAAAAAAAAAATACCTGAGCGAAAAGAAATGTTTCACCAATATTTGTTGTCTTTTTGTTGTTTTTTTGCCCCTTCCCAAGTAAATTTAACTAGGAGAAAAGACTTCTCTGTCTAAAGAAAATAAGCGATGTCTGTCTATAAGAAAAAAAAGCGCACTAAATGTCAAGTCCGATACGAAAGATTCAAGAAAAAATAAAACCAATGTTGAAAAGCTTTCAGAATTTCCTCTTTGAGAGAATCCAACAATCAAAAATTGTAAATGTCATAAATTTATAATCTATATGTTTATTACAAATCACAATCATGAAATTATAGTGTTTTTAGAGGCAAAGAACTGATACGACATGTGCAGAAATGGGCAAAATAGTGCAAAAAGGGAATTAGTTTTTGCCAAAAAAAAAAAAAATAAATAAATACCAAGAAGGATAAATGGTGCTTATATTTGCTAGTGAAACTTTCCTATTTAGGTAATTTTACCTATATTTCGTGCTTTGCAAGATATTCGCATCCTTCTTTTTTTTTGAATTGTCAGGCAGATTAAAGTGTGCACGTGACTTCTACATCTTTATTTTCGAACAAAATCTTGTTTTCGTTAAATTTATATCCCAAAAAACTAAAATTTTTTTTCAAAGTTCCCAAATAGGAAACCACAAAATATAATGCAAAAAAAAATGTAACAAAAATATCACACTCACTGTTTGTTGTCTGATTTACCAAATAATGATGTGTTTTTTTTTGACTTTCCATATTCTCCTTTTCGGATTAATAAAACCCTTTATTCAATCGGATTTATTAGTGTGGTAATATTATATTCATAAAAAATAAAAAAAAGCCGTTCGTCATATTCCATATAATTTACCCTGCTTGTAAAACACATCAATTTCCTTTAAAGGGCCTTTGTGGCAGTAGAGAGAAAAAATAGGATATATATTCAATACTGAATTTTCTACTAATCGGATGAATGGGCAAGGTTAATTCAGTCATCATTAGCTGATAGATTCTTACTTCTTATTACTACGCTGGCATACTATTATTTGTATATATAATATACTAGAAAGAAAACCCTCCAAAAAAAAACAGGAAATAAGTGTTTTTAAAGACCAGAAACTAGATACTATCTCATTTTTTGTTTAATAATACCAGAAAATACACATAGAAAATGGCCGAAGTCACCGCTGAATCATTAAAGATACAATTAACCACAATTGATAGCTTGCCAACTCTGTCAAGTCCTTTGGAAAACGCCAAGAGAGCAGCCTCCTACAAGGCCATGGACCAATACTTTTTGCCTCTACTTGCATCCAAAATTCCTGAGTGGTCAACTTTAACCATAGAAGAGTTTGGTGATGTTGAGCCTATTGTCATTGGTATTGGTTCTGGATCAACTGTGGTTTATGCAGCTGAAAGATTAGGTGAAATAAAAAAAACATTCGGAAAAGTTTTAAATGATTTAAACCTTATTTGTGTTGCTACTGGTTTCCAATCAGAAAACCTTATATTACATAATAAATTGAGATTGGGTACTATTGCCTACTATCCAAAATTAGCCTTGGCATTCGATGGTGCTGATGAATGTGATCCTCAATTGAACTGTATCAAAGGTGGTGGTGCTTGTTTACTACAAGAAAAACTTGTTGCCTTATCTGCTGAAAAGTTTGTCATCGTTGCTGATGACAGAAAGAAAGTTCCTCATTTAAGTTACGGATGGAAAATTCCTATTGAAGTCGTCAACAATGCTCCTACCTTTGTGGAAATTCAATTGAAAAAAGTCTTTGGTGATGCTTTGAAGGATTGTATAATCAGAGAATCCATGCCTAAGAAGGCTGGTGCAGTTGTTACTGATAACTTCAACTGTATAATGGATATCAACATTGGTCCAGTTCATGATGTAAAGAAAATTCATGAACAATTGAAGAATATCACAGGTGTTGTTGAAACAGGTTTATTCCCTAATGTCAACTGTGTAGCAGCATACTTTGGTAACTCTGACGGAAGTGTTGAAGAAGTTTTCCCAAACAAATCATAAATTCGCAGTATCTAAACGAATTTATCTTATTTTTTGTTTCTTCTTTTATCCCTATACCATGGTTTCTCTGCATTGTGAAGTTATAAAGTTTCAATATATAAAAAAGTTATTAGCCTTATATAATAATGCTTTTTGCTTGCCCATTATTTGCCTTATAGATTGAACAGCAAATGAAATTTTCCATTTTAATAAATTATATTCTAAAGTTCTAACTCTTCAACCATCCAATCTACCATCTTGATCATAGAATCTTTTTTACAACAATCTTTAAAAAACTTTTTGTCAAGAGTACTGTAATCAGCAACATTATTGCAATTTTTGTTTAAAAAAGATAGCGTTTCTTTATCTTCACTGTAAATCTTTTCGGTGCTGCATACAAATGTATTTATGTGTTGCTTCACATCAATTGATACAAAGGCATTTTTCAAGTTCTGTATTCTTTCCGGATTGATTGAAGCTTCTGAATACTGACTATTGATTGTAAATAGCACAGCAACAAAAGAATGTGTCATGTCGTTATCTTGCAACAATCTCACAAGGTTGGATTTAGCTTTTTCAATTTCCTCGTTTGATAAATTAGTATCGATACAATATATTAAAAAGTTCGTACCTACAAGATTATTCTGCCATACTTGCCACTTTATTTCTTCGGTTTTTGTATTATCTGTTGAAACGTCCCAAATGTTCAATTTTTTGTTTTTGTAAATCACTGTTTCTACATTAAAATTGGAGCTTTCATTGTAATTTTCTCTATCGATTGTTTTACTCAGTATCTTAAAATGGTTCAGATGCTCGCTCTCTGTATTTGTATTGCTTATGATTGACTTTCTGTTCTTATCTTCTCGTCTTATTTGTTTTTTGGTCATATTTTTAAAAGATGTATAATTTTTCTTTGAGATTATTTTGATCAAAAGACATAGCTTTAAAAGAACATGGGATTTAGATTCATCATTGTGTCCTAAAATAAGAACTTTTCCATTAAAGGGTTTATAATGATTGATGATATATTTTTTAAAATCTTTATATGTAAATTTCATTCTATTTATAAATTGTACAAATCTATGTGTTATTGCTTCATGGTTTGTTATATGTTAATATATATTATTATATATTTCCATAATATTTTAAAATATCGTTTTAAGGGGGGATGTCTATACTGAAAAAAAAACGCTTTCCAGATGATTAAATACGGGGGTTTATTTACCCCAACATGTTTTATTAAATAATTCCTTAAATAGGAAACTGTTAAATTTGTCAACTTTTAAACGCGTTTTCGGATTTAAGCAACGCATAGATTTTATTGATCCTTTTTGGGCTATTTTTTTTCACTAAGGTTTCTTCTATTAATAGACTTAACGGTTAGCATAAGAGATAATAATCAAAAAGAACATTTACTAACTGTTATACAACCAAACCCACCGAAATATATACATAATAACATGGACTTGACAGTCCCTGATCATTTGCCATCTACAATTAAATATCAACTTCTTGAATTAATCAATGAGTACCAAGAAGAGCTCATAACTTTTAAGGGATACAACAGCAAAAGAGATAGACTTCTTCACGATTATAATGATTCAATCACTTCATTCTCGTCTCCTGAAAAGACGCACCTGAACTTAGAACATAAACCTTCAATTTTATCATTTAACCCTGTTGTAACTTTGGATACGGCTAAGAATACACACAAATCATCGGCATCCATAGGATCTTCAAACAACAAAATTATTCAAAAGATGAAAAATACTTATAACTTAGACAGTAATGATAACAATTCAATGAAGAGTTTGATAAATACTTCATCTTCAGGTAAAACCTTAAGCAGACAAAATACCCTTACTTCTTTACCTTTAAATCATTCCATCATCAGCAAAAACGGATACTTACCAACAGTTCCTTTATATCCAAGAGAAGAACCGCCGAGGGATGGAAAGAAGTTTTTGCTAGAAAATACCTCATTTAACTCTATTTTAGAAAAGAGATCTGAACAACACGGAAAAGAATTATCAATTATATCCATAACCTCCAAAAACAAAGAAAAGGCTATTACATGGACTAAATTGTATGGAAAAGTCAACAAAGTCAGTAATGAATTGGAAAAGCTTATAGCTTTATATAAAAGAAAAACAGCCAATGCAACCAAAAAAAAGGATACTATGATGAACGAAATATCACATATGAGTAAGGTATTACTATGGTATGATTCGGATAATGTCATTGATTTTGCAGCTGCACTATTGGCTTGTTTTAACGTTGATCTCATACCAGTGCCTGTAAATTTGGAGACATACAAAATGTCCGAAATCGAAGAAATCATAAAAATATGTGATATCAAAATTATTTTGATATCAAATCATTGTTATACTGTGTTGGAAAACATGAATGACAAGATGACATCTTCGGATGAAGGTGATTTCAAAAAATTTGTGAAATTTGATGTCTCCAACATAGAGGAACATCAAAATGCCAATGGAAATAAACTATTGAAAACATCACCTTGGGTTGATATGAAGTTTTTGAAAACATCAGAGCTAGGTACTGCTACAAAAAACAAACACAAGAACATTCTTCAAGTTCCTAGTATATCATACATAGAATTTACAAGAACGCCTATGGGACTGCTATCAGGTGTGGTCATGAGATATAAAACTTTGGAGACTCAATTCATGACCCTGTCTGAAATATTAAAGTCTAGATTAACTACTAAGGAATCCAGACAAGGATTTCCCAAACACATAATCAGACCATTGAACAACCAAAAAATTCTATCCTCTGTAAAGCCTTTTAGAATTCTTACTACAATGGATCCAACAAGATCCACAGGTTTAGTTCAAGGTCTTTTGTTTAGTATTTATTCAGGTAACTTGTTTATTAGTTGTAACTTTAATGCAAATATATCTAACAAATCAAGAGAGTTAGAATCATTAGTTGATAAATACAGAGGTAATCTATTATTGATTGATCAGTTGCAACTAAAACAAGTTGTATTGAATTATTTGGACAACCCTATGATTCCTCCTTCTAAGGGAACAACAGGTTCAGGTAGTACTCTATCAAAGAATTACAAAAAAATTGATCTATCATGTGTCAAATTCTGTTTATCAAGTTGTAACAATATTGACGATGATACCAGTGATATGATTGTCAAAAAATGGTTGAATAATCTAGGTTGTTTAAATGCATCTAAGGTTTACTCTCCTATGTTGACATTAACAGACTTTGGTGGTATATGTATTGCTTTGAGAGATGAACTAAATTGGAAATCACATCCTTTAAACAGCTTTAAGGACACTGATGATGATGACACTGAGGATACAGATTTATTGAGTGATTATTTAATTAATGATGATACCGTGTTTTTGGACAAAGATGCTTTAAAATCAAATGAAATCAAAATGGTTTCTGTTGAAGAAGGATTATCTTTTCCAGAAAAATATATCAAGTTATCGAGTTTTGGTACTCCTTTGCCAGGATTAACGACATGTATAGTCTCCCCTGACTACAAAATACTATGTCCTGAAAACGTTATTGGTGAAATATGGATCAATAGCACATCATTAGTCAATGAATTTTATCAAATGAGTAAAATAAATGAATTTGTCTTCCATGCTAAATTGGACTATAGCATGATGTCAGATTTGATTGTTTCTAATAACAGCCACGGTGCTATACAGTTTAATCAAATTCTTGAAGCCAACCAGAATTTAAAAATTGATACTTTCTTGAGAACAAAGCTTATTGGGTTTTCATTTAAAGATAAGATATATGTCTTTTCTTCTATTGATGATGTGGTTTTGCAAAACAAACTTTACAGACTTCCAAATGGAAAACATACCTCTGATCTTGCAAAGTATAATGCATCTCAAACAGAAATTACTTTATCGATTAATCAGATTAATAGCACTAAAACAAATGGCGTGCATAATAATTTAAAAAGTTTGAATAATAAGAATCATGCATTAGTTCAATCTTTAAGCAATGATACTCAGAGTTTAAATTCAAAGAAAAGTACATCCAGCGCTGGGCCTGGGTTGCATATTAAAGAAAATGATGACATCCAAGATAGAATTCTGGAAACTCATTATTTGCAACATGTTTCACAAACTTTGATTTCCATGAGCGATAATATTTCTGAAGTCAGTTGTTTTGAACTATCCAACCCACAAAGTGAACATTTATTGATAATGGTATTTGAGACTCCATTGGTAAAAAAATCAACTAAAACATCTGCCAAAACAGATAAATTATTAGTTCCTCTTGTTGACAATATTTTCAAATTGCTGTGGAAATTCCATAGTATTCAACCATTTTTGATCATTGCAGTTCCAGATGGTTCTTTGCCTAGAAGATACTGCTCTTTAGAAATTTCAAATTCTTTTGTTGAAAGACAATTTTTAAATGGTCAATTGAATGTAAAGTACTTGAAATTCCAATTAGATAATGTATTATTAGATTATTTGCCTGAACTACAATTTAAAGAATATTTGGAACCCACAAATCCTAATGAAATCAGACATTCTATTTTCAACTCCCAAATATCCTCATTTAAGAATCTTAACTTAAAAGAGGCCATTTTGAAAGAAGTCACTAATAATGGGATGAACCCAATTGATGAAAAAGATTTACGATTGTTTGAGCAAGACATGATCAAAGATGTTAATAAGGAGAAGTACATTGATTCAAGAAACAACAGAGACTTATCTAATGAAGATATTTTATCAATTTTAGAGTACAGGATTAAAAACACACCTAACGAGCTAGCCTTTTCAGATGGGTTTGCCAACTCCACTAAAAAATCCAATAGCAACAATTATCACAAAGCAGTCACTTGGAAATATTTGTCAAATATGATTGGGTCATATATGAAAAAAATCAATGAGAGTAAAACACCAATGAAAAACGGTGATGTAGTTATTATCATGTGTGACAACTCTGTAGAATACACCGCTATAGTATTGACATGTATGTACTTTGGATTCAAAATAATACCAATTCTATCACTAAGTACTAAAAGCCAGTCTGTTGAAAGCACTTGTGATTATTTGGTTTCTGTTGTTAGAGCATTTGGAGTTAAAAGAATATTTGTTGATTTCAAAAACCATACCTTATTAGAAGATACAAATACCTTAACAGGTAAGTACCTGAAAAAGAGCAAGTTGAAGTATAGACTTTGTAAACTTACATTATTCTCAAAAAACAAAATCAAGAACAACTTGACTATAGAAAACATGAAACCTATTATTAAACAAAAGGCTAGTTTCAGAAGTTCCAAATCATTGTCAGAATTTGTTTTCTTACATGAAAATGATACTTTGTGGAATATGACTACTACAATGGATTCCAAACAAATGATGGAGCTGTGCTTTACTTATAAAAATGCATATGGCTTGAATTATAGCACCAGAAACCTGTCTATTATTGAACATACAAAACCTTTAGGGTTTATGAAAAGTTGCTTGTTGGGTATAGTTACTGGTTCTTCAACAGTTTTGTATTCATTAAATGATGTGAAGAATGACAGCAAAGATTTTTTCCAGGATATTCTACACTTGAACTTGAAAGAGGTATATCTAACAAGAGACTTGTTTGCTTTTATTTTGATAAAAACATATGATAAAGGTATCAAAAGGATATTTTCAAATTTGTATACTGTTGTCATTTCCACCATGGGGAAGATCAACCACAATGATTTTGAAAGGTTAATCAGTAAGTATGGATTAGAAAGTGGATTGACTACTGGAAAGATTAGTTTCATATACGAAAACAAATTCAATCCAATGATCTCTTGTAGTTCCATAATCAAGCAAGATCCAATAAAACTGGACATTGAATTGGAATCTTTGAGAAATGGTATTATAAGGGAAACATCAGATTATACACAAAACACTTTGAGACTGTATGATTCTGGTATAATCCCACAAGGGCACTTGAAAATTATTAATCCTGAAACTTTGTTGCCAACATATTTGACCGAAATGGGTGAAATTATTGTTTCTTCTGATTACTTAAATGCCAAGAGTTATGGGCTTGTTAAACCCAAGCAAGGAAAGCTTTTAACAGATGATTTTTTTGATGACCAACTGCATATTCAAATAGAAGGCAAAAATTATATTAGAACTGGTGATTTAGGATTTTTGAAACCATACATGCTTGATAACAACAATACTCAAGAGAATGTACTATTTGTTTTAGGTAAAATCGAAGATACTTTGGAAACTGAAACTGGGTTATTCTTTGTCAATGACGTTGAAGAGAGTATTGTGAAGGTTAACAGAGATTTGATAGGTAAGAGTATGTGTATAAGAGTTGCAGACAAGTATACAGTAGCTTTGGTTCAATTGAAGAACATCGGAGGTAAGAAAATGGTATACAATTACGGTAACTTGGCACCATTTATAGCAACGAACTTATTGATGAAGCACAAGCTTTTGATAAACATGATTGTTTTTGTTGATTACATTGATACCAAAAACAGACATCTAACGGTAAATAAGTTTATTACTGCAAACAAAGACTATATATATGGTATATATGTATAAGTTATAAATGAATAAAGACGGTAATTCACGGGTAATCAGTAACGTCTCAAACGTTTATCTGTGTCGGATAAAAAACTACTGCAAACGATGATACCGCTATCGGTGTTAAAAAAAAAAGTAAATTAAACTGAATATTGCTACGAGTCATTTACAAAACGGGATCAATATCCTCGTAATAAAAGTAATGAATCATGGTGTTTTATGTGCATATTATATACTTGTTGTATTCAATTCCTCAGTTAACATTTTATAACAACAAATTGTATTTTTCTTTTAGACGTTTTCTAACCTATTTAAAATGCCGTCTGAAAAATTTAATAATCATTCACCGCAAATACTCCATTTTGTGCCTAAAATTGCCGTTTCTTTTTTTCAATATATTTTTTTTTTTTTTAAAAAAGGATTAGTATATATTGTATCATCACTCTCATTATAAGCTTTTAATACAGAGAAATTAGATGCCCTGAAACCCAAGATATTAAAAAAAAAGTTGGAATATATTAATATTTTTATATAGCTGGATACTAAGCTGATAATTTACATAAGACAAAATTACTCTCTATGGATTCGTTTTTAACAACAACATACGAAGTTGTTAATCACTTCATAGAAAATGATAATCTATACACTTTATTTTTTGATTCCAACAACAGCAAAAACATTCTACTTAGTCCAAGAGACGGTGGCAAAACTGAAGCTAGTCTGTCTTTGGTAATATATTCATGTGTTAAACCTATTTTTAAAATATATCTTATTATAGGTACCGGTTACCTTTTATCAAAATTAAACATCTTAAACGGGCAAGGAATAAAAATTATCTCGCAAGTCGTACTTAGTGTATTATTACCATCTTTATCCTTCAACAAGATTGTTACCAATATTGAAGACTCTTTGATCAAAGAAGTTGGTATATGTATGCTAAGTTCAGTATTACTATTTGCTCTGGGTGGAGCATGTGGTATTGCTGCTAATATTTTTTGCAAAGTTCCCAAACAGTGGAGATACGGATCTATATGTGCTTGTATTTTCCCAAATATAAGTGATTTACCAATTGCGTATTTACAAAATATGCAATCCATATTCAGTGAAGAACAAATTAACCAAGGTGTATCGTTTGTGATCATCTTCTTAGTTGCATTCCTACTAGCAGTGTTCAATTTAGGAGGTTTCAAATTAGTTGAATATGATTTCATAGCCCAGAATAAACTAATAGAAGCCAACAAAACATTGGATTTGGAACATGGAGAGAATAATAACTCCAGTTTAGAAATGAACGAATATCGCCATTTGGAAAACCAAACAAGCAAAGACACAAATGGAAAGCAATCAACGCCAGACCAGCCAAGTGATTTGCAGAGCCTGGATACTGTAGAATCACGCGAAGCAGATGTTCTAGATTCAGTTTCTGATTATGATGATTTCCCAACACACTCAAGTAAAGGTAGAAAACCTAGCGTTTTATCATCAACAGCACCGAAAGTGTACAGAGAAGATACTAGCGCTTTACAGCATAAAAAATCAAGAAGAATGTCTATTTTAAGTAATCAGGAATCTCTACAAAATCAAATATTAAATTTAAGTAAACAAAAATCTTTAGTACAAGATTTTGCTCAAACTGATAAGGAGGGAAATCCAATACCAGATGATCCAGTATTAAGATTTATTAAGTACAATTCAAAGAAATTGGATTTAGAAAATACAACAAATGATGATTTGCAGAGATGGGCATCTTTCCATTCTTCAAAAGCAGCTTCTGAAGGAGTACATGAATTGACACATGAGAATTATCCTAATGCAAATGGAAGCTTTATAGATGACCATGCTTCAAATGCGCTTAGTGATTTGAATTTTGATACTGAGGAAACAACAGCTTCAAGAATAGCCAGAATGGTTACCACTGACACGCAAATAACTTCAAAGGACATCGATAACGCAGGTAAAGGGTTGGTATCTGATAGAATAAGAAATATCAAGGGAATGAAGTTTTTAATCTTCTTCATAGAAAATTGTATGAGACCATGTCCATTAAGTGTTATTATTGGGTTGATTATTGCCTTTATCCCATGGGTCAAGGCTCTGTTTGTTGGTACTAATGTTTCCATGCCCAATGCTCCAGATCAGCTTCCACCGCTGTCATTTATAATGGATTATACAAGTTACGTAGGCGCAGCTTCTGTTCCGTTTGGGTTGCTTTTACTAGGTGCTACTTTAGGTAGTTTGGATATTAAGACTTTACCTAAAGGATTTATTACAGCAGCAGTGTTTATGCTGGCAGCTAGACAAATATTTATGCCTGTTATTGGAATTTTGTGGTGTAACAGATTAGCTGAATCTGGATGGATAGACATGACTAGTGATTTATCTAAGGTATTGCTATTTGTAATTTGTATTGACTTTGGCCTTCCATCAATGACAACGATGATTTATCTAACTTCCAGTTATACACCAATAGATGCAGATGATACTCTGCAAATGGATTGTGTATCTTTCTTTTTGATGCTACAATACCCATTATTGATTATAAATTTACCTGTTATGGCTAGTTACTACATCAAAGTGCAACTGCATTTATAGAGACTTTCATCTGTATGTTTTAGAGCTCACAAGACTATATTCTTTTTATACTTTCACTCACAGTTTATATATAAAGTTTTTCGGATATAAGTTGTTTAATTCAATTTTCGGATTTAAAATTAATAACATTATTCTTTTGAAAAAAAAATTGTTTACATATAAATATTAAAGAGTTTAATTACATTGGCTCTTTACTTATTTACACAACATAAAACTTTATTAGTAACTAAACCAAAAATATAATAAGTGTAAACAAAACGTACGAAAAAGTAACAATTTACAATATATATTTTACCTATTTAGTTTCATCAAAAAATATGACTTGCACAGTCAAATCATCTCTATATTTTCTACTACCTGGTTCTTTTAAGGAACACATTAAATCAACAAACTCCTCTTGACCACCAAATGATAGAGCATTTCTTATCAAATGGGTTGCCAAGTTATCATCTTTATTGATACATGGAAGCCCTTGCTTGTATCTTTGGTCGTACTTAAAGCTATCTTGTTTTATGGGTTCATTAATAACATTGATTTTTAAATCAGCAGGGTTCTTAATTTGCGAGTTTTCCCATTGAGCTACTAATCTTGCAATATCATCATTGTTTAACAATTCAAATAATCCATCAGAAGCAATAATCATGTACTTGTCTTTCTTTAAATCTATTTTAAAATTATGGACATCTGGCTCAGCAGTAACATATGGAGGCGTCAATAGATTCTTAGGTTGTCTTCTTAAAAACATCTTGACATCAGGGGGCAAAAGGTTTTGATGCTTGGATAAATCTATCTTGTATCTATAATCACCAAATGCTCTTGAAGGTTGTAAAGAACCAAGTACTCTTCCTCTAAAAATAGCAAATTCTTCATCTGGATGAAGATTTTTGATTCTGGAAATTTCTTCAGGGTTATCACCGGTTAAGTCTCTGGATAATTGTCTGACAGAATATTCGTTATTACTTTCCTTGGATATCAAAAGAGCTCTAGAATCACCAGTTTGGGCAACTGTTAGAATATCGTTATTTGTATTGAAAATTGTCAGTAGACAGCATGACCCAGAAATAGCTGGCATAGTTAAATTAAACAAGGTTTCTCTTGTTGGTGATTTAATCAAGTTGTTGAAACCTTCAAGAACAATTTGGTTATCTAATTCAACAAAAGAGGCCTTTAAGTTTTCATTGAAATAATCCAAATCTTCCACCTTATCAGAAGAGTTGAAATATGGGTACAATTTAGAAATGACTTTAGCCACCAAATTTTGTTGTAAGAAGTTGGATGTATGACCTCCTGAATGACCGTCTAAGACACCAAACAACATGATCTTGTCGTTGGGATTTGAATTGGGAGCGTCATTATTTATAATGCTTTCAATGTGACAATCTTCAATAGGAGAATTAGAAGGCAATTGGTTTATGTCAACTCTTTTGACTTTGCCCAGAAATGAATACGAGTGTTGTAATTTGGTTAACTTCTGTTCAATTTCATTTTTTGGCAAAATAGACAACAACTCCTTGTTAGAGGTGTAGGTCTCAGTGGCGGTAACACCCAATGCAGCAGCCAAAAACTTGTATTTGTGGTTGTTTAAAATGGATTTGAACATTAATCTTTGTTTTTGGTGTGTATATGCTCTAATCTTTGTTATTGTTTACTATAGGCAACTACACAAGACCAGTCTTATTTTGAGGTCACATGCAGGGACCAATTCCCCCATAGCCTCGTTTTTCATTCCGAAATAAGAAAATGCTTATACCCGAAGCTGTGTAAGGAATGCCCTTTGCTGCTGTAAATAGGTGGTTGGAAAACATCTATTGCAGCAAAAAGATTATGCTAGATGAGTTTATTAAATTATTAGAAGATATTTTGCTACCATTATTTTGTGTTTATTTGAAATATTTGTGTGTGTATGTGGATTACTGCAATGATTCAGGCTGCTGATGGAGGGTAACTAGGGAGTTTTTCTTAACTCCGATGTATTTACTGAAGGGTTTTATATCCGAACATGACAACACATGTTATATCCGACAAAGAGTACTTGCCAAATCTTATATCCGAACATGGTCACCTGCCAAGTGTTATATCCGATTTCTTTTGCCAATACACCAAAAATTTATCTACTGGTTTCTTTTTCGGAGATTGCAGTTTTTGACGAAAACATTACCGTTCTTCAAGCTCGTGACGTTTCTTTTTTTCTTTTTCTTTTTTTTTTTTTTGTTCATTCATAAATTTCTTCTTTCGAATTTTCCATCTTTAAATTTCAATCTAAATCTATTAAAGAAAACCAATAAGAATAACCCAATAACAAGCTGTATTGAACGATGCCACCAAAGAAAGGTAAACAAAATGAAGCCAAGAAGAAATCTTCAAATGTCGATAAGACATTCGGTATGAAGAACAAGAAGGGTTCTAAAGCCAAAAAGCAAATCGAACAAATGAACAAGCAAAATTTTGATTTCAAGAAGGAAGAAATGAGAAGATTGAAAGAAGAGCAAAGATTTGCCAGGGAACAAGAAGAATTGACAAAAAAGATGTTATTCAATCCTGTTATTAAACAACCTGTTGTCGCTAAAGGTGTTGATCCAAAGACTGTTTTGTGTCCTATGTTCAAGTTAAACAATTGTAACAAGGGGTCCAATTGTAAATTCTCCCACGATGCCAACTTAGTATCTAAGTTTATTGAAGCTCAAAACGAAAAGAGAAAAGAAGAAGAAAAAGCCAAACAAAAAGAAAAACCAAAAGTATTGAATAAAAAAGGTAATGAAATCACATCTACTGATATTATTTGTAAATATATGATTGAAATGATGGAAAAACAATTATGGGGGTTCAGATTGGAAGAAAAACACATGGAAGAAACACAATGTAAGTATGTTCACGAATTGCCTGAAGGTTATATAGTCAAGACTGCTGAACAAAAGAGATTAGAAAGAGAAATGCAAGAAAACATGCCAAAGATCACAATTGAACAATTCGTTGAACAAGAAAGAGAAGCTTTGGACAAGGATCACTTGACTCCGTTGACTCATGAATTATTCAAGGAAATCAACTTGAAACATAAATTGTTGAGAATGAAAATCAAGGAAAATAAAGCAAAAGAAAATAATAATGGTAAAGTTGACAAATCTAAGAAAACAGGTAGAGAAATTGTTCAAGAAAAGATGAACAGCAACAAATCTTGGTTCGAAGAAGTCGATGTTAACGATACAGGTAATGAATTTGATATTAAGATGTATAGAGACAGACAAGAAGCTGAAGATGAAAAGATAGCATCCGAAAACGATCCAGCTGAAGAAGCGAATAGTGCGGTAGTTGTTTAAGTATGATATATAACTTTTTATTTTTAAATTTTTTGCAATTATTTGGATAATTTACTTTTCCATGTCTCAACCAACTCACAAGAGCCTTCAATGTTATCATCTTGAAAGAACTTCATATCAATTTTCTCACCAGATCTTTCAAGACTTTTTAGTACCAACATTCCACTTGTGATCCTATACCTCCAATTATCGGCCTTTTTATCAATGTCTATAATGCTTTCCAATGATCTACTTGGTGCATATGTGTTGTATGGGTTCAGATCGGTTACTCTTGATATATTAGCATTAGATGCATTCAATTTGTATGTTGGACTGTTAGGTGGCCTAGCAAGGTCTTTCAAATCAGTATTGACCACTGGTCTAACAGGTAACTTCGGTTTATCACCCAAGTCTATCAAATCACCAGTTGTAGAAGTATCAGTTGATATAGAAGAAGTTTCTAGTGGAACAGTTCTCTTTCTAGGTGGAGGTGGAATCGGAGGAACACCTCTCATGCTACGTGGGGGTAACGTTGGTGGACTTGTAGAATTAAAATCTTCAATAGATTCTGTTTTACTGTAACACTTTTCTTTTATCAAAGCATTTAAATCGTTTACTATCTTTGTCTCTTTACTTAAAGTATCACTCATTGAACCTTTAACTGCTCTTATATAGATTCCTATAATGTTGTTAGGTCTTAATTTGGTAATCTCTAAGTAAGCTTCCAAGTCAGACTCTCCACTATCACCTATAAGAATGTATTTCTTATAAGGAAAGTGATCTATAATTCTTAAAATTCTATCCATTTTCTTTTTTGCCGATGATCCCAAGAAATTGCTAAATATGTTGCTTTGGAAATATTCTTTCAATACAATAATTCCTGAAGGAAAATATTTATCAACATAAGTTCTCAATGAAGGATATAACTGCTGAGGAGAATTTGATACGTAAAACACTTCAACGTTATATTTATAACTCATTAGTTTGTACCAATTGGCCATTGCAGGAAGCAGCCATGAATCTATACTTTTGTTAAAAGTTGTATTCAATATGACATTCTTAGACTCAACAACACCAGTAAACTTTATTGTGTCATCTATGTCTGAAATTATTGCTATTTGGTTATTTCGAGAATAATGAAATAGATCTATATCAACAGTAAAGTCTTTAAATTCGTTGGATTTACTTGAGTTATTTGGATTCTCATTTATTTGAATTTCTTGCTGTCTACTCAAAATTATTGATTGTGGTTTTAGATTGGTCTTTAGAGTGAGTATGTTTTCTTTTTTGTATTTAGAAATATCTTCCTTCGTAACAAACTTGAAAAGGAAATCTCCATTACCTTTTGTTAATGTATGCTCAACACCAATGTTATTCAATTGCAGAATCAATGGAAATGCAGGCACACCTTTGTTCAAAAATGGATATATTCTCGAATCAAAAATCGTATGATCTTGGCTACTACTTTTTGAATCTGTAGTGTGTAGTTGATGTTTTTTGATATTAGACTTTACTTTTTCATAATCTTTTTCATCTTCTATGGATTCAAGTTTTTTCAAATCATCATTGATAAGAATTTCTTCCTTATTTGAACCTATAATCATTTTCTTTAGGCCTGAATAGATCCATCTATTTTTTCTAGATATGTTGTTGTACAAGCATACATTTCCCTTTATTTCTGTGATGTAACTATCAGTAATTTTGTCATAGTATGTATACGAGTTATAAATAGTGATTTTTAAATCAGACAGATCAATGGTGTTTGGGTTTAGATTATTACCATAATTTATGTCTGTATTCCCGTTATTGTAAAACATTTGTTGATTTTCTTGTATTAGTTTATTAGCGTTGATTTCATCACTTGCGTTTTGATACTCTCTATCCAAATTACTGTGTGTTGAATACAAAGATTTCAAAGATGTCGAAGCTTCTGTTGCAAGTTGTTTAGCTGTTAAAGATAGTGTTGGAAGATATATTGACTTGGCTTGTTTGAAAATTCCACCCACACGAGACATTCTACTGGATTGTGATTCGTTTTCTGAAATTTCTTGATCAGAGCTGTATTGATTATAGTTCATCAGACTACTCCGGTCTTTAAATTTGTTGAATATAACCTAGTTGTGGTAAGATATACTCTTTCTTTCCTTTATGTTTGGTTGTTTAAGTCATTTGAACCCTTGTTTTTTTTTCTTTATTGAAATTTCAATTTAATGAGTTATAAAGATACTTTAATATCTTAGCGTTGTTTTTTTTTTTAAAAGCCTCGAAGTCGGAATTAAGACTGAATTTCAAAATTTAAAAAACCAAATGACTAAAATCAACATTTTTAATCGTATATAACATATGCTTATAGAATGACTAGAGATCTATTGGAGGTTCCAGACTTGATGACTTCGTACTTATACTGATCTGAGTAGAAAGCTTTTAAATAGTTCAAAAAGTCAATTAAATTACCACCTACACCAAAGTAAATGTCCTTAGTTGCCAAAACTATTCTATCGTTATCAGATCTCTTTAATTGGACCAATGTATCAGTTAAAAGAGGCATGGTATCTGGCTGATAGATAGTTTCACTGGTCAAAATAATTCTTTCGTTGGCATTTAAATCTTTGTTAATAATATGAATTAACTCATTTGACCAGGTTCCTTTGATGAAACCTATGTTTATGTTTTTACTTTTGATATCATTTAAGAACAAGTCAATCAATTCTTGGGTTATGGTGAATTCATTTTCTGTTATGGTATCTTTAATTTCTTGTGTGTTGTCTAAGATTTGTTTAAATTCTGGATTTAACGATAGCATATCATACCAGTTAATTAGTATATTTGGCAATGTTACTAATCTCAATACATATTCGTTGTAATCACTTAAAACAAAATTGTATGTATTTGTGGAGTTTTTCAAATATACTTGATTGAACAAGTACAAACTTGGCAAGGCAGTCCCACACCCTAACTCAATGATGTCCTTGTTGTTGTCAATTTCTCCATTCAAAGAATCTAAATACTTTACTAAATCTATTGAACACTCCCATGTGGTTAATCCACCTTCGTATACATTTCTTAGCAAATCATCTTTGTCCAAAAAGTCCAAATTCACAATCTCTTCAGTGGTGGTTGGATCTGATTCGCTCATGATTTGATGTCTTATGTCATACAACTCTCTTCTCACTATAGAAGAAGTTGAAGAAATTGGAAACTTTGAGTATGTAAGTCTTACATTCAGCAATGTCTTCAGCAAACATTCAACAGTTATTTCTCCTGTAGGAATTAAATCATTTGGTTTGTTAGCAGATAGGTTGTTCAAAGTCAAAGCTGTTGACGAAAGACTATATGAAGGTTGTGAAGTATTATTTAAAGTACCTGATTCTATTTCTAAATCAGAATCATCAAAGTTGAATTGGAACGACATGGTAATTGTTGTAAGAGCTTTTTGGTTTATGTGATGAGATTTAATTTCTTTTTCAAATTTTCACTCATGGGCGTAATGAGACTGTTTTTTTTTTCACGTTTTCGAGCTTTGCTTAGGAATGATTGGGATTTCCTAAAAGAGTAAGATTGAAAGTAGCTCTAATAACTGAATAATCAATGCTAAATGAATGTATTGAAATACGTTTAAGATAGAAAGAAACAAAAAAGATTGGCTTTTAAATATCAAATAATTTTATTTTAATTTCATTTTTGAATGTATATAAATAAAAAAAAGAAACATATTATTGAGAATCTTTTCTTTCAGATGAATAGATCTTATTGAACCAAAGAAAATAAGAAAAAAAGTTAGAATTGGATGCTTTTTCTTGTGGTATCCATGCAAGCGATTTGCAAGATAAACAAACATAAACGTGAAGAACGTTATATCGTTTCAAGTTCAAATAATTTCAGGTTTTTTTTGTAGTTTATTAAATGTTAGTTTTTATTATCTTATTTCACTTTCTCTCATTTTTCTTCATTTTTTTTAAAAATTTATATCGTGTTTAATTCTAATCAGATTATTTGGTTAAACCAGTTTGATCCAATTGAGAGTAACCACCCCATGGATTAGCGTTCTTACTCTTTAAGTATTCATCAGAGGCAAGTTGCCATTCAGGAGTAGTAGAAGCTGGTTTAGGATTGGCAACGAAGTTGGTGAAAGTATAGAAGATACCACAAGCTAGACCGAAAACACCCAAAACACCTAGAGTAACCTTACCAATATCACCTTCGGCAAATTCAGGCTTTCTTGGACCCCAAGCACCGTAAGAAACGTAGTATGCAGCTTGTTGTTCTAAAACAGATAATTCCTTCCAAGGTTGAGTTTGTCTGGCTTTTAATTTAGAGGTGATTAAGTTTTGTTCGGCAGTTGGCATTCTTTCCCATCTGGTAGAGATATCCTTGATAGAACCAACGGAGATTGGTGTTTCAGCGTATTGCTTGATGATAGCTGTTTGGTTGGTGGATTGTAATCTTCTGATTGATGTGTTTATTAGTCTGTGAGATCTGAACATTATGTGTATTATTATTTATGAATAGATGAAAAATATATTTATATTTTAATGTAGGATATATTGGAAATCTATGGGGTTTTATACCTAATTCTTATTGTAACAGTGTATTCATGACATATATTTGAAATTTTAAAAAAAATAACATAGTATTCCTAGCGTACTATAAAAAAAATGCCCATATAACATATATCGCTGTATATGAAAATTTTTTTTTTGCTTCGCCCCACCAATAACAAAACGGACCACTTATGAAGAAGGCAAAATAAGCCTATCAGAATATAAGCGGGTACAGGGGGAAAAGAGGAGTCGGAGGTAAAAAAAAAAAAGCATACGATGTAAAAGATGATTTTAAATCATGTGACAATTATATTTTTTTGCAGATTACTAGTCGGAGTTAAACGTTTTGGGTGTGGGCCAATCAGATTTGTAGGACTTTTTTTTTTATCTATGTAGATGTATATACAGCTACCACAAATTCTTATCGTTCATTATCTGCTGGATGCTATCCCTATACCTGATTTTGGGAGGCAAGAGGGATTTGATCAGTGCAGGGGAAGTGGCAGGGTAGGCAGCAGGATAAGCAGGAGGGACTTCATCGCTGGCTTCGGTCTTCACCACAGCAGTTTCCAAGCCATTCTCCTTGTACTCGACCAGGCTATTTTCCACATATTCAATTATGAGATCCATCGCATTTGTATTGCTCATTATACCAAACACCTCATTCAGATCAATCCACTTGATTTCAATATTCTTCAGCAATCCCTTTTGATACTGCTCAAATTCATTTATATACTCCAAAGAGCCTTTGTTCAGAATCTCTTCTTGGTACAATTTCTTCAATTCTTTGTCGTTGTTATATCCGACCAAAAACAAATCCTTGTAAAAATTCCATATTTGATTAAGCTCTACGACATTGTTATCATCAACGGTTTTGTAGTTTTTAATCTCCGACAGTGCATTCAAGTCAAAGTCTTTGAACAAGTACATCATTTGTAGGTTCAAAACATAGACTGATTTACTTTCTTCACAAAGCTTGTAGTAAATCGGCCCAACATTCTTCAGCTCTTTAATTGTATCCTCTCTTGTTTTGTTTACATCCGAGTCTTGGAAAATACAACGCAATCCAATACACAGCAATGAACCACTCCAAAACTCAAATTCTCTTTCCTGGTCTTTCTTGGCTTCTTCTTTTTCTGCCAGTTCTTTCTTTTCCTTTAGTTTCAACTCCTCCAACTCTTTCAATTCTTTGTCTTTTTTAATTTGCTCATACTTTTCCATTTGCTCAAATATCTCTCTTGTCTTTTGTTCCTTGATATTCTCAATTGGTGTCATTGATCCAGGATTGACAATCTCCGTTTCAATTGGCTCTATGGAGGATTCAGGGAATGGTTTCTCAACAACCATAGGTTCTTCCACACTATTCGATGGCTCACTGGCAAATGAGGAAGTACCACCTAATTTGACCTTTTTGATTATAGGTTGTTTTTTAATTTTGATTGGTTGTGGATCTTCGAGGTCATCTTCAGTTAATTGATAGAACTTTCTCTTTATTTGGTTAGCGGTGTTATCAGCACTTGGTGATTTGTTGACTAAATGACTTTTATTAGAACTTGAAGCTGATTGTGGAGTTTTGATGACTTTACTTTTATTTGAATTTTGTCTTTTTGGTGAGATTGGCACACTTACTTCCTTCTTCTTTTCAACTACTGGGTTTAGTTTTTTGTAATTCACAAAAGTCTCAGGTAATCTACCTCCATTCTTTTCTTCAATCTTAGATTTCAAATACTCATATTCCTGCTTGCTTGATTCCAAATCGTTCTTTTTAGCGTAGTATAAAACACTTCTGTTATCGTCATCCAAATGCATATAATCAGCTCCACTTTCAATCAATAACTTCATAATATCAGCATGGCCTCTTCCCAAACTCATCATCAGTATGTTTCTTCCATTACTATGTGGTATTTTCATGTTCACATTGATATTTGTCAAAGCCAAAAATAAATTAATCAAGTCCGAGTAGCCACGCTTACAACACTCAATAAAAGCATCACGATCAGGCTTTCCACCGTTTTGCAAATATTGTCCTACATAGTTGTAGTCTCCTTTACAACTGGCTGTATAGAATTTTTCTTTTCCATACTTACTGGCTATGTCCATGATATCAAAGTCCAATAATTCCTTTTCACCAGCTTCAGAAGTAGGTGAGGTAATGTGATTTTCTGATGACAAGCTTTTTGGTTTTTCAACAACCTTACTTTCTTTTTTGATATCAGCAATCTTTTCTTTCTTATCTTCTTCTACTTTCAATGGTTCAGCTTTTGAATTTTCATCGTTTTCATTTTTGTCCCAATAAGATTCTAACAATTCAATAATCTCTTCCAAGTCTTTCTTGTCATCTTCAGTTTCATATTCTTCATCTTCTAAGCCTTCCTTCATGTATACTAAAACATTTTTTTTCTCTGAGTTCTCTATAGATATCTTTGCTTTATGTTCTAATAACAATTTAACTAATTCTATTTCAAATTTCACACATGCATCAAATAGTGCAGTTTCACTGTTATCTTCGGTTACTATGTTTACATCACATTCAGGTAAACTAACTAGGTATTCAGCTATTTCATAATATCCCTTGGAACAAGCATAATGCAGTGGTGTCATTCCTGAATAGTCTTGCAAGTTTGGATCATAACCCTGTTCTTCGATCAATTTTTTAACATTAAACAAATCTTTCTTTACAACCGATGTATGAAGTTTGGTTTTTCCATAAGGATCTCTTTTTATTGATACATGTCTTTGTGAACCGTTTGATATTAAAGATGTATTTGAGTTGGTAGACTTATTCATTCCTGATAAGGATGCAAAGTACTTGGCTTCTGCTTCGATTTCAGAAGTCAAGTCTTTCTTAGGTTTAGTGTCGTCTTCTTTATTCATGTTGTTCAAGTTGTACTTTTTGGTAGGTCTCATTTGTTCAATAACCTTCTTTGATTCAACAGTATCATCCAATGCTTTTAATCTTGGTTTCAATGGAGTATCCAAAGCGTCTGTTTCTAAGTCAGACTCAGGCACAACCTCGCGAGGTTCAGATGTATGTATAACATAGTTATCTTCCTCTTCATCATCAAAAATGACTTTAGTTTTAAGTGGTTGCAATTTTTCTTCATCAACTTCAACTTTACTTGCAACAAGAGGTACTTCTTTTGCTATTGGGGGTTGAACCTCTACAACTTCTAATATTTTTTTATTCTCACCACCTAGATTATCCTCATTTAAAACATGGCTCTTATTTGGCTTTTCAACTATATTCTCATCAATCTTTTCTTTTTTCAATTCTTTATTTTCTACCTTATATTCAGAAGTTTCTTTTGCAGATTCAGGCACATACCTATTATTATATTCATGCTTTTCCTTATTATAATCAGGTGTATACCTATTGCCAAGGTCAGCTTGACTATTATAGTTGTTTGAATCTCTTCCATATCCATTGTATCTTTGACTGTTTTTCTCTGAAGGCGTCACCGGAGAGTTATCAAACCTGCTGCCAACGCTATTTCTATATGAACTATTTCCTGCACTATTGTTTGTACCACTGTTTGAACTATAAGAGTTATTGTAGTATGAACCTTCAAATCTTGATTTGTTCTTATTAACGTATCTTGGAGTTGTATTACTTGCGGAGTTATGTCTCCCAGGAGAATTATTGACACTCCATCTGTCATTGTTATTCTGCTGATATCTTTCCACATTATCATTATTAGACTGGTTATATCTGTTGATTGTATTGACTTTTGGTTCATTTTTATCATAAAATTTACGTTCTTCATTCTGATTATTCGCGAGAGATTCAACATTGATGCTGGTGCTATTTCTGTCATTCTCCTTCTTCTTTTCTTCAGGTTTAGTTTGCTGTTGCATACCCATCATTATAGCTGCTGAAAAATCAAATGATGTTGCATTTCTGTCTGGAAAATCACTAGTTGCTTGCGGCACAGAAGGTCTGTTGTAGTTTTTGTTACCATACCAGTCTTTTTTACCATTATTGTACTTATTGGAGTAGTTGTTTGGTCTGTTTATGTTGTTATTTTTGGGTCTGTTACCCATGTAATTTGAAAACGACTTTTTTTTACTAGAATCGTATGGCCTACGTTCAAACTTGTTGTTGGAGCTATTATTACTACTCATAGCTATAATCTTTTCTTATTATCAATTAAATTCGGTTATTTTGTATTATCTGGTGTTATCTTTCAATTCTCGTATCTTGTTAAAGCTGTCATTAAAACGATCGTTATAATAAGAATGGTGTTTATTATGCATTTTTAAAAAAAAACGCTCCCATAACAAAATCAAAAAAAAAGGCTGAAAAATTTTCCTTCAAAGCATAATATAGAAGTTAGTCGGAGATAACAAGCAATTATATATTCGTTCATGAGATGCCTACAACTCATTCAGAAATGTAGCGTGGACCGTCGGACATTGAGCTTGGAAGCCGAGCTTGGCTGGAGCTACCTTCAGTCAAGTTAGTTTCTATGCTTCTTCTGAGCCTTCTGACCACGCTATTTGGTTTTTCTCTTACCCTCATATCTAGTCTATTTTCAAAACTAACTAAACAATCCCAATTTTGTTCTATAGAAATACCATCGAGACAGGAATTATTGATTCTAGGATCTGTTTCTTGAATGTTGACACTATTGGTATTGTTGTCTGGGAATAGTGAAAACCATCTGTTATGAATTTTTTGTTTAAATGGCACAAATGTAGTTTTGATTGACTTCAACTTGTAATATGCTAGTATATAATATAGCAAATAATACATCTCATACTCCGCTAGTCTTTCACCTAAACAAACTCTTGAACCCTTGCCAAATCCATTTATATGACACAATTTATCTTTTTCTTTCATATGAAATTCCTTTTCATTGAAGAACTTTTCAAATATTCTCAGCTTTCCATAATTAGGTTCTGCCAAAGTTGGTAGACTACCATCTTCTGGATGTTCCAAATGTTTTTCAAGAGTACATTGATCACAAGGACATCTTTCATCTTTAAAAAATCTATATGGGTTAAATTTGTAAGGTTCATTGAACTCTTCATGCGAGTGATTCATCAGATACAAATTTGTGATGATTCTTGTTCCTTTTGGAATTGTAACTCCAACACTCAACTTAATGTCATCTGTGGCCATTCTCGGCAAGCCTAGGGGTGCTACACTTAGATATCGAATATTTTCATACATCAAACTTTTAATAAATAAAAATCTTCCAAACTCATCCATCTTATCTTGGACATCGACTGGAGGAATCATGTACAAATTTGAAATTCTTGGGTGAGTATCAATTTCACTTCTTTGGTTAAAATAAGTTATTTCAGAATTGCCTATCAATTCATCAGTGGAGTTATTCATTTCATGTATTAATCGTTTTTGATTAAAAAAAATTTCCTCATAACAGTTCTTTTTTAAATGCTGCATATCGACTGTGCCCTGACTTAACCTATGAATAATATTGTTTAATAAAGAGGATATGTTGTCCAATCCTGCACTCATCATTGTTAAACAAATTGTTAAAATATGCTCTTTATTCAATTCTGGGTCTTCATTCAAAAATTTTGTTATCAAACAATTTTCAAAGGCTATAGTTTCATTGTTAATATTGTTGTTTAAATCACAAAGCTTTACTTTTTCTTCCTCGAGAGCTTGAAATGTTGGTGAAGTTCTTTTTTTGTAATTTTCTATTGACAAATCATACAATTTATTAATGTATTTGTTTCTTCTGCTCTTGATGCTGTCAATCTTATGAATTGTCTTTTTATAAAAAATATTCTTTAAAAATTGAGGAAAATGATCTAGCCCATTTGTCATTGGGTTTCTTAACTTTACTATTTCTCTTTCTATGTATACAATCTCAGAAACAATTCCATGTTGTATGGTACCACTGGTGGAAGTATCATTGCCCAAATAATCTTTGTCTAATGCATTGTTTAAGTCTATACCAAAACACAACCAACATGAAATTCTTGCAACGTACTTTTGCAAAAGCGGTAAGGGATCTACAATGCTTTCGTTGACGTCTTTCATAAAATTTCTACATTCATGTATAATAATTTTTGAGAAATGCTGATCAAGATTGGAATTTGTCAAAAATTGTTTTTGAGAAAAGTTTTTAATAGCATTATAATCGGCCCCTTTTGGTGTAGTTCCTATTGTAAATACCTTATTCTGATCAGATATTATATTGTGAAAAGACTCACCCAGTGGTCGATCA
>ERZ794949.163-NODE-163-length-26061-cov-166.067561_pt1 | contig 26061 bp, 13 predicted proteins | sample MGYA00511363_ERZ794949 | MGnify/ENA primary metagenome ERZ794949 (study PRJEB30137, sample SAMN04331402) | food metagenome | isolation source: T1 must sample point D1 replicate B | place: Australia: South Australia ...
ATCAACAAATTAGGTAAATCTTTAAGATTATTGCTTGTAGCTCCCCCAGGTGGTGGTAAAGGAACTGTTATCAATAAATTAATCAACAACAATACCTCCTATATAAAAGATAAAACAAAAAACTTGAACATTATCTCTAGTGGTAATATTCTAAGAAACTACAAAGATTCAGAAGACTTGAAGAAATACATCACTTCTGGGGCTTTAGTTCCGGACAATGTTATAACCACTTTAATCTTAAAGGAAATTGAAAAGCTAGATTTAACTATCAAAGACAAAGAAAATAAAATTACTATTTTTGACGGATTTCCAAGAACTTTAACTCAATTTTATTTTACCAAAGACAATGTGTCAAAAGACAAGTATATCAATATGATTATTGAAATGGCTGTTCCTCATGAACTAATCATTGATAGATGTTGTAGTAGATACATACATTTAAAGTCTGGTAGAACTTACAACTTGAAATACAACCCACCTAAAAAAGAAGGTTTAGATGATGTTACTGGAGAACCATTAATTCAAAGAGATGATGACAAGGTTGAAACTGTTACTAAAAGACTTGAAGATTATAAAGAAAAACTTCAAGAAATGAGAGAATTTATTGACAATGAATGTAAAGAAGGTGTATTGGAGTATCATAAAGTAGATGGGGAAACCAGTGACATAAACTATGCCAAGATCGATCAAATATTAACCAATTACTTTGAAAAGTAATTTTTTTAAACTGTAAATAGATTTGTATACAAAGAAACTTTATAATTATTAACACTCAATTCACTGATGAACACGTAAATTGTATCTTTGTACTAGCTTTACACTAGTGATAATAGCGTAAACAGCTTTTTCGGCTTTATTTATTTTATTGAAACACAACATGGTAGCGTTTATGCTAAATTTGTCACATATTTCAGCTTCCCTGAAAAAAAGTGACCTAAACACCGTTTTTTAAAAAAATAGTATCAATAATGAGATGCTTTGACATTATAGAAAGACCCCAAACCAAAGCATTCTTTTCACCTAAGGATGCCTATTACTATAAACAACGCTGATGACGCTTTAAGTAATGAATCTTTAAGCAAAGTCAACTCTCACAACTTGGCATCTCATTCGCCCTCGTTAATCCCTTTCAAATCTAACGAAGGAACCCCTTCACAAAATCTTTCTCAACAAATGAAACCAAACACTTCTAGTTTTGATTACCATGATGAGAAGTCTTTTATTGATGAAAGCTTCAAAAAACAAATTTTATACAGTCAAGCCTTAAATCCTAACACTGCAGACGTTGAAGATATTAATTTCAAAACTGCTTTGTTGTCTGTTGAAGATGAAATCGGAGAAGAAATTAACACCATAGGTTTAGCCAATAGAAGATTGTCTGATAAGGCTAAGATGTCTATTCCTGATACTATATCGTTGTCAAGCTTACATCCCGGAAATGTCAAAACTCATTTGGATTCTAACAACAACAATACTAAGGATGCTAGCACAAATGATGTTGATGATCAATCTAACAAAAAAGACAGATCAAGCTCTTATAAAATGGGTTATAAATCCAATTCTTTAGCTGAATTTAATGATGTATCTCATTTCCAATTGATGGATATTTTTGGTAAGATTAAGAAATGTCAAGACTTAAGAAAAACTTATCAGTTTAATTCTGTTCAATTGAACCATCAAAATCCTAAAAACAGGGATGACTGGGAGATATATCCTGAACCACCAAAACCATCTTATGATGCTGCTACTAAAACTGAGATTAAGGTTGAGAATAAGCCAGATTGGGAAACCTTTGATATTAATGACGTTGTTATTCCTGAACACAATGATGAAGATAACGAATTTGATTACACTTTGAATGCCGATGGTACTTATGTAGTATTTTACAAAAACGAAAAAGAAGACGGCACTGATAATCAAAAGTTAATCAGTGATAAAATTCCAACATTAAGGGAATATTACATTGATTTGGAATACATCGCCAACTTATCTTCTGATGGTCCAATGAAGTCATTTGCCTTCAAGAGATTGCAATTTTTGGAAGCTAGATGGGCAATGTATTCTTTATTGAATGAATTTAATGAAATTCAACAAAACAAAACTAATCCACACAGAGATTTTTACAATTGTAGAAAAGTTGATACTCACGTTCATCATTCTGCTTGTATGAATCAAAAACATTTGTTAAGATTCATTAAGCACAAGTTGAGACATCATGGAGATGAAGAAGTCATCTTCAGAGACGAAAAAGTTCTTACTTTGAGAGAAGTATTCGAATCTTTGAAATTAACTTCTTATGACTTGTCTATTGATACTTTGGATATGCATGCTCACAAGGATACTTTCCACAGATTTGATAAGTTTAATTTGAAGTATAACCCAGTTGGTGAATCCAGATTAAGAGAAATTTTTTTGAAAACAGATAACTTTGTCAACGGTAGATATCTTGCTGAGTTAACCAAAGAAGTCATGCATGATTTACAAATTTCCAAATATCAAAATATGGAATACAGAGTCAGTATCTATGGTAGAAATCTTCAAGAATGGGAAAAGTTGGCATCCTGGATTATCAATAATAAATTGTTTTCTAACAATATTAGATGGTTAATTCAAGTTCCTAGATTATATGACATCTACAAAAAGTCTGGTTTGGTTGAAAATTTCCAAGATATTTTAAATAACATTTTTGTTCCATTGTTTGAGGTAACCAAAAATCCTAAGGTTTCTCCAAACTTACACATTTTCTTGCAAAGAGTTATTGGTTTTGACTCTGTTGATGATGAATCTAAAATTGATAGAAGATTAATGAAGAAGTATCCGCCACCACAAAAATGGAACTTTTCTTATAATCCTCCATATTCTTACTATTTGTATTACTTATACAGTAATATTTCCTTTTTGAACCACTGGAGAGAATCTAAGAAGTTCAACACTTTCAATTTAAGACCTCATTGTGGAGAAGCTGGTGATCCTGAACATTTAATATCTTCATACTTATTGGCTCACTCTATTTCTCATGGTATTTTATTGAGAAAGATTCCATTTGTTCAGTATCTATTTTACTTGGATCAAATTGGTATTGCCATGTCTCCATTATCTAATAATGCATTGTTTTTAACATATGATAAAAACCCATTCCAGTCATTCTTCAAAAAGGGTTTGAACGTTTCTTTATCAACCGATGATCCGTTACAATTCTCATACACCAAAGAACCATTAATTGAAGAGTATTCTGTTGCCGCTCAAATCTACAAATTGTCTAATGTAGATATGTGTGAATTGGCCAAGAATTCTGTTTTACAATCTGGATTTGAAGATAAAATTAAAAAACATTGGGTTGGTAATGATTTCTTAAAACCAGGTGTTGAAGGAAATGACATTGAAAAATGTAATGTTCCTGATATAAGAGTTAATTACAGATATGAAACTTTGAAAACAGAATTGGAATTAGTAAATTACTTTTCTAAAGACTCATAACTAATTTTTTTTTATATAATGTTTTTGTTACTGAAAATCTTTCAGCTCTTTTAAGTATTTGTTTTCAATTTCTTTGGATACATCCAAGTTTAATGTATCAAAGGTATTTAAGGTAGGTAAAAGAAAGTTCCATAACTTTATGGGCCCAATTGCTTCCTTTATGTTTTTGTATAATGAATTTCTATCAAAGATTTTATTACAATCCTTCAAATCAATATAAACTAAATCTTTAGTGATATCAGAAATAAGTATAGGATTGTAGACTATAGAGTTTTGCTTGTCATTTTTCTTTAACCACCTATAGTTTAAAAATTCAAATGTTGTTTCATTGATCATAATAAACCTGAGATGTAATGCCAGCAGTGATACTAAGGCCAAAATAAAGCCTCCAGTTATCACTAGATAAAAAATACTCAATCCATAAAATTTATTTAAATTTGCCAATCTGTATAAACTAACGACAAAAATAATTGTACAGTTTAGGGTGTGAACTGATGTGTATATTAAAAACAATTTATAATTACTATAATTTATCACTATCCCCAACCATTTACAATAATGATCAAATTTATAAACACAAGCACCAATTTTTTTCAAATGATAGGACCTGTTCATTTTGAATGAAAGACATTCAGTACAGTATTCTAATTTGTATTTTTCAAAAATCACATTGTCATGGTCTTCAACTTTTACATGAGGTTGAACTAAATATTTGTCCTTGTTATAATTGCTGTATTGAAGAATAAAAAAGCAAATAAATGCGTACATTGTTAAAATGCAAACCACAATTATAACCCCCAAATAAATATGCATTTCTTTGGATACAGTGTATACTATGAATATTGGTATTAAAACACTAGGTATGAGTATATTTAAGAAGTATGCCAATATTTTAGTTATACGGAGTCTATTTTCATATGTGTTCAAAGATTTGGGCAGTATATTTGAGGGAGAAAAAAGTTTGTCTATTTCATTAAGCTTTCTAAAGTTAAGAAGTACCATGATATTAATGCGAATAAATTACTTGGTTATTGATGTTATTTCATACTGTTGGATTGTCATCATATACATTTCTTCGAGTATGTTAAGTCCGCTCTTCAAAAAGCAAAATTTTCGAACGAAACAAAATCAGCCACACAAGTAAAACGCGTTTTAATGAAAATCAACATTTTTGAATACTATAAACTTTCATTTGCTTTTAAATAACCAAGACCAAGTTATTGTATATCTCGATCTAAATAACTATCATAACACCTATTCAATGTCTGTTATTCAAAAAACATCGAATAAAGTAGTGAAAAAGGTCATTAAACCAAGAGCTACTGAACTCAAACAAGCAACTATAAGCTCTTTTTTCAATAAAAGTAATGTGAATAAGAAACAAGTAGTAAATACAACCGCTGTTTCTTACTCGAACGTTAACACTTTTGACTCGAGTGACAAAAATAATGAAGATGTAGAATTGAATGATTATTTAAAATTAGAAAGAGAAAATATTCCAAATGATTGGTTCAATCTGCTGAAGCCTATTTTTATTCAAGACTTTTTTTTGAATCTGAAAAAGTTTATAACTCAAGAATATCAACAAAAAACTTGCTTTCCACCTGCAAATGAGATTTATTCTTTTACCCAATACTGTAGTATTGACAATGTCAAGGTAATCATTATTGGTCAGGATCCTTATCACAATGATGGCCAGGCTCATGGTTTAGCCTTTTCGATTAAAAACGAAAATTTGAAAACATTGCCGCCATCATTGAAAAATATTTATAAGGCTATTAAATTGAACTATCCTGAAATTGAGAATCTTGATGAAAAGTATGGTAATCTTGGCAAGTGGTGTAAACAAGGTGTATTACTAACCAATAGATTGCTAACAGTGACAAAAAACCAACCTTTATCACATAAAGGAAAGGGATGGGAAACTTTTCAAGATGAACTACTAAAAAAGCTTATTGAATACAAAATTGAAAAAAAACAACAACTCTGCTTTATGTTATGGGGTGATCAAGCCAAAAATACGATTTTGAAAAACAAAATTTTGTCCAAATTAATAGAAAACAACAAGGATTTGTTCAAGATTATAGACAATGTGCATCCATCTCCTTTGAGTTGTAACAGAAAAATGATAAATCCGTTGACTAAGGAAAAGGACTTCAGACCTTGGTTCGACAAAAGAGATTTTGTTGAAGCTAATAAATGGTTGTCTAGTAAACAAATATCCGAAATTGATTGGAGCAACCGTTGATTTATCAAATAGCTGCTATTCCAAGCTCATTATATATAGACCCTTAGTGAATATTTCCTAACTAAAGGAATCAGCTTATTATCGGCATTTTTTTTTTAAAAAAAAACAGGTAAATCTCCTCTCCGTTAGCGAAGTTTCGGAGCACTACAAAAACCAGCAAAAAATGTATTAATCGCTTCATATTTGGGTAATATACTTATTTTTCACTGAATTTTATTCACCTTGAATTTTTAAAAAAAAAAAAAAAAAGAAGAAGAAATGAATTAATGCTCTATAACCAGATCATTAATACTTAATAATAAATAGACTTATGGACGAAATATTGGAACAATCAGCCAAAACTCCTGTTTTGAGCGAAACCGCTATTGAAAAGCAACCTTCATCAGACCATTGTTTAAATTCAGATAAAACTATCGATGAAAGTATATCTTCGGACGTTTCTGAAAAGCATAAGAAGCTATTTACAGCAGCTAAATCCAAAAATTTAAAGCCAAAAAGTATCAAATGGCAAGACAGAGAAGAATCATCAAAACATATTGATAAATTGGTTGGTGATCCTTTACAAAATGCATTATTGAAAGAAGTTTTTTTTTCGATCTCTGAAGATGATCTGAAAGGCGGAAGAAAGAAAAGATCTCCAGTTGTAAAAAAGTTTGAAGAAAACGAAACTAAGAAATCTGTTAAAATCTATAAACAAAAAAGAACGAAAAATCGCTTTGTTAGCAGCTTAGCTGAAAGTAGTAGGGAAAGATTGATAAACACGAAAGAAGCTGAGATCAAAAGACAAGCTGCAAACTTAGAAGGTTTAAAAAAGAAAGATTTAATTGGATTGATACATAACTATGAACAGGCTTTGAAATACAAAACTAAGTTTAAAGATATTGAAAACTTAAACATTAAGGATAATGTTGGTGAGGAATTTCTCACAAACTTAGATATATCAATATTGAAAAAAAAAGCAGAAGCTAAAACCCTTTCGTCAATGGTTAAAAGATATCAGATTTTGAACAACTCAATGAAAGTAAATGATTTATTTGAAAACTTTGCAAACTTACACGGAAATACTGACACAAAACTTGAAATTGACCTTTTGTTAGATCTAAAGAAAGAGCTTGATGGTATGAGTTGTCAACTAAACGAATTGTATGAATCTGAAATTAATTTTTTCAGCAATATGCTTGATGAAGCTGATGCTGAAAAGGCAAAATCATCTTTAAAAGAAGAAATTGCTAATATTTTTTATCCAAAGGTAAAAAAAGTTGTTAAAAATGCAGCAGAAAAACGAGGAATTCTTTCAGATCATCAATTGTTGAATAAGCCTGTAAAAAAACAGAAAAAAGATCAGTTAAATCCAGAACAATTGCAAAAAGCTGCTTTATTGGCTGAACAACAAAAACGAAGAAAAGAATATGAAGACGAAATTGTTGAAAACTTTATGGATTCTCATTTATTGAACGTATCCGCTGAGCATCCAATGTTCTTTGATGAAATAGATGACGTGAAAACAAATGGCAACGAAATTATCCACTACTATGATGTTTTAGGAAAAACAACATTATCAGCTCAATCTCGATATAAATCAGCTACGGTTGATGTTATTGTTTCAGCTCTTTTCCCTGATATAACCGAAAAGTACATTATTCATAGCAATGCCAATATAGGTACAAAAGACAATTTCAGTATTGATTCTTTGATGGTGATTTATGATTTAATGCAGCTAAACAACATAATTTATTTCAATAGGAAGGACAAAAAAATAAACGATTTACTGTATCACTTCTATGTTGATCTTTGCAAAAGAAATAAATCCTTGAAGTTGGATGGCACCAAAATTACAAACTTTGTTGATATGATAAACCAGTACAATATGCTTGTAAAAAATACTAAACTGCTCAAAAAAGATATGTTGAAAAATGCCAATCAATTGTATACCAGTACAAGACTTCCTACATACTTTTCTAACTTCATTTGCAACTATGTGTATGGTAGAATTGTAATACCTGAAGCGAAAAAGCTGAGTAAATATGTAGGATTTTCTGATAAGACTTATGGTGAGTTGCTTCCTGATTTCTTGTTGATGGTATTTTACAAATGTCAACTGGGATACAATAGTAACTTTGTCGATCTAGGATGTGGTATAGGTAATACCAACTATTATGCAAGTTTACTTTCAAATGTTAATAGTACCTTTGGCTGTGAGATTATGGAGAACCCTTCTGATTTATGTGTGAAATATGGGGAATACTTCAAGAAGATAATCAGCTTATTTGGGATTCAAAACCACTCTGAATTCAATTTTTCTTTAAAAAAATCATTTATAGATAATAATGAAGTAGTTGAAAAATTAAAGAAATGTGATGTATTATTGTTGAATAACTTTATATTTTCAGGAGACATCAACATTGCAGCTACTAATCTAGCTAACAACTTACCAGTTGGAGCTAAAATTATACACCTGAAACCTTTGATGACTATGAACAAAGACGATGTTAATAAAATCACTAGAACCCGTATTGATTATAATTTGAATAAAAAACAACAGATTCATAATATCATAAAGACGAATCAATCAACAAAAGTCAGTGATTTAAATTCTAAAGCTGATGTTATCATTGGTGACAAAAAAAGACAATTTTTAAAAGATGAAGACTTAGAAGAGTCTGTAAGAAAAATAAGAGATAGTTTAAGAATACGCAATGTTGATGGTTCTTTAATTGAAAAATTTAATGAAGATTCAGATAACCTAGTTGAAGTCACTAAATTGCTTCTGGATGAAAAGTTGTTAGTTTCATTTAAGTTTGCGATGCCTTCAGGAGATATGGTTTCATGGACATCAGATAACGCATGTTATCATTTCTACATAAGTAAAGTAGTAAGTATATCTGAACTATTATAAAGAATTAATATTTTGTTGTTTCTTTTAAAACAAATAAGAAAAAAAAAAATAAAAATAAAAAGAAGAAACAAAAATTATATAAAATAAAATGTATCTGTTAATCTATCTAAATAAGAAAATAAAAATAATCAATTATAAATTTATTTCAAAGCTTCCTTTTGAGAGCTTAATAAAGTAAAGACTGGGGCTTGTAATCTTTCTCTACCCTTTAAGAAGTCTAATTCCATAACGAAGGCAAATTCTAAAACGTTACAGTTCAATTTCTTGACTAAAGTGTAAGCAGAAACAGCAGAACCACCAGTAGCAATAATATCATCAACGATGATAACGTTAGAACCTTCAGGCATGGCATCTAATTGCATTTCAAAAACATCTGAACCATATTCCTTAACGTAGGTGGCTTGAACGACATCACCAGGTAACTTACCAGCTTTTCTAACAGGAATGAACCCACAACCTAAAGCTAAAGCTAATGAAGGACCAAATAAGAAACCTCTGGCTTCTAAACCGATTATGTAATCAACCTTGACGTTAGCGTATTTTTCTTTGATGTGGATCATGAAAGCAGTTATAAGCTTGGAAAATAAAGTTGGAGAAGCAAAGATTGGTAAGAAATCTTCAAACAAAATACCTTCACTTGGGAAGTTTGGATATTGATGTAGAGCAGATCTTAATTCAATAGCCAAAGATTCCAAAGATTGTTGTTTAGTGATGGCTTCTATGTTCTTGTTAATTTCCGCAGATAGATCGATTTTATCAGTCATTTTGATAGGTTGTACTTATACTTTTTTTTTTGGGGGGTTTATTTGTTAAAGCCAAGTTTTACACGGTTTCCCTTTTTCACTTACCTCTCTTTCATACATTTGATATATTAAATGAATTAAAAACAAGTTATATATTTATGATTATTTGTATTCAAATTTGTCTATATGCCTCTTCGAAAATATGAAAATGAGTTCAAAGATGCTGTTTACTAATTTTTGCTCCATTTTTTTTTTTATTTCTTTTTTGGCAGAATTTCGTAACCGTTACATACATCTCCTATGGAGTAAAGCAAAAAAAAAAAAGGTCACAGTTTTCCTTAAATTGGTAATATAGGCTGTTTTTCCTATTTGGGAACATTTTTACTGTATTATTACCTAAAACGGCAATTGACCAAAAATTGCATCCGTACGCAAATTATTAGAGTTCTAACGCATATTATTCGTTACAACATTTTTATTTTTGTTAAATCCGAAAACGGGCATATTTTTTGAACACATGTGTCTACATAAAAAATAACAAAAAAAAAAAAAAAATCACAGTATTATCGTAACAACACGTAACACCAAACACTAACCATAAACAAATACTATATCGCACGATGTCTGCTTCTTTCTTTGATCTACATCTTCTTTTTAAAAAAGCTGAACCTACAAATATTCAACCAAAGTTTGGTTTTATAGATCAAAACAATAGCACCCATGTTTTATTCTTTTTCATATTCAATTTGATTTTGATATCTATTTTAGTTCAACAATATATTTCATACAAAAACACCAAGAGTAATATAATAAACATTGCCAAGTTTTCTACTCTAGCTTGTTTTACTTCTCTTTCATTAGGTTTGAACATTATTTTTATAAGTAATTTATTCAATGCGTACTTGTAAAAGTGCAGATGTTATATATAATACATAATTAGTCCGAAGATAGTATAACCTCTTCTCTGTTACTACTTTTATCTAACAATATCAAGGAATTATCCTGATATGTCAAATCTATCACATTCGAATCACTTAATTCAAACTCAATTATATCGCTATCATCGTCTATGCCAAATGCTATAGGAGTTATTTTTTTAGAGAGTTCTTTAGGGTCTTTCAATTTGATAGGCGATCTAGGCATATCCAAAAGAGTACATATTTGGACCTTCTTTGTAGGTGACTCTATTTTATTTGCTCTTCTTTTTTTCTTAGGAGAAGATAATTTGATTTCGTTTTCTAAATCGTTCTTAATATCCCATTCCATCACCAAATCCCATAATTCATCCCAAACTCTATCTTTTGTCAATGTAATGGAATATGGATATTCCTTTTTTAATAAACTTGCTGAGGTATCCTTTTTTTGTTTGCTATCAATAGTGTCATTGGTCACCCTATCTTCTCTGATCTTTCTGGTTCTTGCTGCTTCCTGTAGTAAAGAATACATCTCTGAACTTTTTAATGGAGGCAAAAAAGTTCTCCCCATAGGATGTGCAGGTTCTAACCTTAAATCATGCTCAATCAGATTAGGTATAAAAAAATTCTTGTATCTTATTTGATATCCTCCAGGAAGGCCCTTCTCAGCAGTGTACTCTTTCACTATTTTAAAATTTTTGGACCATTCTTGCGGAGACTTTTCTAAAAGTTGTTTCTTCATTTCTCGTATAACACCTAGTGAGAGTAATACGTCTTTTGGAAATACTTGTAAAAAGAAAGTTAAATCATTTGTATTATTGTATAATCTGGACTCATTGAGAGCATTGTCAAATTTATGCTGTATGTCTACTACGTTTACAGTTAGTGGAAATATGTACTTGATCGCATCATTTGCATTAGGAAACTTACTTGACTTGGCAATGATTTTACTGACCCTTAGCAAACCTAAATAGTCACTAACCTCTTCTTTATCATCTTTGTTATAACTCACTTTATTATCAATATAATCTTGGAAAAATGCCTTCAACTCTCTGACCCATTGATCATATTCCTCATCAAATTGTTCATTTGGAGTAAGTTTGTTCAACTTTTTTGAAATTTCTACAAACTTTTGTGACTTCAATAATTTACTGATACTTTTGAATCCGACATCTTCAATACCATCATGAAAATCACCACCTTGGATCAATACCCATACTAAAAAGACTGTAGGAATCTCGTTTTTTTTTATATCTGGAGAAATGCATTCATAGCTGAATTTTCTATCTGTGTATCTGCAACCTGAATTCAAAGTTTTATACATCCGCATTATATTCTTAGCTCCCAAAAACAAATTATCAGCATCTTCACTACAAACTATATCAACAATTCCATATTTATTCATGTATGAACAAGCTACTTCTCCGTCTGAACAATTGAAGAAATATTTAATATTTAGAATATCCAGAATCTTAAGAGTATAATCTATACCAGGAATTTTTCTTTTTTCATCAAAACTCTTTTGACAACCATATTTGAAAATATTATTACTGTTACATTCTCGTCTGTGTTCATCTATTTTCATTCTTTCAAAATCAGGGTTGTCTATGTATTTGCTTCCTTTTTTCTGAGGACTTTCAATGTGTCTTTTCTTTGGAGGAATAAACTTTCCATCAAAAACAACAATCACATCCTTACACGCTATCTTTAAGTTGAAGATTTGATTAAATATCGTTGATTGGTATTCAATTGAACTCACAGGATGCGCTTTACTCGCCTTAAATATCGTTGTGGTTATTTCAATGGCAATGATCTTTTCATGAAGTTTTTCGATTTCATTGATACTTCTATTTTCAAAAAGTTGGAACAAATTTACAACCCCCATTCTATTCTCTGAAGAAGTAAAACTTGGTCAATGTAATCTTATCATCGATTACTGAATGAATTTCTAATTAAAATGAAAAAAAAAATTAATAAGAGATGGCTAATATTGCACGTGAAGTATTGAAAATTCCACCGTAATTAAATTACTACTGAACAAAATGAAAATTTAATGTGAATAAAAGAGCCTTTATAAAACTTTCAATAAGTGAAAAAAAAAAAAAAAAAAAATTAAATAAATATAAAGTTATATGGATGAACATTGTACACTTAATTACATACCAAACTTCAACCAAGACAAATCATCCTTTTCTTTCTTCTCATTATCCTGCATATCCACATCTTCTGAATACTCATTAGTCACGGATCTCACAGTATTTGGATTCAAAGTGCTACTGCTATTTCCTTGAGCAGTATCACCATAGAAGCTGTTATACATAGAGCTGACTTCATGAGGATTGATTTTTGTTCCATGACCTAAACTTTTGTTTTTTAAACCTTGAGAAAGTAACGAAACCTTTACTGGATTTGAGTTATTAGACGATCTTTGTTGGGGCATTGTATATTGAGACATTGTGTTTCCATTCATTGATATTATGTTATTATTAGATATTGTTGTTGATGGCATTTGGGCTATAAAGTTGTTGTTGTACAAAGCACCACCTCCACCAGAAAATGAATTACTACTTGTACTCACATTTGATCCTGCACCCATGCTGCCTCCATTATTATTGTTGGCAGATATGGTTTGGGATAATCTGTGTAGGCCAGATCCACTTACTAAAGGTGTATTCATTTCAGATGGAGTGGATACTACAGAATATGAGGTATCTATAGTACCAGGCATATTTGTAAACGGAGATAAAGCAACCATGGATCCTTGAGTGAATCTTGGTGAGTTATCAACAAATGAACCGGTTGACATGAAGGTTGCACCATTTGTTCCAGACATTGATGGTTGATTATAATTCGGATGTGAAGATGACATTAAAATATTGCTTCCATTTGGCAAACTGTTATTAGGGGTTACATTCAAAGCATTGTGTTGTTGAGATTTTTTCTTGGGTAGAATAGGTATGCTCATTTTGTTAGGTGTATTTGTTGAACCAACAGAAGATGAAAATGAAGATTTTCTTGATCTCATAGTATTTCCATACCCATTGTTGTTTCCAGGTAATGAACCAGTCATAAAATTATTATTATAAGAGTTTGACATGCTATTTTTCAACCCATTTCTAGCTTTCAAAGTAGTTAGAGATGATGAAGATGATTCTCTTCTATTCAATAAAGACTTGTTACTTATGTTGATGCTATTGCTAACTGAATTGTTGCTACCTAATATAGCATTTCCATTACTATTAGGTTTGGACATATCCTTTTTCCCACCTGAACCTATACCGGTAAATTCAGTATTGGAAGTAGAAGCCACAGATGACTTTCTACTTTTAGAGATTTTGGATCCTTCATTGATATCGTTTTTAGAATCCTTCTTTTTGGCATTTCTCTTTTTGATGACATCACTTTTTAGAGATAAAGGTCTCATGGTACCATGTAACTTATGGAATAGCCCACAAGCATTACACAAAGTGTTTCCGCTGGAATCTCTTCTCCATAAAGGTGTTTTAAGAGTCTTACAGTTATAACACTGTTGAGCAGCTCTCTGATCTTGTTTACTTTCCAAGCCATTATTTTTAATGTTTTGTGAAGCAAAAGAGTGAGTTTGCGATTTCATACCATTGCTTGCTGCTGAGCCTCTTCTTTTAATAGTCGAATTACTAATTGAAGAAGAATTAGTTTTGGTTTTTTTCAATTCAGACATTGAGGGTTTACCAAACCCACCAACGGAACTGTCAATATTTAAACTATTTATCTGGTTTTGCTTGTTATTCGTCAGCATTTGTGAGTTTGCGCTATTTGCAGCTGAAATTGTTGTTGAACCTAAAGAACTAGGTACAGAAGATAACAAATCCTCGACATTAAAAGCCCAAAAATTGGCAATCTCACCATTCTGAACATTGCCTTGAATATTCATTGGATTAACACTGTCAAAACCTTTATTTTCGTTATTTTCGTTTTTAGTAAATAGGTCAATACCAGATTGACTTTGTAATATATCTAAACCATCTGGTAATATTTCCAGCATATCGTCGAACCCGTTTTCTTGATTGCTACTACTGGTGTGATTACTGAAATCGGGAAGAAGCTCATTTTTAAAACTTGTGCTTTGAATAGCAACAGGAACATTATTACTACTTGAATCAAAAATATTTGGCATATTAGAACCTAAAAGTTTATCTGAATCCAGCTCAGATTGTTCCTGGTCATTTTTCGAAGAGGTAGAGGTTTTTTGATTTTTTCTCACATATTTTCTTTTAGGTTTGGTAACTTCATCAAGATTTTCTTCTTTTCTTTCAGAAACAGCATTGTTGTTACTTCTGTCATTGTGATTCATTAAATCAGGTAAGTTCAAAAACTGGTCAAAATCATTAAAATGATTAATATTATCTGAATCATTGCTGTTCATTAAAAGATTGATATCTTTGTCAAAGTTGAAATCATTGTTGTTGTTAGAGCTCAAAAAAGACGACAAATCTCGATCGCTGTTGTCAAAATTATCTTTCAAATTGTTCATGATAAAGGGTATTGAAAATTTATTATGTTTTATTTAATGTTGATTTTGTTATTACGTTTTTTGGTGTCTCAAATGATATATACGACCTGATATGAATAGTTCTAATATTAACAAAAACTCGCTAAAGGTCCTTTAATTAAATGCTATGACAAACTTGGTTGTTTGGATTGTATATTCTAAGAGTTTCTTTTACTTATGTATATTTTAAATTTTAAAACCCTATGTAAGATTATCACTGGGCAAATTTTAAAAAAAAAAAAATACAAGGAAAAAAATTTAAAAAAATTTTTATTCCGGTATACCGCAAATCTGTTGACTAAAAGCCATTTAAGTCCGAAAAGAGAGAGAAATGAAAGTATGCTAATAGTCAGAAGGGAAATTGGATTGAGATTGAAGAGTGAACAAGTAACAAAGCATAAATGGAGAACAAAAAAGAAAAAGAATTGCTTCAGTAGTAAAACAATGTTAAGCAAAAAAAAAAACAAATAGAATTTATAGAGTTGAATCATAATTTTGTTTGATATATATATATATAGCATGAATACATATTAATCTAGTGATAAAGTTATATTGTCGTCTTGGGTTGATTTTTCCCTGAATCATTTAGAATATAGTTGAATAGCAGCTTATGATTTTTTGAAATAGAGAAGAACAATAATTGAAATTCAACAACATAATGCTTTAATCATTGTATTTTGGTTTTTTTTTTTATTTGTTTGTTTTTGGGGTTTTTGTAAAGCATTTACCAGCATAGTGATAATCAACTATGTTTGATCTTTTTTTTTTTTTAATGATAATTCATTTAAACTCTATTATCTTTAATCCGGTAAAGTATTTAATTTTTGATTTTTGATTGTTTAATTTTTAAGGATGATAAAAAAATAATTACCTTAAACAATTAGTATCTGTAGTGATCAGCCTTGAATGGACCGTTCTTGGCAATACCTAAGTATTCACTTTGAACAGGAGTTAAAGTAGTTAACTTAACACCTAACTTGTCTAAGTGGAACTTGGCAACAGCTTCATCTAAGACCTTTGGTAAAACGTGAACACCAACAGCGAATGGACCAGTCTTTTCGAATTCAACGAATTGAGTTCTGAATTCCTTGTCATCAGCCTTGAATAAAGCAATTTGGGCTAAGACTTGGTTAGAGAAAGAACAGGACATAACGAAAGAAGAGTGACCAGTAGCACAACCTAAGTTGACTAATCTACCATCAGCTAATAAGATAACGTGTCTACCATTGCTTAATAAGTATCTGTCAACTTGAGGCTTGATGTTGATACATTCCTTAGCATTGGCCTTTAACCAAGCAACATCGATTTCAACATCGAAGTGACCAATGTTAGAAACAATAGCATCTTCTGGCATTTGTAAGAAATGTTCACCAGTGATGATATCTCTACAACCAGTAGTGGTGACAAAGACTTGACCAACAGAAGCAGCTTCTTCCATTGGTAAGACTTGGTAACCTTCCATAGCAGCTTGTAAAGCATTGATTGGATCAATTTCAGTAACAATAACTCTGGCACCCATACCTCTTAAGGCATCAGCACAACCCTTACCAACATCACCGAAACCAGCAACAACGGAAACCTTACCAGCTAACATAACATCGGTGGCTCTCTTGATACCATCGACCAAAGATTCTCTACAACCGTATAAGTTATCGAACTTGGACTTGGTAACGGAATCGTTAACGTTAATGGCTGGAACCTTTAACTTACCATCCTTCATCATCTTGTATAAGTGGTGAACACCGGTGGTGGTTTCTTCGGATAAACCGTAACAACCTTCTAACATTTCTGGGTATTTGTCGTGAACGTAAGTGGTCAAATCACCACCGTCATCTAAGATCAAGTTTAACTTACCGTTGTCCTTGAAGGCGTGTAATTGTTGTTCTAAACACCATTCGTATTCTTCTTCGGTTTCACCCTTCCAAGCAAAGACTGGAACACCAGAAGCAGCAATAGCAGCGGCAGCGTGGTCTTGGGTGGAGTAGATGTTACAAGAAGTCCAGGTAACTTCAGCACCTAAAGCAGTTAAAGTTTCAATTAAAACAGCAGTTTGGATGGTCATGTGTAAACAACCGGCAATCTTGGCACCCTTTAATGGTTGAGTTGGACCGTAAGCCTTTCTGATGGCCATTAAACCTGGCATTTCATGTTCAGCTAATTCGATTTCCTTTCTACCGAAAGCGGCTAAGGAGATATCAGCGACCTTGTAAGTTTGAGCTGGAGTAGACATTTCTTCTATTTATTATTAGTATTAATACTGGTTTTGTGAATATATTCTTTTTAATCTATTATGATTTCTAATTGATTCAATAAAGAGTCACACTGTAATAATTCAACATTATAGACAATATTAATATCAATTTAAAAAAAAAAAAAGAAACGAAACGGTGCTCTTAAAGAAATAGTAAAAAAAATTTCACACGAGAATGAAAAATTTTTTCTTCATGTTGAATCGAATATGCGTTGAGATTTCATGTGGGCGGATTACATGATTTGGAGGCACAAGAGCGTATTATGCTTTTGAGATTTTTTTTTTTATAAACGATTCACACACACAAAATAAGAAATGGCCGAAAACGGAAATACCCCCATAACTTAGAGATTAGTAATAGATCACGTGGAGGCATATAGGAATTTGTGCGCTTAATCTACAACACACACCAATGGTGAACACATTTGAGCAATCTAATCTTCAGAATACAGATATCATATCTCTACAGAGTAGAATCATTTCTTTGAAGAAATTGATCACGCTGATTGAGGATAATTGTGAATACAAAGATTTGTTGAGGTTGTATGAGAAGTACATCTCATTTAATTATAACAACTCTAGGCTTATATCAGCCTTTGATAAGAAATTGAAAAAGGTTAATAGGTCTTTTAATTCTAGGCTTTCTATTCAAGAATCCCCTATTATTACTATAGGTACAATGCTACGAATATTGTGTGTGGATGAATATCTAGACAAAATAATGAATAAACACGAACATAAAGATATTCAGATAGTTTCCTTGGGATCAGGTTCTGATTTGAGATTTCAGCTTAAGAAATATAAGGATATTCATCAAATATTAGAAGTAGACTTCAAGGATGCCTTATCGTTAAAAGAAAGATCTGTAAATAATCCTGCAAATAATGTCAAGTTCATTGATATGGATCTATCCAATATCAGTGATTGTCAAAATGCTTTGAAAGAGCATATAGACCCTACTAAGCATACTGTCATTTTGATGGAATGTTTGTTGTGTTATTTGACCATTCCGGAATCTACAGAATACTTTGAATTCTTTAAAAACATACTTCCTTTAGAGAGATTACACTATTTGGTTTATGATCCTGTCACCATATCCGAGACTGATCCCTTCAGTGATGTAATGTTTGATAATTTAAAAAAACACAATTATTTAAACATGTTTTCTTTGAAAGAATACAAAGGTATAGATCATTATGTTAAAAGATTCGGCATAGAAGACAGGTTATTGCACAAAACCTTGTGGGATTACTTAAAAAATAGACAAGATATGAAAGATTTATGTAAAATTTGTCAAATAGACGAATTTGAAGAATTAGAAATTCTTTTATCACATTATATAATTGCATACAGCTAACGAAAGCCTTTTTTTTTTTTTTTTTTTTGTGAGCTTATATATATTATTATTACTTCAAATACTTCAATCTGTTCTTTTTATTATTTTTTCTACTATTAACAACTCTTCTGAAATGATTCACATTTAAAGGTTCTAATTGCTCTGGTTTTTTATCCATGTCCGTATTTTTCTTGATAAATTCAACCAATTTGTTATATTTAACCATATTTTCATTAAGTTCTTTTTTAAGACCAACTTTATTTTCATCGCTGTCTTCCATTTCTTTTAATTGTTCATTCAATTTCATAACTCTTTTGACCGTGTCCAGTGCCTCCTTCATCTTTATAAACCTTTGATGGTTTATATCTATATATCTAAATTTCACATCTCTGTCTCTTTCCAACTTTGCATTTTCTACCACTTTCAAAAGTTCTAACTTCATCATACCTGCAAGAATTGATAATGTGGTTTGATTATTATTTGCTAGCCCAACATGTTCGGGTCTGTGATTTAAAACCATCTTTTTAACCAAAGATCTTGGCAACTTCGTTGCTTTGAATAAATCATACTTCTGTATCTGCTCCTTGGTTAATACATTTCCAATAATAGCGTATCTATCTTGAGAATAATTCTTGAGGGAATACTTAGCAAGATTGTATTCTTTATTCAACATATAAGCCTCTTCTGTGTTTATCACTGGTGGTATTTTTTCTACTATCTCACTGTTCTCCTTGTTAGCTGCCACCTTCAAAACACTTTCATTATAATCATTCATTGCGTCTATAAGCTCCTCATTCTTTAGAACCGTGTCTTCATCCATTTCATACAAATGATCATTCAAAAACTTCTTGTATTTGCTTATATCCTCTTTTATCATGCCATGTAGAATATCTCTAGTATATTCAATGAATGTTTCATTCACATACAATAAAGCATCATCATTCAATGCCACCAAAGACTGTTTCATAGTCATTTCTTGCTCGAAGATCTATGGTTGTTGTCGTCCTTATACTTCTGAAACTTTTTTTTTTGTTTTTTCAAAACTACCAAAAAAACAGTAGCTTAGGAACCCTGCTTCGCAATATCAAAATCATTGCCTAAAAGAGAAATATCATGTATGGTTGAAATTGTTGAGGCTAGGATTGACTTTCGTTAAATCCGAACATCAAATAAGCTATTTTTCCTCAACCTAAAAAAAGGTACTGGCTCTCCCCCTATAAGGTTATTTACAGTGAGGCAATCTACGCTGAGAGGTTTTTCTATGTACTAAAATTCCAGTTTTCACTATAAACATTAATACCCCATAATTAAAAAAAAAGTTTTTAAATTATTTAAAATAAGTTTACAGTAGTATAAAAGAAGACACATCGATTATTACGACATAGATCAAACCAAGGATATATTTAAAACCATAGATACAATTGAGTAATACAGAAAAATGACGGATTCAATGAAGGATGGAGATGTTTCCCAACTGAATCAATTTTTAACTAGCTATTTTCAAGTTGATTCTATTACGAAAATTAACTATAATCAATACATAGGTCCAGAAGGAAATGAGCAGTGGTGTTTTCATTCGGATTTGTACATGAGATCAAGAGACAAAAAAACACTAGTATCTTTGTTCAGCAAGGAACTTTGGTGTTTTTCACTTAACGACGATCCAGTACCTGTGCCGTTTGAGAAGAAGTCTGCCAATACAGCCAAAAATAGTCATGAGGTGAACAAATCACCTCTTATGGATGATGATTTAGACAACTTAACACATTTATCAAACGACAATAATAACAAGTTTTCAGTCTCATCAGATGCTAATTCTGATTACCTACAGCACATAGATTTAGATGTTATAGATCCAAATTTGATTCAGGAAAGACTGCCTGACAAAACTGGTCATTTTAATGCAAATTTTGCCAAGCCAAATCTTCCCACCTCATATGCTATTTTTTTGAAAGCTGTAAGAAGATTGATATATTTGAACTTGTCTGCAGACTCATTCAACAAGTTCATACCATTTGGTAATTCTTGTTTAATTCAAAATAAGCAAACAAATCATAATTCTAATAACAACTCCATTTCCAACTTTTCAAAGTCAAATGATCTACATCATAATGAATCTTATAAAGTATTGAACATTTCTCCACATCTTTTTGAAAATGGATGTCTTTCGGTTTCTATAAACTACAAGAACTTGATGCTATTTTCATTCAAAAGGCTAATAAGTCATTTAGATTTGGATGTTTCAAATCCAAAAAAATCAGCAATGAACGAATATGCTGTATACTTGGCTCCTAGTGGAGTAAGATGCTTTTTGAGTTTTTCTTCAAATGATTTGAAATCATGTATATCTAAATTTCCTCCTAAGAATGCAACCAAAATATTGAAGATTTTGAAAATTTCTCACGGTATAGATGTTTCACAAGATCAAATAACATGGGTTAAAGTCATTCCTAGTATTTTGCATTTAAGCGGTCAAACACCATCAATTTTCAACTACCTTAAAGAATTTGAGCTTGATCCAAATGATCCAGAAAATAAAAAGAACTTGATTCTTTGGCCTTTAGAGCTAATATTCTTCCAACAACCTAGTGAAAATATTTGGGGTGTTGATGCACCAGAGCATAATATAGATATAAATTTAGAAAATACCTTTCAAATGATAAATGAGATAAATGACTTGAATAATAAATTAAAACTGAAATTTGGGGATACCAATGAAATTTTAAATGATGAAGCAGTAGAAATGGAAACTAACGGAATATCTACCAACTTACCTATATTTCAACATAGCAGTCCTTTCTTAATGCTTCAACAAGCCTCTCCAGATAAAATTATGCCTCCATCTTCAGTGATGAACAATGAAATAAACAATTTTAGTCACAATGCTAGTAACAAGTACTTATTATCTGTTGGAAATACAAATCAAATGACTGGCACTGATGGTGTATCAGTAAACATTCCACCAGCACAAGGATTGATAAAACCTCAAAATTTGATTAATAACAAACCATCTAATATCAGCTCACCTTTCTTTAAAATTAAAAGCCCTGATACAAGTCCTCAATTTGGAGGCTTGGAAAAGGAATTATTTGATAATAGCAATCTTGATCATGAAGATACAAAAGAATACTCAAACCCAGAAGAAGTTGAAGATGATGAAATGGATGTTGATGATGAGATGAGAGATTTGTTTGGTGATGACGAAGAAGAGGAAAGTATAAAAGAAGAATCTGTTGAAAAAGTTATAGGTAAAAAAAGACCATTTAAACTTATTGATGATACTTATGATACTCCAAAATCATCAGTATATAGCTACTCTGATCCGGGTGCACCAGTAGCAAACTCAATAACACCTGCATTTCAGGAACACTCACAAAACCCTTCGGTCAATGGCACTAGTATTACTTCAAATAGTGATAATACAAGCACAATCAAGGATAGAAGATCAAGTGTTTATTCACATATTAATTTTAATCCTTTGATTAATTCTGTTGATAACAAATATAAGACGGGAGGTAAATTTGCTATGACTTTTAATAAGTCTAATGTACCTGAAAGTGTATTTACTGAAAACATTGATGAAGAACAACATAATAACAATAATTTGATCAAGCAAGGCAATTGTAACACCGAATTAGATGGCGCCAATGGTGCAAACTCTAAAGAAAATATTAACTTGCAAGAAATAATGTTTCAAGCTTCAAGAAAAATTTCATCTGGTGGTTTTAACTATGATGACGACATATACGAAGAAGATGTATCTTCAGATGAAGATGATAATGGAATGATAAGTATTAAGGACATTACAAATACCAATATGTCAGTACCACTAACATCCATAACACACACAAATAATAAAAACAATGTGAGTGGTAATACTGTGGAAAATTATCAATCTTTGCCGTATACCAATATGTTCAGTACAAACAATATGAATTCTTTTAAAGAAACATCATTTTTTCCTTTATCTGTTTTCAATGAAATTAATCCATCAATAACACACAGTAACAGCTCCAAATTTTTAAATAAAGGCTATTCAGTGAACACACCACAGCTGTTGAGCACTTCAAATATGAAAAATCCTCTTTACAAAAACGATAACAGGGAAAACCAATTGTTAATAGGTACTGAATTGTACAAAGCTCAAAGCCCAAGTTCTATAGTATCACCAGGGCTCATCACTTCTGATAAATACAATAGTGTAAATGAAATAGATAACTTGATGTTGTTGGCAGGATCCAATAAGCCGACATCTCCTGAAAGCATTCTTGAAATGAATAAGGTCAAAGGAAATTTAACTGCATTGGTATCTCCCGAAGCTGAATTAGTTGAGGAAAAAGAAGAACCTGAAGATGAAGTCAAGTCTATTAATGTTTTGCCGTTTGTATTGAGACACATGCCGATATTTTCTATTCCTTTCACTTTCTATCAAAGTTTTGAAAAGAGCAATTTTAACATGAATATGGACAAAGAAATGTTTTTGCAAACCTTTGAAAAAGAATTGATTTTTAATAACTTTATTGCTGAATATAACGAGAAGAACGACATTGCCTTTGGAAGAGACAATATTTTTTATAATGAAACAGATGAGATAAAGGATATCTTTTTGAGGATGTTCCCTAAGTTTAACAGATTGACCTTGGGTTCTGATATGTTAAGTATGGATAAAGACGTTGAAGAAATATTTAAAGAAAATCACTTAACTATTGAAGATAAAATGATAGTTTTGAATGATTTCAACGGAAAAGAAATTAGTATTAAGCCTGAAAGTTTGAAAACGTGGTACAACTTTGATGTTAAGCCATTGAACAAGCCAGACAAATCTTCTGATCTGCATTGTTGCTTTATATCCGATTCTCCTACTCAATCGACTTCTGAATTTATGAGCAAATTCAATTTAAACTATACCAAAAAGAAGTTTGGTGAGTCCAAATTTATAACCGGCTTGCCAGATTCTGGTGTTTTACCTATAAGTTCATATGATTTTAGTCATATCAAATACTGCAGTGTAAAAATTTTAAAAGACTTTGTTGGTTTAAAGAAGGCTACTGATTTGATTATCTTCTTGCCACTTGATATAAGACAAGATAAGATTAAAGTGGACAGTATGAAGAAGTTTGCTTTCTTCGTGAATTTGAAGAAGATGCTTTTGAGCAAAGTTCCATCGAATTTATTAAGAATCAATTTACACTTTGTACCAAATAACAAATTAGACTTTACAACTTTGCTTGAAATGAATAAAGTTTGTTTGAGTGTATTTAATAAAGTCAGCATATCAGACATAACAAATAAAAAAGGGACAAGATTTTTCAGTAAACTTGATAAAAGTTATGAAATCACAAGAAATTTGAAAAACGATATTTTGATGAATAATTATAACGTACCTATAGTAACAGCCGGCAATGTACCATATTTCAATATTTCCAAAAACAATAACTTTGACAATTATATTATTGTATGCTACTCCAGAAGTATAGATAAGAACTACATAACAGCTTCTTGGGTTTTACCAGATGGTACTAATTTTAATTACAAGACCTGGAGACTTGAAGATTCAACAAAATTTGAAAAAGTATGTGATGAAATATGGCGTCGTACAATGTCAATTATAACTACACAGTTTGGTATCCATAAAACTGGAGGCTACAAACTAGGTGACAGTAATTGTATAATCCTAACAAGGTTGAACTCAATTCTACCTGATGACGAGTTAGTTCATTGGAGAAGACTTTCATCTAGAAACAAAAACGTTTCTTTAGCTGTGGTCTGTGCTAACTTTAATATCAACCATAAATCTCAAAGAAAAGATGACAGCGTGCATTTTGCATATTTTAAAAATTCTTTACCATTGTCAAACTCTCAGCATAGATGCTCAATCAAGACAGGTGCTGTAGTCAAAACAGATTTGAACCAAAAAGAAAAAAACTTTACTCTATGTGACTACTTAGAAATAAATTTATTAAATTGTCCACACTCATCAGCATCTGTATTGTTAGATAGAATTATGTGGAAAATGTACTGTTTATCTTTGTTGAATCCCACATTTGGAATAAATGAGGATACTGTGGTACCATTCAACATTTTGATAATTGAAAGAGTATTGAACAAGGTTATTCATATGGAATTTTAATCACTATATACAATTTTATTTAACCGAATGTTTTTTAACATGTGAAGCAAAGTATACTTTTAAATTTTTTATCAACTTACAATCCCCCTCAAAATGCACATCTTTGAAGTTTATAATTTTGTCCAAGACATAAAAATCAAATAAGGTACTAATACTATGTGGACTATCAATCATATTTTCATATGTATGTGCAAAAAATTTATCTATAAGGTTTTCCATATAATGTTCATGAAATCCGTATTTGGGTAGGTTTTTCATGTATCTCAAGAATTGGAAACATATCACAAAACAAATTTCAACATAATCCAAAACCATGTCATGCCAATAAGTTAACTTACTTTTATTGTCAAATTTAATTGCTTTGAGGAAATCTGTCGCCTCACCAACAAATAAAAATATTGTTTTTGCAATAGATTTCAATATTTCTCTGTCGCAAATGTTTTGATAACTAGGATAAAACAAGTGCATCAGAAAAACAGGATCTCTGTGAGATCTTATAGAGCAAACTTTTAAAAATGTGGTGAATGCTGCATAATTACTCTCTCTTTGGCCTTGAATACCAAAAGTTATGTAATCCTCTTCTAGATATAACAAATAGTTAAATATTTTAGAAAAAAGATAGTTGTTATTTGATTTGTTGACAGTACGGCTTTTCAAAAGCTCATAGTTGTAAAAGTTCAGATAAAATAATAGTTCTCCTTGTAAGTATACAGAGTAGTTGTCTAAGTGATTAGTAAGAACAAAATCAATTTGATCATTGTTGATACTTGATGACTCTTGTAACAGTAAATACTTGAAAAATTGATCCGTACAATGTTTCTCATCTGCATTAATGGTATTGTAATGATACTTTCTTTGTTTCAACATTTTGCTTCTATTTGATTCAGCAAAATTCAATTTATTATGTTTAATCTTTTTGGCCGACAAATGAGAGTTTGATAAAGTATGCTTAATGCTTTGTTCAATTCTTATGTTGGTTTTTTTCATATGCAATTCTGTTGTTTTGTATTTGTCTATAAAATTTGTTACGTTTAAAACACATATATCTAAAAACTTGTCAAATTCTTTTGTAGATTCTGATGTACTTTCATAATACTTCTTTAGGTATAAATTCAATAATTGACACACTTCTTGTTTATAAATTGCAGTTGTTGATTCTAATAAGTATGTAAATAAAAAGCACAAAATATTAAAGCTTGGAAAAAAATCTTCAGTGATAATGTTTTCTAAAGTATTTAGTGTTTGACTTACAGCAAATTTTAAAGAATGAATAATATCATCACCTTGTGTTCTATCGGCAATTGTTCTTTCTAAAAATTGATTAATACGTAATTTAGTACTATTGTCCATATACAATTATAAGTTCTTTGGTCTTTGGAGAAACTCTTACAAGGTTTATAACAATGTTGATGATGGAAAGGACGTGTTTATTCGACGAAGAAAGATCATTTACGTTAGTACTGGTAGCGGATAAACAAGTTTTTGACGCGTGAAATTAATTTACATTAATGTTAAATAAGCAGTCTAACAATGAG
>ERZ794949.164-NODE-164-length-25891-cov-167.895998_pt1 | contig 25891 bp, 10 predicted proteins | sample MGYA00511363_ERZ794949 | MGnify/ENA primary metagenome ERZ794949 (study PRJEB30137, sample SAMN04331402) | food metagenome | isolation source: T1 must sample point D1 replicate B | place: Australia: South Australia ...
AAAACAACCATTGATATGACCAATTTTTTTGACCAACTACCTGAGCCTGCTAAGCAATCAAAACTTCAATTTTTGAAACATGCTTACAGAGGTTTTAGACCCATTGTGAACAAAAAATTCACAGTTGAAAGCTACCCTGATTTAACAAACAAAATATGTATCATTACCGGTATGAACACTGGTATTGGTTATGAGGTTGTTGATATTTTACTGTCGAAAAACTGTACCGTATATGGTATTGTTAGAACCGAGTCTAAAGGTAAGGCTGCTAAAGAAACATTATTGGCTAAAAATAAAGACACCAAAGGGTCTTTAAGCATCATAGCGGGATGTGATTTATCTGACTTCAATTCAGTAAAGCAAACTGGGTTGAAAATTCAAGAACTTTTAAAAGGTAAAGAAGTAGATTTTGTTATTCACAATGCTGGTTTGATGTCTAATTTTAACGACAGATCGAATGCAGATGGTATTGAATTGATGTTTGCTACAAACGTCATGGGTCCTCAGTTATTACAAGCATACATTGATCCATTATTTTTAACCGAAAAGAAGTCTGAAAACGATTTGAAAAGAATTATTTGGTTGTCTTCTTTAGCTCATATGGCTGGTCCAAGTCCATATGGTTTCAATCAAAAAGATCCAAAGTACTTGGATGTAAAATCTAGACCTCACTCTAGTACCTTGTATGGTCAATCCAAAGCTTCCAGTATTTTACAAGCTAAAGCTTACGGTATCAGACACCAAACTGACGAGAAGTATGGTATCCAATCTGTTTCTGTTTTCCCAGGTATTTTGACTACCGAATTAGCAAGGGATTATCCTGGCTTTGTTCAAAAGTTTTGGAATTTGGCATTCTATGCCCCTAAATTTGGTGCCTACTCTGAATTGTATGGATGTTTCTACCCAGACTTGAAAACTGGTGATTATGTCATTCCATTTGGTGCTGTAGATACTCCTAGACAAGATATCAATTCTGCTCTGGAAAATGGGGTTTGCTTAAAATTCTGGGACTATGTTCAAGAAGAAATCAAAGACTACTTACCAAAGAACTAAAAAAGATGCTTATATATTACATTCTAAAACATATCGTTAGTTATACTCTTTATTCTGATGTAAATACAATGTTTTCAACTGGAGCACGTGACATACCCAACATCACATATTCTTAGATATATACTGCAAAAAAAAAACAAGGTACCATATATTCATGATAAAGGGAAAACGCCGTTTTTTAAAAAACATAAAATCAGATTGTTCAAACCCCATTACAACAGTACAGTATACCACTTTTTACTAAGTAATTGAGTATTAGAATGAGTGTGCTGAATTTTGTTCAACGATTTTTTGCTCTAACTTCACTTGACAATCGGATCCAACCAAAGAAAAATGTAATCAGCCAGCCATCTAAATGGAATAGTTTAGAATTCAAAATATACATTGCTTTATGTGTACTTGTTGTTCCTAACATGTTTTATACAACAATAAAGGCAACATCTGATTATAATAACAACTATCAAAGTTTTTCAAGGCTACTTTCGAATGGTTGGCTGTTTGGCAGAAAAATTGATAATTCAGATCAACAATACAGTTTCTTCAGAAATAACTTCTTACTTTTGAGTATAGTTGCCAGTGCTCATGTTTTATTGAAAAAAATAATGGTAGACTATATAATTCCAGGAAATAACAAAATTTTGTTCGATTTTGTATTTGGATTCATCTTTTTATTTGTTTTACATGGGATTAATATGATAAAAATTTTGTTTTTAATTGGATTATTACATGGATTCACATATATTTTCATCAAACAAAAGCAATACAAAATAGGAAAAGCTGCGTTATTCTTCTTTGGAGTAGGAACTTTATTTTTCAATGTTAAATTCAGAAAATGGAGGTATGGCGATATTGTGCCAGTATTGGCTTTCATGGATAAGATGTTCAAAGGAATTGTATCTAGATGGGATGTTTTTTATAACTTTATGTTATTAAGAGTATTGAGTTATGAATTAGATTTACTTGAAGTTGAACAATTGTTTGATTTGGAAAATAAAGTGAATGTATCTGAAGATGCAATTGAACTTATAGAAAACCCTGCCAAAAAAATTGCAAAAAAGAAAGATATCAAACTAGAACCTATAACAAATGATATTGAAAGAATGTCTTACAGACATGATATAAAACAATATAATTTTGTTAACCAGTTTGCTTATTTATTATATGCTCCATTGCTAATAGCTGGCCCAGTTGTTACTTTTAACGACTATCTATGCCAAAACAAAAACTCACTACCAAATAGTGCAAAGTTTAAAATAGTATACCTATTTAGGTTCTTATTCTGTTACCTAACAATGGAAGTTTTGTTACATTACACTTATGTAGTAGCATTGTCTAAATTCAAAGCATGGGAAAATCTTTCCTCATACCAGATATCAATGATAGGATTATTCAATCTAAATTTGATATGGTTGAAGTTATTGATTCCTTGGAGATTTTTTAGACTGTGGTCTCTTTTAGATAATATGGATCCACCTGAAAATATGTTGCGTTGCATGAGTAACAACTTTTCTGCTTTGCAGTTCTGGAGATCATGGCACAGATCATTCAATAAATGGGTAATAAGATACATTTATATTCCGTTAGGTGGTAGCAAAAATCGTCTTTTAGCCTCTTTGTGTGTGTTTTCCTTTGTTGCTATATGGCATGATATAGAATTGAAATTGTTGCTTTGGGGATGGATGATTGTTTTATTTTTGATACCAGAAATTTTCTTATCTAGCTTCACTTATAAGCTATTAGGCCATAAACCACAACTTTATAGACTAGTAACCGGTGCTGGATGTGTTGTTAATGTTTGGTTGATGATGATTGCAAATATATTTGGATTTTGTTTGGGTACCGATGGTACCAAGAAGTTTTTAAACGACTTATTATACACCAGCAATGGATTGATATTCTTTGTGGTTAGTAGTGGTTGTTTATTTGTAGCAATTCAAATTATGTTTGAAATCAGAGAACAAGAAAAAAGAGCAGGCATTAATGCAAAGTGTTGATTATCAGCAGTTAATCCAATAACGTCGTGATTTATTTATATAACAAAAAAAGAAAGAAAATAAAAAGATATTTCATTTTCGATTACTTATTCAGCTGCTCTTAATCTTCTTTTGAATTCAGCAGGAGATTCAAGCTTCTTTAGACGCCACATACCTCGTTTCTTCTTTTTAGATTCCAGTTCCGCTTTTTTATAAATATGTTCTTGACCGTCAAAATCAATCTTTCCCTTTGACTCAAATATAGTTGCTAGACCAAGCTTTAGCATCTCTAAAGAAATATCTTTTTTTCTTGAAAACAAATGATCTTTGTATAGAACTCTTGCAACACATCTTCCGTATCTGTCGATTTCAAGGGGTTTGATATAAAGCTTTTTATTCAGTAGTGTATGTTTCAAAAAGTTCATAGCTTCATCAGAAAAAGGTTGTGCTTTTGATCCAAAATGTGATCTTTCAGGAGCATCAATCCCACACAATCTAATGGATATTGTTTTGTGCTTATAGTTATTTACGTAGTATACTGGAAGACTCATGAAATGTGCCGAAGTTGTTTTGTCAGTGAACCAGTTGCTATACATTTCATTGTACCAACTAACAGCTTTTGTTTGTTTTTTTATCCTACTATTAGTTGTTGAAGATTTTTGCTTTTTCTTAGTTATAGTTTTCTTTTTGGGAACAGAATTTCCAGTTATAAAACTCCATGCTGACAGCAGAGGATTGGTATCTTGTTGGGGTGAAGCTTTCTTTGCTTTTGCAGATGATGTTTTTAGTTGATTTAATTTTAATTGTGGTTCAGATCTAATAGTTCCCCATCCACCTAAGATTCCACCTGGCATGTGGTAAAAATTAAAATTGTCACCATCACCAACTGAAAGAACCTTTCCGTACAACCACCTTCCATTCTTGTCTCCTATATTAGCTGCAAGTGTTCTATCCTGAAAAAACACTTTGGGAATATCTGCTGCTTGCTCATATCTTGCTATATACTTGTTAAAACCTGAACACAAACTCAAAAACGTTGCTGCTAAAAGGGCTGAGCATATAAGAACAGATGTAACTTCTGATTGACTGACTAAAGGTTTTGAAGCATCCTTTTGCTTCAAAAGACGAGGTGTGTTCATAGATATAAAAACCATACTCAAATATTCAATGTGTATTTATATTATATATTACAAAAGTATCTATTAAAAATTACCTATTCCGTCTAGGTAGGGTTGACTCCCCACCAATCATTCTCTTATATCACATTTAAACCAACAAGTAAATATGATAATACCAATGAGAAATAGAGCCCCTAAGAAAAAAATTAGAAGGTGGCACGTGAATGTGTTTACACCTAAGCTTCCTATTTGGGATATGTGATATATTTTTCCCTAATGGTGAAAATCAGGGTAGCGTTTGCTTTCCCACGATCGGACTTACGTAATCGTAAAGCAAAAACAAAAAGACGAAGATAGGAAACAAAGTTGTATTAACGCTTGTAACAGCTTTTCTCTCTCTTTTTTTTTTTTGTAAATCACACACTTGTTTTATCTATATATTCCATATGAAAGACCAAAGAAATTAACAAAAATTTTAATTTGGGGATTTTGTAAATTGCACACATTTAAATGGCTATTCCTAGAAGTTTTAGATTATTGGAAGAATTAGAAAAAGGAGAGAAAGGAGGCTCACAAGCTTGCTCTTATGGCTTAGCAGATGGTGAAGATGTCACCATGACAAATTGGAATGGTACCATTCTAGGTGCTCCAAATAGTGTACATGCTAATAGAATATACTCAGTTGAAATTGTATGTGACAATACATATCCAGATAAGCCACCAAAGGTCAGATTTACATCCAAGATAAATTTAGACTGTGTAGACCAAACGACCGGAGATATTATAATTGAAAAATTTAACACAATGAACAACTGGAAAAGATCTACCACTATTGAAGATGTTTTATTAGATTTAAGAAAAGAAATGATAACTCCTGTGAACAAAGCATTGCCACAACCTAAAGAAGGATCAACATTTTGATATGATTTTAAAATAGGTACAGGAAACCGAAAGGGAAAAATATACACCTAGTATCGATGTATACTACTAATGATTTTATATATGTCTTCTTTTGTAAAAAAAACAAAAAAAGGAAAATACAGAGAGAGATTTGATGTTTAGAGAAGACCAATAAAGACTAGTTTTTGGTTCAATTTTTATCCTCTTAAAGCTCATATCGTAGGAATGCTTTATGATAAAGTTACCTTCCATATGAAAAGTTTCGGATTTAAAAATCTGTGCGGTATCGGCACGTGTTGTAAACTAAATTCTTGATGAGTAGTTTATTTGGTTTCTTGAATCTTAAAGAAAAGTATACTACTTAGTCACCATTAGAAAACAATAAAAAAAAACAAACAAACACTATTCAAATAAGACCAATAAATATATACAATATACTTAATGCTTAATAAGACATTATTTCTTAATAGCAGTTTTTCTGTTTTATCAAAAAGACTCTATAATGTGAAATACGAAAGCTTACAAGGTTTAAGAAACAATATCCATCCAGTTTATGAAATTAATAAAAACTCTAAACTGCAAACATTGAAATGGAAAAAAGATAAAGTTGATATTAAAAGTAAACTTCAAAATATATTTATTGTGAAAAAGCCTCAAACATCAGAAACAACTGAATATATGTCTTTAATTATTACAAAATTGTTAACAGAAATTTACTACAAATATCATAATTACAACATAATAGTTCAAGAAGAATGCAAACAAGACTTAACAAAATCTCTTAAAAAGTTTGGGTATTCGGATCAAACTTTAAAAATATACACAGGCAAAAATGAAGACATTATAAAAAAAGCTGATTTGATGATTACACTTGGAGGAGATGGAACCATTCTTCATGCGGTAGGTATGTTTAATAAGAAAACAGTTCCTCCTATTTTGCCTATTTCCCTAGGAACATTAGGGTTTTTATTACCGTACCAAATATCAGACTTTGATGAAGCTTTTCAAAATATAATCAACAACAAGTCAAAGGTAATTTATAGAACAAGACTAGCATGCTATCTGAAGGAAAAGATACTAAAAAGAGAAAAGTCAGAAAGCTCAAAGAATTATGAAAAGGTCTTTGCAATGAACGATATTTTTATTTATAGAGGAAACAGTCCACATTTATTGAACTTAGACATATACATTGATGGTGAAAAGTTGACAACAGCTATTGCCGATGGAGTTATTTTATCAACCCCTACTGGTTCAACTGCGTACTCACTGAGTTCAGGAGGATCTATAGTATCTCCTCGTGTTCCATGCATTATGCTAACTCCTATCTGTCCAAGATCTTTATCTTTTAGACCTTTGATATTGCCATATTCATCCCATATCAAAATCAAGGTAGTTGATAATAAAAGAGTAGGCAATATGAAGGATTCACCAGCAAAATTATCTATAGACTCTGTGGTTCAATGTGACTTAAAACATGATGATGAAATACACATCATAAATGAAATAGGAACTATCTATACTTCCCAAAATCAAGACATACCTTTCAAGGAAATGCTCATCAAAAACGATGACACCAAAGAGGAAGCTGTTACAGGTATCCATTGCGTGTCAAAAGGAGAAAATTACTGGACACAAGAAATTAACGAATTGCTAGGATTCAATTCTAGTTTTAAATCCAAGAAATGAATGATACGATAACCCATTTACATATATATAGATCTTAACTTGTTCTTGTTTTGAAAAAAAAAAAAAAATCTAAAAAAAATCAAATTTAAAATGTATCCCCAATCCTTGCAATAAACCCCAGACAAGAAGCACGAAGGCATTCTTTATGTTAATCAGTAGCAAGTACCTTTGTATAAATACAAAAAACACTTTGATTAAAACGCGGTTGGTTCATTGCACCCGAGATCGAGTACTGGAAACCTTTCATATGAAGGAACCTATTTTTCTTCGATCAGTCCGTGAGATTGTACCAATTAACTAACAAAATATAAACTATCAATACCGTCAAAAGTCATGGGTCCAAAGTCGGTGTTCGACTAAACCTGCAATCAAGGTGCTTAAATAGCAACTTTGCTAGCATTGAAACACTGCTACAACCAATAATGAACTGTCGTGATTTTACGTTGTGGTTTTTTTATAAATTTTTTTTAAAAAAGAACCTCTATCTAACTTATATATAAAAACTGAATAAACTTGTAAAATGAAAAAATACTACTTCATATTCACTTCAATATTCATTTAAATACCCTTGAACTTTTGAAAACTGAATTTTGAAGTTTTTTCACCTTTCTGCACCAAAAGGGAATTAACATGTGAATATTTCCTAAATAGGAAAGAGCAAAAAAAAAAGAAAAGTTAAAGAAAATACACATGGCACGTGACTATTTCTCTGTTAACTCCTCATCTGCCTATTTTTCAACCATGCGTGACTTTTAATACATTCCTAAGTGAAAAAAAAAAAACAGCAGTCATACACCCTTTTTGACCTTAATTAACAGAATAAGTAAGAACCAAAATAATAGTATTGCACTTAGATGTCTTTCAATACTTCTGATTCAAATCATCAGTTGGATCAGTCAGCTACACAATCTATAAAGAAATTAAGTTCTAGCTTGAATGGGAATAAACGGCAATTGAAGCAGTTTTCAGTGAAGAATCATAATAATTCGGTGACTAGTTTCAAGACGAACTTTAACAAAAATAATAAACATAACTCTTTGCATGATTTAACAGATTATTGTAATTCTAACAATCATAGTCCAAAGTCTGTAAACAGCGCGACTTCTTTTAATAAGTCCAAATCTTCTGAAGATATTAATAGAAGAAAGAGAAATAACTCTAAATCTATGTTTAATGCTAAACTCAATGCCAGACAACTTTCAAAGTCTTTATCCAGAAATTCAACACAAAGCAGAAACTCAAAACAAAGTTTGCCTAATACATCAGCCGAAATCAAGTCTAGTTCAAGCAACCCATCCAAGGACAGTAATACATTGGGCAAGGCTAACATGACTACTGGCTTAAACAAGACTTTTGATTTACAAAGCGATAGTGATTATGAAGACTTAGAAGAAAATCACAATCTTGGTATTATTCAATTGGAAAATCAGATAACTGATCAAACAGATCAAACAGAGAAAACCATTGAAAACAAAGTTGACAAGACAGATTTAATTAATACCCCAGAGCTATCAAGCCATTCAACTAGAAATACACACATGGATGACTCTGATGTAACATCAGAAAGTACTGAATATAAAAACCTGCTCAACAGTAATTCCCAGTTATTAGCTATAGACAAAGACAGTCTTTATCAAGACAAAAATAAATTATCTTATTTGGTTCCTTCAAGTTTTAGAACAAATTCCAGAGTTTCTGCTGATAGAATTTCTTCAGACGTTCTTTTGAAGGTTGGCTCTCAAAATTATACTGATTTGTTATCATCTGGTATGATGGAAGAAGTTTTTGATGATGTTAATAATAAAAACATCTCATCAGATAATAACAAGAATGAATCTTACGACAATAATGAAGACAAAGAATTTGATGGCTACAATGCAGCCCTGACTAATAAAAGAACAGAATCTTCTGATTTTATTGATAACACCAATTTAGCAAGATACAAATTATCATCTCATGAAGATGATCAAATAATTAACCCAAGTATGATGTTGCAGCAGAACGAATACAAAGAAGGTTTAGAGCCGCAGTTTGAAAAAGTTGAGTTAAAAGAAGACATGGCTCCCTTGGCTACTCAAAAAAATATCAAGTACAACAGCAGTTCTTCGAAATTGAAAAATGATAGAGCTAATACTATGGAATATTCAAGCTTTTCTTCATCTTTTATGAACGATAAAGATTCAGATCATAAATTTAATTACATTAATACTGATTTTATCAATAGTTCAACATCTACAGAAATAAAGAAGTATTTCAGTGCAAATGAAAAATCAACAACCACTGAAAATCCATCAGATTTAAGCGATAATTCCCAAATGTCAAACCAAAATGCTACTATCAAAGAAGAATTTGGTTTATTGAATAATAACGAAGTGCCTTTGATTGCAAAAAACGAAAGTGCTAATAGTAGCAATAGTACAATCCATACTATAAATGAACAAAATAGACTTAATAAGTTAAAACAAGCTTCTAGAGATCAAAAATTCAATCAAAATACCAATTTGCAAACAAGAAATTCAAGTATGACGAACTTGTATACAAATTTGGTGAATAATAGATCACCAATAACAACTCCTGAAAGAAACGTTTTTAAAAACAATTTATTATCTGGAAGAAACTTGAATAATTTGGAGACTTCAAATGCCAGACCCAACACGACCGGATCTTTGCAAAGAAATCCAAACACCAATAACTTTAATTCAAATAGTATGGCTGCTAATTCATTATTGAAAATAGCTACTATGGCTAACAGCAACGGATCACCAGTTGCAAATCAAAAATCCAGTGATACTGACTTCAATGATTTCAATTCATTCTTGAAAAGCGATTCTCTCAATGAAGATAAAGATTCTAGAACACAACAAAGACTGTGGTTACAAAGGGAAAATTCTATATTGGATTTATCAACTGATCAATCAAGAAGTAAGTTTGATGCCATATTCCAGCCTTTTTCTGTTGACGCCAAAAGAGATTTTGAAAAAATTACAAAAGAATACAACAATATCAAAAGATTTGGGAACCCATTAGTGGAGAGCTTAAAGAAAATACAAAGCTCATTGGAGATAAATGTGGATAATAAAACAGCATCTGAATCAAAACTAACGATCTCAGATAGAACTGGAAAGACAAGTTCAAATATGACATCTTTGACCAATTTAAATACAAACAAAACTCAATCAGTAAAATCTTATAGTACTTCTGCTGGACAAGATACCAACAAGATGAACATGAAAAACAACGAAACAAATCCATATGACAGTATATTAGCAAATATTTGGGACACTGAAGCTAAGAAAATGATTAATTTTAATCAAAACTTTTTCCAAGACAACACATCTAATCCAAATCAATCATCTTTCTTAATGAGACACAATTCAAGTAATGGATACTTCAGAAACAGCCCAAGAACCATGAACTCTGCAAGTAGTTATAGATAAACATATATAAACCTTCCTTCTTTTTTTTTTTTTTTTGGAAGTTTTTCTTTTTAAATCTTTTTATTCAATCTTATAGTTCGACTTTTTGGCTTCTTTGAATAGTTCCTTAGTGAATTTATCCCATTCTTCTTCGTCCTTTTCTTTCATTTCTTTATATTTCTCATATAAAACAAAGGCAGCATAAGCATCTTCATATGAATCATGATTGTTGTCTTGGATAGATTGTCCAAACATTTTGTGAAATAGATACTTAAGAGACAGCAACCTGCCACCATTCCAATAAATCATAGCTGTATCAATAACTTGACTTTCAGGTACCTTTATATTAATACCGGTGAAATCAGATTTCAAACCGTGTCCTATAATTCTACAATTTCTCTTGATTAAAGTCCAGAACTTTCTAAAGGTTTCTTGTCTGTAATGCAGTTTCTTTTCAGATTTTCCGTATTCTAAATCACCTGGTAAAATACCTGAATATTCAGTCACGTAATCCTCAATATTCTTATAATGACTTACATAATCATCAAATAGAATCTTCATTTCATCTTGCTGCTTCTTAATGACAGTCAATCTAGCCAAGACTCTAATATCTGGTTTCATGATCTTAACAATACCTTTAGGAACAATTTCTTTCTTCATATAACTTTCAACAACATATTCTGAATCCATTGCAACCTCGCTTGAAAAATCTATCTTTTCACCAAAGAATTTTTCATCTTCTTCTTGAAGCATATCATAATTGATACTGCTTGTGATATTAGTATCTTTATCACAGATTTCAGCTTGTGTATAATTCATGATTAAAGGATATTTTGTAGATAAATCAAAGACCTCTTGGTCTGGAACCTTTGAAACAAAATGATCATTAAACAAATACCAACCATCCGACATCCTGTTCATAGTTATTTGATTCTTTTGTGGACCATCAATTTCAAATAATATACTTGTCAAGTAGAATTTGGTTGATGGAGAACAATATTTAGGTATAACATCATCAGCAACGACCTTGTAATACAATTGTGGGGATATTTTAGAAATAGCTACTTCAAATTCAGATACCAACCAGTTAGGATTTTTACTTATAATTTCTTGGAACTCATGATTATTTATATCATTTTTGATGGTCAACACTTCAGTAGTCATACTTTTAATATTCTTTTTGACCTTTTGAATTTCCTTTGATAAATAAACATCCAAATGATTAATGATGTTTTTTTGATGTTTTGAAATTGAGTTATTGCCACTGTTTCCTGGTTTTGAAGCTATCTTTTTCTTTCCGGTTAAAGCAGTGGTAATGCTCAAATCCATGATACTGCTTTCGTTACTTAAACCATATTGAGACCCGTATGTTGAAAATTCGTCCAAAAGAATATTAACAAGAAGCAGATATGTTTTATAAATGTCTTCACATAGGGGTTCAGAGTTAGTATATTCCCTTGCGTAGAAGTATTCTAAGTGCCCCAGTAATATTCTTGTATCAAAATAAGTAGATATTTGCATTGAATCAATCATGTATCCAAATTCATGAATCAACAAAGGCTTATTTTGCCAAGGTACTTTACAAATGAATTCTTTAATCATATTGTATAAAACCGGGTTATTGATAATCATTTGCAAAACTGTGTTCAAATTAACATCTTCATTGACAAAACTGTTATCTAAAAATATAGGAAGGAGACCACAATAATTGGTGTTGTTGAACTTATCCAATATGTTTTCGTTAGTGTCTTTCTTTTTAGGTTTAATAATTGATTGAAGTATGGATGCATCTTTTTTAGTACTATCTGGACTATTTTTCTTAATAAATATTTCTAAGTTCAATTCTAATTTTCTATATTGTAATGGTGGTCCATTCATTAAATGTTCAAGCACTTCGGAGTTTTCCCCAACTTCATTTTCTATAACTTTTAATAAGGCCTCACAAGGAACATGTTTGGTGAATCTATCTGATGTAGAACCTTTTACAATTTCAGACAATAATTTGAAATCTGTAGATAGTTTATGTCTTTGATTACCTGTAGGATCGTTTTCTTCATTATATGTATGATTTTTCAAGAACTCATCAAAGTTATTTAAATCAATGCTTTCAACCTTAATTTGGTAGTCAGGATCAATAACAGTTCTGGATTGATCAGCAAATTGTTTTTTGTGGTTAAGTGTGTAAAACAACGAGCTGTTGACGTCCTCTGTTGATACCTCAGTGGATTTATTGTGCATGTGTTCAATATATTGCAATGATGATTTTGTATTAAAAGAAGTTGATTGTTTATTCATATAATTCAAGCTCATTGGTGACTTGTCTAACAATGTTCCATAGATAGATGTTAATTTGGTTAGATTAAATTCTGATACATCTCCTATAGATTCCACTAATGATTCTGTTGAAGTATGTTGCAAATATCTTTTATTATTGTTATAGTTTTGAATAGCCAAATTTAGTTGATCAGGATTACTGATAACGGCATCTGTATCGAAAAACTCTATTTTTTGATTATCTTGGAGAATATTATGGATAATAATCAACTTCTCTCCTAAAGGAGTCAACCCCATATAATCAAAAGTTTTATAAACTTCAGATTTAGGTATTATATTGTAAAAAGTTGCACAAGTATCAGCAGCCAAGCGTATCATATTGGATTTCCAGGTATAGTCATTTATATTAAACACCCCAGCAAGCCCCTTTTGTTTATTTCCAAAGTATATCAAACTACTGTTAGAGTGATGCATTTCAATTGTATCTGGGTTTAATTTGTCTTTAGGATTGGCATTAACAAAGAATATTTCCTTTAATACTTTATTAGTGCTGTATTGGTAAATGATTATTCTTTTATCTGTTAAAATAAAGATAGAACCATTTTTTATTTTATAATCAATTATAAAATCATCAGTTGTTGTGTTATTGTTGATAGAAAAAGAAGAGATTAACAAATTTTTGATAGGATCCACAATATCTATGGAAACATTGTCATCTAGTAAAAACAACAAATTATCTGATATATTTGTGATTATTGTTGGGGTTTTTATTTTGGTGATTCTCTTTTTCTTATATGAGCCAGAAAAATCCAATCTTCCAACGATTTCGTTTGTAGCAGTATCAACATACAAAAGCTGATCAGTATTGATACCACCTACAGCAATTAAATTCGGTAGACCGATGATAGGAGCCAGACAAGTTAAGTAACCATTTTTTGGTTGTGAAGAAAAGCTAGGCTTATAAAATGAACTGTTGTTGGGAGAACTCAATAGAAATGGATGTGTAATAGGATTTAACGAGTTTATAAAAGTACCTTTTCTATCTGATATATTGATATTGTAACCATCAACAATTGTAACAATGCACTTGTCAAGAGACAAAATATCGTTGATCAAAATCTTTTTTTTGCTTTTGTATAAATTTGCGGTAGAATCTTTGTTGTTGTTGATTGCAAAGTTTTCTACTAAATCTAAAGGTAAGAACCCATTCAGCAATGGTAGCTCTTTGTCAACAGGCTCAAAATCGTTGTAATTTTTATGAGAAAAGACATTTGTTTCATTTTTAAGTTTCCAGTATGGTTTCACACTATGTCTGGAGTATAGTTTCAAATCTGATGACTGAGTTGATAAAGTATATCCACCAAGACTGTAAACATCATCAGCTAACCAAAGAGTATATGACTGATGTTTTGAATCAGGTGATTGCTCAATGGCTATGTTCTTATCCAGAAGAATAGTGTTCTTGTAAATATTCAATTCGGAAGCACAGTCAAAAGAAGACTTATTAGTGTTTGTGCTTGTAAACATAGTGGCATCTATATTGGTATGTTTTATATGGTGATGATTGAATCACTATGTTTATTTTAAATATTTGGAGATTGCTTTTTTTTCGCTTAGAAACGAAGGAAAAATTTTCCGTGTTAAATCCGAAAAGTAAACAAAAGCTTTATCTGTTAACTCCGATAATTGAACAAAAAAAAAATTTCAGACTTCTTAAATCCGACACTCACAGGCTATTTTCACCAATGCTAAGCAATCAAAGAAGTTAACGTCAATACTATCGATGTTGTAAGCAAAAATGATGACACAAATTTATTACATTCTACATCGAATTGATGCTCTTAATAGTCCCAAAAATGCTTATTTTTTCTTTTTAAAATCAGTGGATGACTGCTTAATTTGGTGTTGAATCCAACATAAACAGTGCTCATCGTCACGTCGTTTCTTTTTCTGCCTTTTTTTTTTCTCTCTCACAGCCATTTCTGTCACTAGTATAAGCATCTGATTGATACGACCAACGACTGAACGGTAACTATGACAGATGCTGAAGTAAACTGTACGAATGTGTTTCATTCTAGCATAATTCAACAGTGTAGAATATTTCCTTGGAACATTAATTCAACACCAGTTTTAACCTATTGGTTGTGTAAAAATGATACTATTCAAATATACAAAGTATGTGATTCTAAACCTATTCTAATAAAGGAAGTGAACAAAGTATTTCAAAATTACAATAACGAGGTAACAGATATAAACATATGTGGATTGAAAATATTTGATGATTTGGATAAAGTTGTGTTATTTGGAAGAGATGTTTTTACTATTTTATCAATATCAAACATATTAAACTCTTCTGATATTTATATTGAAAGCAAAAATGCTGGATTTAAAGTTGTGAAGTGTACATATTGGATAACTGATATTGAAATGACTTTAAAGGAGTGTTACGTACTAACCTGCTATAATGAGATACTGATTTACAACTTAGAAGAATTCAAATTACTGAATAGGGTTAAGCAAAACAAAGTGAATTCTATTTCTTATAAAGGCTATTTAAAGCTGAATAACGATGAGTTAGTCGTAGTTTCACCATCAGTATTAAATGGATGCTTAGTGTGGAAGTACAACACTACAAATAGTAAAGTAGAATACATGTACAAACTTGCAGATGATGCTCATTACGGTATTATATTTGATACCTGTGTTGATAGCAACTATAAATTTTTGATAACTTGTTCAGATGATAGATCCATCAACATTTATGACTACAAAACAGGTGACCTTTTACAAAAATTGTATGGCCATGTATCTAGAGTTTGGAAAGTGAAGTTTATTTACAAAGGTGATAGCAAAGATCTATGGGGTATAATTAGTTGCTCGGAAGATTGTAAGTTTATAACTTGGAAATTTGACAAAAGCAAAACAAATCTGACAAAACATAGCACTCATGAAGTGACTCATATTAAAAACTGTTGGAACATTGATTATTATGACAATCAAGTTTTATCATGTGGTAATGATGGTAGAGTTAAACTAACATTTATAGACATTGAAGATAAATCCACATCTAGAACTTTAAAAATAAACCTTAATAAAAAAGAAATGATCAAAGATATGATTCGGATTAACAACGAAGAATATGTTTTGCTATCCAACAATGGAAATGTTTTTACCATAGGTGCCAATGACTTAAAAAATGTTACTAATGATGGTATAGAAATCAATTCAGCGTTCAAAATTATTAACATAAATCATAAAAATATGTTTTTAAGCATAGACAAAAGTAACAAAATTTGTTTATTTGAGAAGAGCACTACAATTATAAAATTAAAAGAATTTATCATTAATGATGTATCAAAAATATTATCTTTGGTGCTTGTCAGTGATATTGTACAGAATAAATTTGAATTTATTTTGGATTCACCTAATAAAAATGATGATTTTATTTTGTATTCATTTGATTTGCTAGAATTGAAAATTACCAAACTTTTCACTTATAGCAAAACCACCAGCCATCAAAAAATTCCATTAGCTATTACTTGTGGGTATTACAATTGTAAAGATGAGTCTTTGTTAGTAGGAACTTTAAACGGAAAGCTGCTACATTACTTTAAAGATGAACTTGTTAAATATAAACCTCACAATGAAAATAATGAAGCCATAATTAGTATTACTTCTACTGAACTGAAAAGCGAAGATGATAAACAATTTGTTCTAGTTTCTACTCGTTTTCAATATAATTTGTTTTTACTAGATTTATCATTGAACGCTTTTAGCAATATATCAACTTCAAAAATTGAAAATATTGACTATTCTTCAACTGATGGCTTTGTAATAACAACAATCAAAGATGGATGCTATTTAAAGTTTAGTGAATCAAAAAATTTTACTATGAATCAGCATAAAATACAAAATAACATCAAGGCTAGTTTTACAGGTGAGAAAAATTGGTTTGCTTATGTATACGTTAGCAACAATGAATCTTACGTTAAGATTGAAAGTATCAACAGTAAAAATGATTTGTTAATTCATGAAGGTACCCATGGTAGAGAAACCAGATGCCTTACAATACTAGATGAAAACGATCTTAACATAAGTTTTGTTACTGGAAGTGAAGATACTACTTTAAAATTGTACTCCTACGATAAATCGCATAATTCTTTTGAAAGTAAGCATACAATGACTTATAGAGGACACGTATCTGGATTACAAACGAGTGGAAAAATCGAATTGGGATGTGGTAAGAAATTGTTTTTAAGTACATCAGCAAAGGAAGAATTGTTTTTCTGGTCTTTTAATAATGTTATTGATGAAACAACCAAATCCAGTGATGTTTATTTAAATTTAGAATGTAGATTGCCAACCACTAAAGATTTGAAGAAAGATAAAAATACAATCAATAACATTGAACTAAGAGTTACTTGTTTTTGTTTTGATAGCAAAAACAATATTTTATACACATGCTATTCCAATTCAATGATCAGAAGTTGGAAAATAGATTTTGACAAAAGTACCAATGAATACAAAATCACAATCACAAATGAAATATTTTACAAGCAATGCAGTATATTTGATTGTACTTTGATGAGTGGTTATTTAGTCTTGGGTACAAGTGAAGGTATACTAGTATCTTATAAGATCAATGGATACAAGTTAGAATTAAGTGATTGCTTGAATGTCCATCAAAATGGAATAATGAGTATTGAAAAAATGAAAGATGATTATTTAATAACTGGGGGTGATGATAATGCAATTGCTTTGACTAGTATTGATTCTTCAACAGGTATTTTCACAATTTTGAATCAAGCTACAAACGTATCCAATTCTGCAATAACAAATGTGCAAAGAATTAAAGATGATGAGTTTATTTTCACATCTATAGATCAATTGGTAGGAACTTATCAGATTGATTATCCAAATAAGACTATGAAAGAAATCAAAAAATTTTATACGAATATTGCTGATACACAAAGTATAGATGTATCAAAAAACTTGGTTTTCTTGGGAGGATTAGGATTATCTATATACAAAGATCTTATGTAATAAGTTTATTTATTAACCTTGGGTTTGTTTATGTCTTGGTGATTTCTTGCAATAAACTTTCAATACACCCTTTCTTGTAACAAAGTAACAGTCAGGACATCTTTTTTTTACAGATGTTCTGGTCTTGAAAGATCTGGTTATGGAATTAATTATGCTTGAGGTATTTATGTTTGAGGGTTGGGTTTTTGGAACATTGCTGATAAGTCTTATGTTGGCCTTAGATATAATAAGTGGAGATTGTTTTTTCAAAAGGGTATTTGAGGTATATGATATTTTTTTGACAAATTTATTGAACATTGTAGATTCAAAGGGCAAATGTTGCTGCTAAAGAGTGATATGATTTATGGTTTGGTTTTTAATAAAGGTTCATTATCAATCAGCTCTATAATGACTTACTGATTTATAGAAGAAGTAAAAAAAAGAAAGAAAGAAAATTTTTTTTATATGGGTCAGCTGCACCATTTTGGCCTTTTCCTAAATAGGTAAAACCAACAGAATTCGGGTAACTATATTTGTTATATCCGAATAAAAATGTTGGCCGTGTTTGCAGATAAAGCACACTTAAATAAGTCAATAATGTTAAATTATTATATTTTGTTTGTGAATACTAAAATTAAATGTAGATAAGAACCCCATCTTTTTTTTTTTCTGAATGTTGTTGAACTGTTGTTTTAGTCCCAGTAATGATAAATGTAGCGTGCTCCTTACTGAACAAAAAGAAAAGTTTAAACTTTTATTAGCTTACCACGCTATAAACTATATTCATTAACAAATACTTCAAAAAAATACTGCAACAGATGTATTTATGAATACAACTGTGAACATTCTTAAGGTTGAGCTAATTGGTAGTGGAATACCAACTGTTCAACTAATATGTAGTGAAATAGTGTCGGGCGCTACCTTTCCAGCCTAACAGCGAAGCGGTTTATAACGCGTACAATGTTTTTTTTTTTTTAAAATGTTATGTATTTTGTTTACTCTGAAATAAGTCATCTGAAAGTAACCAAAGACAATTATTATCAAGACTAGATGAATACGTCTTTGAATAATCCAGATGCTGGGAAAAACAGAGTTAACAAAAGTTATAATACCAAAAATAACTATTCACAAAATGACAAAATTCCAGATGTTATTATGGAGGAAGATGAAGTCGATTATAACAACAACATTTCTGTATCGAATATAAGTAATTTATTTCAATCCAAAATTTTAGATATGTCCATAGTGAACAGATCTCAACAAAGATTATCACCAATCCATATAAATAACAGAAAGTATCCAATTATTGATTACATAGGCACAAACAGTAATAACAATAAACTCACAGATAGATCATTGGTGATCGGATCTCCAACAAGAAAAAACAATATTCTTGAAAAGAGTCTAATTCAAGAAGATGAAGACTATAAAGGACCGTTGTTAAATGTTTTACAAAAAGCAAGTCTTAATTATTCTGATGAGATTCCTGAGTTTTTTGAAAATGAAAATGACAAGTATCTAGTTCCTACAGATTTCTACAAAAGAAATCCTGACATAAAGTTGTTTATAAATGAAAAAGATTTGAACAATATTAATCAAGAAACCATTTACAATAATCTTTATACCAAAACTCCTTTATTAGAGATAGACAGGTTTATTATTAATGAATTGAACTCAAAACTTGAAATGTCTTACAACAACTTTCAAAAAATAATTAATGACTACAATAATCCAGATAATTTTGAAAAGTTGCCATACTTGCTAAGAAAATTTGAGAAACATGAATATAAAAAAATGCTGGACAATGATGGCTACAACTTGGATAAATTGATAAAACTGCTTAACATAATCAAAGATAATTGTGACTTAGAGTCTAAAAAAATATGGTTGAACTGGAGAATCCAGCAGTTGGATGGGATATGCTTAGTGTTGAGAGATAATTTGAAAATGGTTGAAGAACAACAAAGGGAATTGAATTTTTTCAAAAATAAATTAGATATGATTAACCATGAGTTGGATAAGCTCAAAAAGCTGAGTACTTTCAAAAAGAATAAAATCAAAGCAGTCAATTTTGAAAACGAAAAGAGCACGACAGAAAACTATGAAAATAAAAAATGGGAAATAAAAAGAACAATAATTCTCAAAAAGTACAACTTTGACATAGGTGAACGGAAGGCTTTAAATAATGAGGAAAACGAAAGGGTACTAATAGCTAAATTACAAGAGCTTGAAAAAACTTCTGAAAGTGATATTCCAGTACGGTCACCTATAGTCAAACCAAAAGAAGAACAGGATGGTAAATTTATTTCAATTTTTAAGGCATATTTTTCAGCATATGAATACGAACTTGTAAAAAGACAGGCCCAAGGAGGTGCAAAAAGCCCAAATGTTGTATTTGAGTATAATTTTAAATACCTACCATATCACACTATTCAATTTACGTACAATGCAGTTGAGAATAAAATAGTAAAGATTGTTTCCGTAAAGAAACATACTACTGTAAGTAATGCTGATGATTCAAATTTATGGATTTTGTTCAAAAATAATGATAAAGTCGTTGTTCAAGAAATTTTGGACAGATCTGATACAACAACTGGTAAAGTAGAAAATTTGAAGGAATTAATGGACTTGTATAAAAAACTGGAAAATGGATATAAAATATTAGACAGGCTATTGTCACTGAAAATTGAGAACGGATCCTTTAAAGGAAATGTAACATTAAACAGATTTAATGGTAAAATTATGTTTAAGATTAGCTTTAGCAAATTTAAAATGATAGTATTGGACAACTACAACTTGTTTAAAGAATTGAGTTTAGAGACTATCAACGAAGAAGACGACGAATACGTTAAAATAAATTTTATCAATAACGATATAGGTGCAAATGGTTTGTGGAAAGATGAGATTCCAACCTTTTTCAAAGACGTCTTAGGTTGGTATATATAGCGGTTTAATTAATTCAATAATATACCGCTTTCCTTTTATGGAAAATACTTGGTAGCTATTTGCATTACGTTCATTTTTTACAGCTAAAATTTTTTCAATGCTTATTATGCGTTTCTTTTTTTCCTTTTCACGCTAGTATGAAAAAACCCTTTTTTAACGCATATATATATATATATTCAAAACATTCGTTATTAATGTTTGTATAAAACACCAACATTCACAACCTTATCAACATATACAAAAAACCTCCCAATATGTTTAACTCATCGAGTTTGGGACCCAGCAATCAAGGTGCTAATAGTACAGTAAACTTTGGAGTTACACCAGGTATGTTACAATCAACACCTACTGCACCAAGTTCAAACAATCCAGCAACATCGGCAGTACCAAACATGTTTCAAAGTGTTAAAAAATCAGATACTGCCACAGGAGGATTGTTTGGGAATAAGTTATTAAGCTCTCCTACACCATTAAGTCAACCAGCTCCTACTTTGACATCAACCAATACGTTAACATCTAATACCCAACCAAACCCTAGTTTTTCGATGTTTTCTCAAAACAATAACAACACAAATCCAATACAACAAAACACACAATATGAGGGTATTGGTGTTTATGGAGTTCAAGTAAACCCAGTTGCTATGACTGTGGGTCAACAAATGCCACCATCATTAGTAACATCTACAAATGTTAAAAAACCTAAGCACAAAAAGCTAAATTTAAACGACATGAGTTATAGAGGGATCAAAAATCAACATTATCTACAAGGAAACAAAACAGGGTTATTACAAAGAAAAAAGGACTTGATTCATGAAAAAAAAGTAAATATGAAGTTTGGTTTGGGGAGTAAAGACTTGAAAAAGTTGGACATAAATAATGACAAAATTCAACAAATAAAAGAAAGACTATTTAAAAAGCAAAATAAACCTAAAGAAACGTCCAATGAGGAAGAAAAAACAAAAAATAGCACCAAACTTGAAGAATTGTTTGGTGACAATATTACAAAAGAAGTTGAAGAAGAAGATACAAATGGGTACTGGTGTTTTCCAGATATAAAAAAGCTAGAAGATCTAGCTGATCACGAATTGGTTCAAATTGATAATTTTACTATAGGAAGAAAAGACTGTGGAAACATAAGATTTTGTGAACCAATTGACTTAAACCATTTATTAAAGCCTTCTTTAAAAGAGAATTTGTTTGGCAGAATAGTGAACTTTAATGAAGCTGAAAAGACTGTTGAGGTTTATCCTGATGAGTTTTCAGATATCAAGCCAAGCATAGGTGAAGGATTGAATGTAAGAGCTATAATAACTCTTTTCAATATTGAATACGATAAAGAGAAATATAATTTGAATGAGTTTGTTAACGTATTAAAAAGCTATCCAGAAAATGAATTTATGAGTTATGATCCATTTAGTAAAATTTGGATTTTTAAAGTAAGACATTTCAGTAAGTATGGTTTAATAAGTGATGAAGATAGATTTTCTTATAATGGTAACAGAAAAATATTTAAAACAAAGGTTGTTAAGCCTTTTAATTCACCTAAAAATGTTGATGACGGAAGAAACTACCCACAGCCAGGATACTATGAATTTGAAAATAAAGTAACCGACGTTAAAAAAGGAGATGAAAACTCTTATTCATCTAGTGCTTTAATAAGTGATTCTTTAAAGAAACAAATTTTGGAAAACCCAAACATTATAAAGGAAATGGTTTATGAACCTATGAACGTTGAAGTTGAAGACATTAAAGAATTATTAAATGATAACATCAAAACCAAATTCGAATATAGTGATGATTTGTTGGATCAGTTAAAGTTTGCTAATGGCTCCATTTATAACAAAATCCAATTAAAGAAAGATTTGATGAGCATAAACTTAGAAAAAGATTCTTATTTTTATCAAAGGGAAGAAGATAATAAGATAAACACCATAGTAGATATCGATAATGATATCAATACTGAAAGTCAAATAACCAAAAAAGATCAAGAATTGTTGAAGGATTTGAAAGACAAATCAATTTTAGAAGCTTTTGAAAGTGATGTTGTCAAAATCAACAAAACAACGCTTAAATTCTCTGATGTCAAAGAATATTCTTTAATTTTCAGAATATTTGCAATTTTGTTTGATGAGAACAAAGCCAAGAAATACAAGATTTTGTTTGATTTTATTAATGAATATTGCTTGAACGAAATTTCTAAGTTGAATGTAACTTCTGATTACAATAATATCTTTAAGTTCTTAGCATTTAAAGATGTTGAAAGTGCTGTTGAATTAGCTCTTCAAACAGGTTTAAGCCATTTACCTTCCATTTTATCATTACTTACTTCAATGTCGTTATCCAAGGATATGCATGACAGCATGAAGAAAATAGCTGAAGAGAGTATAAAGGAACATCAAGACATGAAGTTGTTACCGATATATAGAATTTTGGCAAATGACGAGAGCTTGGTAAGTGATGAAAATTGTATTCATATAGAAGAAATGGATAAAGACACACAAAAAATCATGAGACTGATGGCATTGATGAATTACATGGTTCTTGATGACTATGAAACTGTTGATGTTTTCTTTAAGAAAAACATTTTAATATTAGCTAATCAAAGTGGCTTTAATAATCCTTTATTAAAATGTTTAAAACTTTATGCTGAGTTGGACAATATCAAGAAAGTTGATGTTATTGAAGAAGAAAAGGTATTTGAATCATTTGTGCTATACAGTGTATTAAAATCCAATTATCAACAAAATCAATTAGATTATGACTCTTTGATTGTTGATTTCAAAAATGAATTAGATTTTAATGGTGTTTTAGAGAATTTGTTCTTAAATTTGTTTATCTCCAATGACGAAATCAGAAAAGAGAGCATCACATCTGTAATCAATAATAACATTGAAACGGTGATTGACAATAAAGAATCCTTGATAAATCAATTACAAATAAGTTCTGATTTGGTGTATTCACTTATTGGAGACTACTATGCAAAGAATGGTCAAGTCATATTGGAAATGAATAGCTATTTAAGAACTACTGATAATGAAGACAAAATTATTGATCTATTTTTGAACAAAACTGGCCCATACTTAATATTTTTAAACAAGTACAAGGAATTATCTGAAATGATCAATATTTTTGGAAATTATAAGTCCAATGAAAGTATTGAAATTTTAAGGCTATTTTTGGATTATAAGTTGAGTAAACATACAGACAAGAGATTATTAAGAGAATTGGTTGAAAAAATTGAGTTATTCCAAACTGATAGAGAAGAGTTTAGAAACCACTTATACAAATTTGTCATTGAACAATATATGCTAAACTATCATGAAGATGAAGAGGTTTTACCAAAGAGATTAGTACAGTTTATAGAAAATTTAAATGTAGATAATGAAAGTCTGAATAATTATTTCAGAAAGGTAATTTTATCTAGTATTAATAAGTAATGTTATATATATATATTAATAATTACATTGATCTAATAACAAATCTCCCATTTTAATAAGATTTTTAGTTGCATCGCTATCTGGATATGTATCAATAAATGACTCACCTTGATCACAACAAATACCCAGTCTTGGATCAATAGGAAGTTTGCCCCAATAAGGGATATTAAATTCTTTACAAAGAGCTTCGCCACCACCAGTGGTAGGCTTAAAGATATCAGTGGACTTATTACAACTATTGCAAACAAATCCAGACATGTTTTCAACAAGACCTAGAATTTTAATGTTGACTTTTTGGCAAAAGTTTATTTCTTTTCTGACATCATTTAGTGCAACCTCTTGAGGAGTTGTGATGATTACTGCACCAGTGATTGATTGAGATTTGTTTAAAAGTTTGTTAATAAAAATGTGTTCATCTGAAGTACCTGGAGGAGTATCAATTATTAAGAAATCCAAGTCAGACCATTGTGTATCTTTTAAGAACTTTTTGATTATTTGCTCTTTTTTGTTAGATTTCCAAATGATAGGTTGATCCACTGTGGGTAGAAGGTATTGAATTGATATGGAAGCAAAGTTATCTTGAATGTAGTGAGGAATTAAACCGTTGTTTGAGTTATGAAGCTGAGCATTGTCATTGTCGTTCATTGAACCAATCATCTTGGGGATTGAGGGACCGGTAATGTCTAAATCTAACAGTCCAATGTTCATGTCGGGATCAGAAGACAAAAGAAAAGACAATAAAGTGGAAAAAGTAGATTTACCCACACCTCCTTTACCACTTAAAACAAGCACTTTGTTTTTGATATTTGATAGATTCTCTTTAATTAGTTGGATATCGGGATCTTCTACGTTTTTTGTTTGATTTGAAGAGCAAAACTGTTGATAATTACATGTATTACAAGCACTGGATTGGCCTGCATCTTCAGATTCCGGACCAGGACAATGCAAAGGTTCGTCTTTAATTATGTTTGGTGACATTTGGCTTTTACTTATTTATTGGTTGTATATTTGTGGTATTTGGTAGTTCAATCTACTAACATCGAAAGAAATGTAATGTATATGGATTGTAGAAGATTTGCTAATATAAAATATGTCTTGGTAATTTTTTTTTTTTTAGCTGATAGTATTTTGTCCGATGCCGCAGTAAATACAGTTGATGACCACTGAAGGGGTGTGAGTTTGTGAGGCAATTCTGCTGGCATATCTCCGAAATCGGATATAAGCATATAGAAACCAGGAACATCCCAAGCGTAATAAGAACAAATGCACTCAGTGACGTCTATTTATAGCAAACAATGATTATTCTTGGTCCAGCTGAAAAGGATGTTATGTTCCTACTGCAAGGATAACCACAGAAACACAACACCGAAAAGAGCACTCCAGTTTGCTGGCAAAGCTAGACCTTTCTTGTTGTTAATCACAATGAAGCAGTCGGTAGTCACGTGACTTATGCATCTATTCCGGACCTCAAACCTTGCCCTCATATTCCAATTTTTCCTTTTTTTTTTTCGCGTCTTGGCTGTCCCAAAATAGAAATGACCCTAATAGGAAATACATATCTGCAAAAAAAAGCATAATTATAACCGTTGGGGTTATCAACATCTTTTTTCCTTCGCATCCTCCAAAACTCATAAAAACTATAACCGTTGAACATTACAACATACTTTCACCACCAAAATCACCGTCTTTTCAGCAGTTAACGTCACATATGCAATTTCTTTTTGTTTTTTTTTTTTCTGTCATCTGTCCCATTCAATCTATTCATATCTCACTACATATGTTATGTGCTGCTGAATTCAATCTCTTTTCTTTTTTTTTTTTGCTTTTCTTTTTTTTAAAAAAAAAAATACTCTCTTAACTGAGCTGCTTTACATTGCTGTTCTTTTTTTTTTCCTCTCCACAGCGTTCTAAGCAGATACATGTAAAATACCCATTGACTGTTTTGTTTCCCCTATACCCCCAAAAAGGCATATTCGACAAAAAGCCCTTTTAATACAAAAATCTTCGTTCATAATTAGCTAATTATCCACCTAAAACGACCAATATATTCAATAAGTTTTTTTTTT
>ERZ794949.165-NODE-165-length-25602-cov-3.771167_pt1 | contig 25602 bp, 9 predicted proteins | sample MGYA00511363_ERZ794949 | MGnify/ENA primary metagenome ERZ794949 (study PRJEB30137, sample SAMN04331402) | food metagenome | isolation source: T1 must sample point D1 replicate B | place: Australia: South Australia ...
TGATTCCATTGACCTGAACAACATGTACGTGGATTCAGAAAGGGAGAAAAAAATTCACACACTGTTGGAGCTAATGCAAATTCCCAAAATCCCCACACTGAAGATCATGACGAAGATGATGGACATTTTCCTGAAAATGAACAACTTGTACGTCATCCTTCCTATAGAGATCTACGACTTGTTCGGGATTTTGAACAAGTGGAAAGTCGATGGTTTCAAGTCCCTGAACCACTCTCATCTTCTGCTTCTAAATGCAGGTGCAAGCTTTGTGTGTAAGGAAATTAAGACTACACTGTTCACGAATCCCGAAAACAACCCTGAATATTACTTAAAGATCAAAAATGAACTCAAGGGGTTTGAACAGTCCTTGACAAACAGGAAGTGGCTAGAAGAGTGGGAGGATTACTTTTTGGTCAATTCATACTTACATTACCAGTCAATCTCCATGTTTCCAGATGGACTGGCATCAGTCCAGGGTGTTCTTCTGCTGAGCTTGTACATAAAACTTTCCGGACTGAACCTATCATGTTCAGTGATGCAAACAACAGCAATAAGAATATGTCAGGATTTGGGACTCCACTCAGAAAAGTTTTTGAATGTTGTTAACAAGAACAAAAAGCATTTAATTGATAAGAAAAAGAAGCTTTGGTGGTTCTGTTGCTTTTCAGATGAAATGTCGTCCATGATATATTCCAAGCCCACAATGATCATCCACTACACGTCAAGTATAAAGTTCCTACATGATGGTAAATCCAAGATCATTGAGGTTTTGGAAAACGAGCTGCACAGAGAGGAGCTTTTGAAAGAAGCACATGACAAGGCACACAAGTTCCAGGACAACCTGGACAACTCAGAAATTATTGACAATTTGAAGACACAAATCCAAAACACAATCATAAGTATTTACAAAGAGGATGGTATATACCCTATTCTAAAGTATTACTTCTTCAAAATAGTCAACATATTCCAAAACAACAGAAGCAAGCAAGAAAAGAAATGGGATTCGGCAGTTCTTGAACAGTTATTGGATGATTTCATAGTTTTCAGTAACAGCTTACCAGACATTATCAAGGATCCAGAAAGCAACGATGTATGGGGAGATGACTGTTTGTTTCTGTACTTCATTCACTTGACGATATACTTTGTGCAGGATCATTCATATCAACTTCTGTACTCCACCGAGAACTCGAAGACCTATGTTGACTTCATGAAATCAAACATTGAGTTGATAACCAAAATCAAAAACTGTAAAAAGGCGTACAACGCAATGTCGGGATGCTTTGATGAGATACTGTTCACGCATGTTCTGCGAATCATAGAGTACTACTCCATCGAGGGAAACTTCAAGAAGAAAGAAGCCCTGGAAGACTTTGAAATGATCAAGACACACGTGTGCATCAACATGAAGATGAACAGAGATAGATTTGAACGAATCATCAAGATAAGAAATCCGTTTGAGTTGGAACATGAACTGTGCCAGGATGACGGCAGTGTTCAGTCCCTAGACGGATGGCTGAGAAAGAAACAGATCATCCTGATAAAGCTGATGGCTATCTTTGATGCCATTATAGAGTCAAACACTGTCCAGAAGTTGTAGACTGTGATTAGAGTCTTAACACCGAACAAAAAAAAGGAAATAAAAAAAAAGAAAAGTTTAAGTTCGGAATGTTTGTGCCCGATTCAAGCGATGGTCCAAAATGCTCTAACGTATGAGCCTTTTTTTTTTTCTGTCTCTTCCGTCATATATAAACTTTATAAAAAAATAATATAATTAGTATGAACAATGCCAGTTGACACTTTGATTTAAGCAAAGAGTACCATACCAACCATTCAGAACAACTGATCCAACAGATAGTTTCTTGTTTAGACAGTATTATTGCAAAAAGCAAAAAGAATCACCACATTGTTCTTTATTTTTAACTCTTATTTCAGCCAAGAACATATAACTATCGACAAATGGCTGTAGTAGAAAGCAATACTGAAAATATCGAACATATTGACAATAATCAAGTCAATGAAAAGACCAATTCCAAAACAAAGGAAATTGCCAAGAAGGTTTGGGATTATTTGTACTCACAATGGTTTTTTTTCGTCTTGGCCATCCTTATCATCATTGCTAGATGGTGGCCACAGTTTGCCAAAGATGATGGTCTAATTAAAGGTCAGTACTCCTTAGGTTACTTAATGCCAGCGATCATCTTCTTCAAATCGGGATCAGACATTCCATTTGCTGATATCAAAAAAAACATGATCAAATGGAGACAACACATAATCTCACAGTCCTTTTCATTCTTGATATCCTCATCCATTGCTTATGGGTTCTGTTTAGCAATTATCAAATCCAACAACAAAAACATAGATAAATGGACACTAGCCGGGATCATTGTTTCCATGTCCTGTCCAACAACCATTGCATCCAACATTGTCATGTCCAGAAAGTCCAATGCCAACTTCAGTTTGACAATATGTTCCACCGTGTTGGGTAACTCATTGGGTGCATTCATTTCTCCTGCTGTTGTCCAAATGTTCATGAAGGGTGAATTTGACTTTGCCAATCCAGCCAACAACTCATCAGGGGTCACGGGTGTCTACAGAAGAGTCATGAAGCAAATCGGGTGTTGTTTGTTTGTTCCATTCTTCATAGGTCAAATGGTCAGAATTTGGTATCTTCCACAAATCCAATGGTTTTGGAAGACTTTTAGATTAACCAAACTAGGTTCCGTTTGTTTATTGATGATCATGTTTAACTCATTCTCAACTGCCTTTGCTCAGCATGCATTCACCAGTGTTTCGCACATAAACATTATCTTCTTATGTTTCTTTAATGTCGGTTTATACTTGTTTTTATCATTGTTGACCTTCTTCCTAGTCAGACCATACATAATCTTAATGATTTTGAAAATGAATTCAAAGGAAATTGCCATATTCAAAAGAAAGAGAATATTTGAAGTTGAAGAAATAAAAGAAACCGAAGAGTACAAAAACGCCAATTTCTTGACAAAATTCAAACTTGCCAATGAGGGATTGACTTTAAAGCACTTCATTGCAAACTTCTGGTTTGACAAAAAAGATACTGTATCATTATTACTTTGTACCTCTGCCAAAACAGCAGCTTTGGGTGTCGCCATCATGACTTCTGAATATGGAGCTGACAAGGAAAGAATCGGTCAATTGCTAGTGCCTTTGGTTCTATACCAAAGTGAGCAAGTTATTGTGGCCAACTTTCAAACAACCTTCTTCAAGAGATGGATAAGCAAAGGTGACGGTGATGAGGAGTTTGCTGAAAGATATATAGAGGAGAGGGAAGAAAGAGCACAACTTGTGAACGAAAAGAGATCTGTGACATCTGATTCCAGCAATTAGCTTATATAATAAAACCATATAGTGTATTGACAACGTATATACAATCTCATAATACATTAATAATTAAACATCATTACCATTTATTGCTTTCGGAAATAAGACAAGAAAAATAATGGGAAAACCAGGCAACCCTGAATCTTTAAAATGGGGGGAAGAAAATCTAGATGCGCACAACACGAAACACAGGCTTACACAAAGGTTAAACATGTGCATTTTTTTTGAAGGGTGGTAATGTCAATCTCTTCTGAGACAGATAGGTGTTGCTAAGTTCACCAGAAACATACAACCATAGACATAGATTAAAGCCAATGTCTCATCTCAGACAAGAACATCTTTCTGGATACGAAAAAATTCTCAAAAATCACATTCTTCTTCTTGCCAATGCAGACATAAATGTTCCCTTATATCAAAATAATAATTCAGATAAACCGGAGGATAACAGTAATGAATATAATATCAACTCACCAAACCTAAGAGGTGAGCAGTTTGACACTGATGAGAACAACATAAAGAACCCATACTCCAATTTTTTCAACTGCTTAGTTGAAAATGACTTTTTTTTATCAATGGACAAAGTCAACAAAATCATCAACAACAATGAAATTAAATATATCTGTTTCGGAAACAGACTCAACTTCCTTAATCTGATCAAGTTTTTTAGTTTTAAAATAGTAAGACTTATAACAATACTCACAACCAAAAACTACGATGACATCGACAAGTTTACGGAGCATATAGAGACTTTGCTGAAATGTGTGCGATTTTTAACTAAATTAATGCCCATCTTTTTTGAAATATGCTACAATGAAGTTGAAGATGATGAAATCCAATACTTTACAGAAGATGAAATATTTTGGAATGCAAACACCTCAGAGACATATCAATATCTCAACAAGCTAACTCAGAACGCAACTGTGGGAGCCCCTGATTCCATAATGTCATTCGATAAACTCAACAAGAGTCCTGTGTCGTCTAAGGAAACGGAAAAATCCATATCCTCTCTAAACGTTGAAATTAATTTCAAGGCCAGACAAAATCCGGATGACTTTTCAACACAGCCAAACTGGTTTTTGGATGGAATAGCTCAGAAGAATAATTTGCCATTGGGTGTATCCTTGCTCACGGCCTTGTTAAAGGCATTGTTTATGGAAGGCTTCACATTGCCACTGACAAATAAGTCCTCAATGGGTGACATATCATTTCATCTTTGGAATAGTGAAACATTGGACTCAAACATGAAAAATGGTAGCTTATCACAAGCAGCTAATCCCACCTTGGATTCAAGCAGATTTGAAATCATGGATCTTCTACAAGTGCTTTTTTCCAATTCCTTGTACTCATCTAAAAAAATTGATAATAAGTTTCTGGCCAGTTGGTGCTGTTCCATGCCAGAGTACTTGTCAGTATACTTCATAAACTCGTTGCTAAACAACTTCGTTGATGAAAACAATATTATAGCCAAATCAAATTTAACTGTGAACAACGATGTTCACAATACGAATTTCAAATACCCATTGGAGTATAACATAAAAAAATATGAAGCTTTAAATTCACATCACAGCATCAACGCTAGCAAGAAAAGCATATTCAAACAAAACTATCTAATGAGTAATGATCTAGAAAGTTTCTTGAGCTCAAAGGACACATTCAATGTTCAAAACTCAAGTTTTTTGCCAAATTTGAACAACTATTCAGAGAAGCCTCTAACTGTTGAAGAATCTAGTAAACTAAGAGAAAACTTTTACAAAGCCAGTAGAAACATCTTGCTTCTATATTTTACATTTGATCCTAGTTCTGTAACTGAAAACACAAAGTTACAAATAGCCAATGCTACCTCAGACGTGAATGATTTCAGCAATGTTTGTTTGAGACTATTTTCTGGTATCAACACATTAAGTGATTTCAAAAGAATTTTGATTTCTATAGTGAAGGTGCTAAAGCTACCTATAGATATGGCCATTGAAGATGATAACAAGATATTTAACTTGAACAACAAAACAGGATCAAGCTTTTTTGACCTCTTTACCAAGCCTGGTTCTCAATCCAGTGATAACAGTCAAAGTAATTCTTCTAAAAGCGAAGACACACCTCAATCGGGAGATACTAAAACGGCTCCAATTACTTTCCAAAGTATTACATCGGTATTACTAATTTTTAAGAGAATGTTAGAAAGTAACGAATTTTTTGAAACACATACATTGGAAATATATTCAAACAAGTTGTTTTTTGTATTGATGTTTTACTTGAAGAGCTATCATCGAAATCCAACTGCTAACAGCACCTTCATGACCACCCTTGAAAGTTTGCTAGTTAGATTGACTTCGAATCCTATATTTTCCCTCAAGTCAATGAAGTTTATTAATGTTGATTATTATACGGAAAAAGTGCCTAAATCTTTAAAGTTAATTGACAAGGACTTGAATATATCTAATGAAACTCACAGAGATTTTTTCATTAAACACATATGCCAAATTATTATTAAAGATATAGAGACAAATCAAGCACCCAAAATCAATCTTTATCATATGTTGAATAATCTTATGTTAGCTACTCCAAGTCATTTGTCTCAAGAAACAAGATTCAATGTTCATGAAAAGTTGTTGATGGAACAAAAAAACGAATGCAAATCTATGGGTAACTTCACGACAGGTGTAAACTCTTTAACAAGTAAAAAGATATTGTTGGTGGTTTTCTCATTTATTAAAAACAAGGAGTATTTGCATACGTTCAGCAGTGACAGGAATAAGAAGTATTCTTCTGACCTTCAAAGATCATCAGTGGATATAATCAAAAGCAGAGAATCCTTTAATATGTCTTCTGACTCTACAAAAAGCAACTTTTCATACGTGTCCACAATGTCTAGTTGTTGTGATAGTATAGTATCAGACAAAGGTAATCTACTAATGTATGAAAAGGTCAAAGGGCCAGTGGATATAACCCTGGTCTCCAAAATACCTTATATTTTCACAGTTGCTTGCAAATGGGAATGTTTGTCTGTGGTATTAAAGACCATTACAAGTGTTGTTTCACAGTATTTCGATGATTATGTTAACTTGATATATCTGCTAACAAAATACAGAAATATCTTCCTAGAAATAAGCAGGGCCATTGCTATTTTGGACAAAGACATTGCCAACGAGTTGCAACCACTGATCTTGAAGTTCCTTCCATCTGGAGTTAATAACAGATCTGAGAACACTTCCAGTTCCTTGAATATTCCGTTTGATATTGCAGTAGATTCCTACCCCACTGCTTTGGATGAAGTTTTGTCCATAGATGATGATTCGATGAATGATTTTGATGCTTTTTCCCTGAATGTGATGAAAAAGGGTTCAATAGCAACTGTCTCTAGGGAGCCTTTGGAAAACATATATTATGATTCAGGAAATGATAATATAAGCTTTATAAGCTCAGGTGAGTCGTCGATATTGGACTTGGCTACTGGTAAACGAAGTATCATAGGTACAGGGTCCATTTCGTCTCACAACACAGATGATGAAGCTAACTTGAGTTTAAACACAAGCAATGTGAGCAGCAAGCAGTTGGTTGTAAAGGAAACTGTCAATAGTATTTTCATGCCTCAATTCTACAACAATGCAACCTATAACGCCATAAACTGTCCAAGACCTTTAGGAATGACAAAGAAGAGAATTAAGAAAATGATCGTTAAACATTCAGACAACTTTAAACAACCAATAACAACTGCCAATCTAGACAATAAAGGATTTTGGTTTCTAGGAAGTCGATACTTGATCTTCATGATAACCTTTCTGAATAAAGTCAAGGAGGTTATGGGACTGACTACTTTTGAAGGATTACAAGGAGACAATCAAATAAAGGCATACTTGAAAAAAATTTCAAATCAAAGGATGAGTATTTTAAAGGATAAAAAGGTAGTATCCATGATGCCGTTAGAGATCACTTACTACAGCAATAACCTTTATATCTATCCAAAATTTGAATATGATCCAACAGCTTATCAATACTTACAAACATTGGTGTGGTCAGAGATATTTAATAACTGTTCTGTGGAGTACAAGTATTTTTCTGATGAAATAAGTGGCAATGCTGATTTGCTTTATAACTTAAACGCAAATCACACATCAGTGATTTCCATTGAGGAAAGTAACAGCACGCCATCCTCACCTATGTTGGAAAGATGGAACTCAAACAACAGCTTGTCAAGAATGGAAAGCAATGCCAGTGGATCCAGTAGAGTGCAGACTCATGATACAAGCTTTCAGGGTAAAGACACACACATAGGAGCAATAAACCGCCACAGTAGCTGCAACGGATCATACTTGGAGAAGCTTAAGTATTCGACATTTATGATAGAATCAGTGGACTCCAAATCCACAGACTTGAACTTTGTGGTTTCTTCAGGGTGCTGCCAATCGTTGAAATGGTCTAGCACCAACGTGAAGATGTTTCCAGTCAAGAAAACAGAAACAAATGAGTTTTCACTTATGGATTACACTTCGAATTTCCTGAGCAAGTTCAAGCTAAGGAATTCTGTAGTATCAAAGACACCTGAAGAGGTAGCAGCAGAGGAGATGAAAAGAGTTTACACACCAAGGTCAAGTATATCAAGTGCAACCTCTCGCAAGTAATATGTAATTAAAATAGTATATATAATTATTAATGTCTATGCTTACCCTTTGGCTGGACCATTTCAAAGCCGTCATCATCTATTATAGGTTCGTTGTGGGTATGTTCCTCTTCGACTTCCATGTCGTCGTCATCGGAAAATTCCTCGCTTTCGTCACTGGAATCATTAGGATTCAATGGATCCTCATTGATGTGGACCTCATGGCTGTGTTCTTTTATACCGTTTTCCTTCTTATGTTTCCATTCCAAGTACATGTTTTGGATGTCATCAAAGCCGCCTCTGTTGACGTATTCCCAGCACTTCAGGATGTTCATGGCTATAGGAAGGGCAGAGTCGTCCTGGATATCAACATCAAATTCATCAAGCATGGCATACAGCAGAGTCTCTTCGATTTGCAGGACATCAACGACCTTGTTTTCCCTGAACAGATCAACAACAAGCTTGGTAATCCAGTCTCTCTTGTCAGCAGACTCAGGACCACCCCAGGAATGCTCAACAGCAGTGCATAGGATTTCCCACTTGTGAATCCACATGGAGACACCTAGTTCGAATCTTGGTTGCTGTTTGGTTTCGGTAGGGAAAAGTAGTGTTTTGTTAGGTTCTTGGGCTTCGACAAATGAAGTTTCGTCAATGGTGATAGTGTTCATTATGGATTGGATGTATGGTTCATCATCAAATTGACATGAATCAAAGGTTATAATATCTGTACAGATGTTTCATTTTTATGATTGAACGTTTCTTTTTTTTTTTCAATTTTTTTTTTTGTTCATCGCGTTCGGAGATAATGCTTTACCTTCAGAGCAAGAGACTTGGATGGATTCGCTTCTTCAACTTTTTTCTTCTTTGTCAAAGCAATTGTTCACATTTCAATATAGCATCTTTTATGTAAAATAGTAGAGATTATACCCCAATATATACACCATATGTCAGAAGATACCTTTGTTCCTCCTGTTTTGTCATCAGACGTTACCGCCGATGAAAACTTCAGTAAAGTCCCTACAAATATTGATCACAAGCGTTATTATCTAAAGCCGGATTTAATTCAATGTAGAGATCCAGAGAGACTTTCACAAGAATTGATAAGACACTACAATCTAGACTCAATTGTTGAGGAACTAAACAAAAACTCTAAATACGAGGATATAAAAATAGTCACTTTACAATTTCCCGATGATTTGGTCATGGATTCATCCTATGTCATCAAATACTTCCAAGACAACGACAAAGACAGACAATACTTCATCCTAGCCGATACATCGTACAGTTTCTGTTGTGTTGATGAGGTTGCTGCTGAGCATGTTAGGGGAGACATGGTCATTCACTTTGGAGAGTCATGTTTCACTCAAATCAACAAGCTGCCAATAATGTACTCTTTGGGTAATCCATACATGAATATGGAAAACATTGTGAATAAATTTTTAAATGAGTTCGAAGATAAAGATCAGATATATGTTTTGATGTCAGACTCAACTTTCAACAGTGAGCTTATGAACTTGAACAAGACACTTGTTGAAAGGGAAGGGTATAAAAACATTTTAATTTCAGGTATCAACTATAACGAGACTGAGGGTAACAATGTCATGGTTTTCCCAAAAAACTCATTGCCTGAGGAAAAATTAACTTCCTTCAAAATCGGATACAATAGATATATTTATAACATTAACAATCTGGATCTTGATGAGGATTTGATCAAGGATACTTTAAGAGATTCGACTCTGTTCCATGTGACCGAGCCAACAACATCTTCTTTGATGCATTTATCAACATGTTTCAACAACATTCACATATACGATCCTTTAGAGGACACCATTGAACAACCAAGAAACCATTTGATGAAGAGATATAAAGAAATGCACAAGGCCAGAACAGCCAACACCTTTGGTGTTTTGGTGAACACTCTTTCTATAAAGAACACCAGAGAAACCGTGAACAAGGTGACTGCGCTTTTGAAGCAAAACTATAAAAAATCACACATTTTCATTGTGGGTAAGCCCAATGTCGCCAAGCTTGCAAACTTTGAGAGTATTGACATATGGGTGTGTGTTGGATGTCCACAATCAGGTATCATCATTGATAATTTCAATGAGTTCTACAAGCCGATAATAACACCATTCGAGTTGACTTTGGCCATGGAAACCACGGTTTCATGGACTGGTGAATGGGTTCTGGATAATGAAGAAATTATAGAGAAAATCAATGAAAAGATCGATGAGGATGTCGAGGAAGAGTACAGTGACGAGCCTGTCTTTGATGCAGTCAAGGGTGTTTATGTATCCAATTCACAGCCTCTGAGAGATTTGAAAAGAATTGACATTGAATATGAAGGTAATGATGACAAGGCATTGGTTAAAAATTTGTCTAAAAATTTGATTCTAAAGGATACTTACTCAACAGCAGCTGAAAGCTTGCAGAAAAGAGAATGGACAGGTTTGGGTAGTAACTTTGCCAAGAACGAAAATGAATCTGATGACTCAGACTTTGAAGAAGAGGGTGCTTCTATAAGACAAGGTATCACTGGTGTTGCCAGAGGTTACAATCAAAAGTAATCTTCAACATATATATTTATTAAAATAATTGTTGTTTAATATTTTCTTAAACAAACTTTTCAATTTGAACTAAACTAACTTAAGGATTGCAATACTATATATCAAAGTTTAGAGTTAAAGATTTTTCTACATCGGTTGTTTTGATAACATTAACAAACTCTTCGAATGAAATTCGTTGGTCATATTCGACATCAGCTTCCGTTATGGTTCTGTCAACCAAGTCCTGAAGATCATTATCTGAGATGTTTTCACCAATCATCATCTTCAGAACAACAAAAAGCTCACCATTGGAAATGTACCCATCGTTATCAATATCGAAGATCTTGAATGCAAATTTCAATTTTTCGTTTTTGTCCACGGATGATCCACCCTTGTTTGCTGTTAGAAATATAGACAGTCCATTAATGAACTCATCAAACGATATCATTCCGTTCTTGTCTGAATCCAGAACATCCATGATTCTCATGCCCAGTGGGTTGTTGGCAACTCCGGGGATTGAAAAAAACTCGATTTTGTCGATTTTACCACTGCTGTCTGCATCTATCTTCTGGAATCTCTTCCTCAGTCTGTCCAGTTCTTCCCTGGTGAATATGACATCCTCAAACTCAATATGACTCAAGTCGCTTTCGCTGTTGGAGCTGATGGTCGAAATGGTTATTTGAGGAATGTTGGCGCCACTTTCAGAAGTGGCTATATTCCTGTTTATTTGAAAATCAAAGGAATCGGATCTCTCTCTACTGGCTCTTGATTGTTGCATTGTCTGGTTTGTATAATAGTTAGTATTTAATCAATAAAAGAAGGTGTTCACTTATGGTATTAAATGAATCTCTCCTTATAACAGATTTTTAATTTAAAAAGCAGGGGTATAGAGTTTTAGAAAAATTATTTGAAAAAGTATATGGATTCACTTTTCGCACCAGTGTGGTCACGTGCATGCGCAGAGAAACAACTACCAATTAATCCCAATCCATACATAACAAGAAAGTAATGTAAATAAATGATTTTATTATAGTCATAGTAATATAGTGATACATAGGGTGGTACTTTTCTTAAGAGAGAAAAAAAAGTACAAAAAAACTCTTATATTGTTGTTAATGTTTCCAGGTTACCAAAGTCAAGAAAAAAGTCCTAGGGGTTTATGTTTTACAAATGTTTATCAATTTTCTTTTTCTTATTTCTTTGAATTTTTGTGATCCTCTAACTCTTTAACAACTGTACATACAGTTGCCAAAGCATCTAATCTTGATGTATCCGGTCTGTAAACCTGTTTTGGTAAGGTATTGTGGCTTTGAGCAATGTTTGAATAAATTGGTGGATTCAAAACTGGTGGTTGGCCGTTAAAATACATTGGTGGATTCATGACTGGAGGATGTCCACTTGGATACATTGGCTGGCTCATAACTTGTGCCTGATTGCTTGGATTCATCAGGTGACGTTGACTGTCTGCATATGGGAAGGCAATTGGACCTGGGATAGGTCTGCTAGAAATGTTTGATAAAAAACGTTTTCTAGCTTCAAAATGGCCTTTCATCAAGTCTTGCATGAAAAGAGGGTTGTTGGTCACTTGATATACCGGGAATGGCATTCTTGTGTTGGACTGATTGAAGTTGTTATTTGAAGAAATGTTATACTTTTCAAATAGTTGTGGTATTGGTAAAGAAGGTCTAGTTTTATTTCTATCACTTCTAACATAACAACTGATTTTTGGATTCAACAACTTTTTGTCTTTCAATGAAGGTAAAAAGTTTGGATTGTTAACAATACGTTCAGTACACCCCAACAATCTTCTTGTAGCCTCAGGGTCCACAACCTTCTTGGTTGGCTTCCTGGTAGTGTCTAATTTAGGCTTTTGAGCAACACCAGCAACAGTCTCTTTCTTTGTTGAGCTTAAGGAAATTTCTGTTCCACTGCTTTTTTTGGTTTTTTTTAATTTGGCTCTTTTTCTTTCATTACCACTAACAACTGCATTTGTGACATATTCATGTAAGTTGGATGTGTCGATTGTGCCATCGTTGTTGTAAGGTAATTGGAAACCATAACTTTTTTTGGAAGCCAAAGAAGCCATGTGGAACTCATCCTTTGACAAAACTTGATACTTCAAAGGATTGTGTTTCTTGAAGTTTTCAATTGTTTCCTGTTGTAAATCAATCACTAAATAAGCAACTAATCCATTGTCTCTGTTTGGCAGATGACTGCAAACAGTGTCAAAATGTATTAAAGCTTTGTTCTTGTTGTAAAACTTAGTCTCACAACTGTAGCAGTAATAGTAAGAATCCTTGTGAGTCAATAAATGTTCCTTTAAGGCACTGAAACGTTCAGAAATAAAACATGGTGTTGTGTTGTCATGAGTAAAATGAGGACACAAGTAATGTTTGGATACATCTCTTATAGCTAGCTCACCATTAAAGAATCTTTCATTGACAGCATCAACAGCAATCTTTGAACTTTGATCAGAGTTTTCACGCATTCTGATTGAGTTGTTCAAATAAACAGCATCAAACAAATAAGCATACTCATGTTTTGGAATGCATGCAAAATTAGCCTTTCTAGTTAATTTTCTTTTAACAGTGCCTGAGCTGCTTGTGGAAGCAGAAGAAGTAGAGTTACAACAAGAGGAATCTTGAGATTGGCTGGCGTTCAAAGTGTCAGAGCAACTAAAAGAGCTTTCTTTCTTAGCAATGCCGTCTTTTGGACAATCAGATGGTAAAAGATATTTCATTATAATAATATTAATTTTTTGATCAATAACAAATTATATCAAAAATCTATAATAGTTTTTTATGTAATATCTTTAATTAATCCTTTTGGTTGGTAGAATATTGATTACTTTTATAAAATAGATTAAGTACTTTTAAAATTACTTTGTTTTTCTTTTTTATGTTAAAATACTTTTATTATATGACAAAGTAAGAAGATTAAAGTTGTTATATTGATTAAAAACTTGACGTTTATATATGATTGGTTTTTGATGTTAAAGCTCTTTTTTATAATGGAATTTTAAATAACAATATTCAATAAAAGTAAGGGTTGAATTTATAATGAAAAAAATCATAGTATATTCAAGAAATAATATGAGTTATAATGCTATAGAACCCATCACAATTATGTTTACTTCTAAAGAAAATATTTCTAATGTAAAATATGTATATTATTGCTAATGAGGTATTTTATTTAATTATTTTTTTTACTATATACTCATTTTTTGAGTTAAATTAGTTTGCTTAGAAAGTGAATAATCCACTATGGATTGCTTGCTCAGTAATACTTTGATAAATAAATATACGTAATATATCAAAGTAATTTATAAAAAATTATATTAAGAACAAATAGTTGTAAGAAGAAGTGTTTGATATTATGTTTTTGTTCTTTTTGATCATATGTGTATTGATTAAACCTGTCGGGTAGTGTATTATATTTCCCTAATAGGAAGTTTCTGCAGGAAACCTCGTGTTTTTAAATTTTGTGTAGCGTTGTTCTGGTTAAAGTTGCATTTCATTGTTGTTTGCTGCACATCACGTGATGTTTACCAATCAACCAAACATTCAGCATTTTTGTTTTTTTATTTTTACCAAAAAAAAAAATAAAGGGAGAACCGAAAAATAAAATTTTTTTAAGATATATTTTACAGTATACTGCCTTTTTTAATCACTCTTTCTATTAATGTTTTCTATCTATAAGTGATTGTAGATAAAATCAAATACGTGTTTATTAAGTAGCACTAATAAAGAAAACCACGTGAGCATTCATACTCAAAATTTAACCAATGAAAGTCTCCAAATTTAATAATGTATATGGTGAAACAAAGGCCTACAAAAAGTTCACTGGCTTAAAGCTTTCAAACACTGCTCCAGACTCAACTTTGGTCAAGTCCAATGGTAAGTATCTGTCCTGTATATGGGTATCCAGAGGGGGTGGTGCATTTGCCATCATTCCAATGGCCAATCCAAAAAACTCAAAAGACTTACACATAAAGGTTCCAGACATCTTCCCCCTATTCAGAGGTCACAAGGACCAAGTTTTAGATGTCGATTTTGATCCCTTTGACCAACAAAGATGTGTTTCATGCTCAAATGACTCTGATATTTACGTTTGGGACATCCCACAAGACTTTTCCATCTTTGACAATGATGAAGTAACAGACTTCCAAGAACCTGTAAGAAAGTTAGATAAACATACCAAGAAGGTATTACAGGTTCTTTACCATCCAGTTGCTAAGGACATATTGGCATCCACATCCATGGATAAGACTGTTAAGATTTGGAATGTTGCCACAGGAGATGTCATTTATTCATTGGAGCACCCAGATTGGGTAACATCTATAAGTTTCAACTACAATGGTAAATACTTGGCAACATGTTGTAAAGATAAGAAATTGAGAATTTATTCCTTTGAAAAAGAAGGTGAGCCTACATTGATAAAAACATTTGCAACACACCCTTCCCCTAAAAACTCCAAGTGTTGCTTCATAGGCATGAATGAAGTCATGACCGTTGGGTTCAATGGTCCAGAAAGACAATTTGCCCTGTGGAATGTTGATGAGCAAGAAGATGATTCAAAGCCATACACTGGTTTCATGAATGTTGATGTTTCTCCAAGTGTCATGCTTCCATTTGCTGACAAGTCCTTGAATATTTTGCTTTTAGCTGGTAAGGGTGATTCTACCATCAAATTGTATGAGAGATTGCAGAATGGGGAGTTGAACTTATTGACTGATTTCACCTCAAATGAACCTCAAAAGGGGTTCTGCATCAGCCCTAGATTACCATTCAATACTGACGTTCATAAAAATGAAATTTTTAGAGGTTACAGAACATTGAATGACAAGGCTGTTGAGGAAATCTCCTTCAAGTGTCCCCTAAAGACCGATAAGTTCCAAGAGGACATATATCCAGACGGTCCTTCCTTTGAGCCAACCTTATCTGCTGAAGAGTGGATTTCCCACAAGTCAAGAGGAGATCTTCTACCTTTGGTGTTCAGCTTCAAGGACCTGTACGACGGTAATGAGCTAAGTTTCACAACTGCATCATCTGTTCCTTCATCAACATTGAACACACCAAAGCCTGACAAGACAGAAAGCAAGGCCAAAACACCTGAATCAAAGACAAACTCGACTGAAACATTGATAAAAGAAGATGCACCATCAACTCCAACTCCAGCCCCAAGACAAAGAGACTTGATAAAGAAAGATGAGAAGGAATTTACCAACACGGGAAAGGAAAACAAGATCAACAAGCTTTTAGCTAAGGCTTCTACTCTGGACGATATAAACAATGCCGAAGACCCATCAAAGAACAATTCAACTGGAGACGATGAAGAATGGGATATAATAGAAACCAACTCGAAGAGTGAAGGAAGCGGCAAAGTAGAAACTCCTAAAAAGGTTTCCAAGCCAGAGGTTGAAAACAAACAAACTTTGACGTCTCCTGTCAAACAGGAACATAAGGAAACTGTTGTTGCATCAGAGGTCAAGACTTCTCCTGCCAATGATGTTGTTAAGTCAGAAGTCAAGACTCCTTCTGCCAAGAAAACTGTTGAACCAGAAGTCAAAACTCCTTCTGTCAAAGAGCTTGCTGAATCAGATGTCAAGACCCCTTCTACACCAAAGACCCTATCCATCAAACAATCTGTAGAGAAGCTGTCCGGACTAGTTTTAGACTTAACTACCATTATTGAAGGACTTAAAACCGCCAATCTTGAAAAGGATGAAAGATTGAAGGCTTTAGAAGCAAAAGTTGATCAACTGATGACCAAGAAGTGATATATATAAAGATAAAGTTTTATTGTTATGTGATAATGTACCACTGTGCACCAGCAAGAGATAATCTAGAAATAGTTCTTGTCGTTCAAAAATGTCTAAACTTTTATGATTGTAAAGGTCTTCCTTAGTTAATCAGAGACTGGTTGAAAACAAGCTTAAGACATATACCTTCTTTTATGTTATCTAGTTAATTATTGTTAATTATCCCTTGTTCCATGTTTCAGCAATCCAATACAGCTTGTTATGCGTATTACCAACCTGCCAATGATGTAGATCACGTGCGTACTAGTAAACGCAAAGAAAGTCTAAAAAAGGGAGAAAAAAATTTTACCTTCTTTCCTTTTTTTTGTGTGTGTGAAATGATCTATACAGAATTTTAAAATACTTCTGCACATTACCTTTGTTTTATAAAATACACTCATAAAACCAATAACCATTGATCATAGTTTACTTTACTTATAAACTAAACTTTTGATTTTAACTTTGCACTACTTTCATCTTCTTTAGTTGATATCTCGTATTTATCAAAGCATCAACTACAATTTCTTGACAACCTATTTGAAAGATTAACAAAGAAGAAACCTACATCAAATTATAAAGAAAACCAAAAGGCATAACTGAATTTTGACTGTCTGTTCAGATTTTTCTTTGTTGTGTGTTTTATTATTCAATATTTCTCTTCTCTCTTTTTACAAAGTTTACATTTGTTCAAAGGAAAGTTAATATATTGATATCTTGTCTTGATTTTTTTAATCATATTTCAATTAACTTGAATCATTTACTCTTCCTCTTTTGAAGTATCCTTTACCAGTTTATAATTTTTCTTAAAATCTTCTTTTTGAAAAATAAAATAAAAAAGGCATTAAAAAGAGATTCTATATAGCACATAAAATCAGCAAATTAAGCAATGAACATTGAAGAGTTAAATAAAAGTATAGACTCACTATACAAAGGTGTATATACAGCAAAACAAGGTGAGCATATTTCAAAAGAATGCTTGTGTTTCATTACTGATCATAAGGATGAATTCAACGGTCATTTGTTCTGTATGAATGATACGCACCAAATAGCAACATTTGCATTGACCCGTTTATCTTATGAGACGGATGATAAACTGGAGTCACTTCTTCAAATTTTGCAAGATAGTGTTTACAACTGTCACTCATGCTTACTGAAATTCTACAGCGAGAGAGTTAATTTGTATTATTACTTAAGTACAATATTAAGAATGAATCATCTCAACATAGAAAGCTTTTTTAATTCTATAGATGCTTGGAGAGCAAATACTTATCAAAAGTTTGATGATTTATCTAGCATAAATACAGCCAAAAAATCCATAGTTAAGCCTTCGACTGATAAAGAAGAGATTATAATCCTGGATAGTGATATAGAATCTGAAAAGGAAGATGAAATTATAGAAGTTACAACACCGGTTTTGAACAAAAACCAGCAGATGTTAATTAATGAAATGCTTCTAAATCCAAATTTATTAAAGAATATATTTGAATTGAAGTTCATATTCATGAATATCATTGACAAAGTACCAGATTTCTTAGCAGAAAATGAAATCATCAAAAACAACATTACACCAATGGTCATAAATCAGTTTTTTATTACCAATGATCCAAATCACTGGTCATACAAATGGATAAATGACCTTATTAGCCGTGATTTCAAACTTAGTGAAAACAATTGCCAAATAATCAATGCAAATCTTCTTGAAATCATCTTACAAAGTACAAGATTGGCCACTTTGTTGATTTCTCCAAAGGATTATTATTTCAAGATGTCATGCATATTAAGATTATTGAGCAACCAACAAACACAAGAAATATCCAACATTAGACAACTGAAGAGTATCGTCAAGCAATACCCAGAATATAAGCCTTTCATGGTTCAATTGGTTCATGATTTGAATGTCGGTAGTCCTTCCAAAGCTGAGTACATTCATTTAATCTTGAGAACAATAAACCTTGTCTTTTCTGCCTATGAAAAGGACTCTATCTGGAAAAATACATTAAAGGACTTTAACGTTAATCATTTCATCACAATATTGAAGGAGTCCAACAGCAAGGCCATGTTGAAGGAAAGAATAATAGCTGCACAACATAACCATCAAGAAGACATCATAAGCATTAATCCAAACTTAAATGATTTCTTACTTTGGGTTGACCCATGTTACAATTCCTTGTCCAAATCATTGGATCAAAAGACATTCAGCAGAGCTTTTGTCAATTTTGTTCTCAAGTTTGTCTCAGACAGTAATGATCTAGTGCCTGTAGCAAAGGGTCTTTTAACATCTGCTGGTTGTGTTTACTTAAACAAATTACTTTCAATTGATGACGGTCTTCCTGCTATTAATAATGATTTGAATCTGTTACAAAATAAATTATCAGATGTCATGGGGTACAGAGGAGTTATCAACAAGCCAGATTTTTTGAAATCATTGATTAATTTCTCTTTGAAATGTCAAGGCACTATAGGGACTAGCGATACAAAACTAATTGAAAAAATTAGCGAACCCATTTTTAACTTGCTGTTGACATGTTTTCAAATTGATCTAAACATCTATTTGCTCAAAATTGGACAGCTTCAGCAAGATCAAAAATCAGTTAAATTGAATGAAATTCCTACTTTTAATTCAGCTGTATATGATAGTATTATTGAGGGTTTGAATTTTTATAATTTATCAGAAAGTCAAAAGGTTATTTTCACAAGTAAGCTTTTCAAATACTTGAGGGATATTCATCTAGTTATAAACATGTCTAATTATACATCAATTACCCCTCAAAACATTGAAGTGATCAACAAAAATGTTTCTCAGTTAATGAACAGAATCACCACAGTTATTTCAAAAATTGAGGCTGATGATTATTTGTTCTTTTCGAATGCATTGAATCAAAACCAAGATGCTCTTTATGGGTTTTGGTCATGTATGTTCTCTGACAACAGAGAATTATATTCAAAGATTGTTGATATGTTATACTCATGCTTTGATGAAGAGGACAGAATCAAAAATTTCCTAAGAATTTTGGAAACTGATATTGAAAACAACTTCTCAACCCTTTCAAAAATTTTGAGAAATTTAAGTCACAATCAAATGTTTGAACCATGCCACTACGGTATGACTGTTCTACAAGATTTGATTGATGCCACTGTTCTATTGATCAAAACACATGCTTATAAAAAGAATCAATATATTCTGGACTTTTGGAATGAATTTTGGTCATTCATCAAATTGATGTACTCATCTGCTTACAAGTGGTCTGCAATTTTGAAAATTGATATTTTGCTAGAGTTCTGTAAAACTGTTATGGACCTAAACAAGTTAGCCATCGAATCTGTCTCGTGGTTTGAAAAACTGATTGATAGTGATAAGAAAGATTCATTCCTGACCCCTGTTGTTGATGTGTTGCCATCGTTGCCACCATGGTTGAAATTGAATGATGAGGCCTTGGTGGACCAGTGCATAAACTTGTTGGTTTACATATTGAACATGGCTCATGGTAATTGGTCTGTTAATATCAAAAACGCCATCATTTACGATATTTTCAGTGTTGCCAATAAGAAGGATCCTCTCTCTGGAAAAGTTAAAAAGACATTGACGAATGATGAACAAAGGAAAAAATTGATTGATTGTATTTATGAGATCAACCCTGTATACACCAAGGAACTAAGTGATAAACTGACCAAGTTTGCCTTGGTAGATATAAAAGAAGTGAAGTTAGAAAATACTAAGCCCAAGATGTCAAGAATTTCCATGGATGTGGCTGGCTTTAGAAGTAAATTCAACACCATGAATTTAAGTTCAAAAGACAAGGCTGAGGAACAGCTGAAGAAATCAAGAGCTCTTTCAGGGAGAGTTATACATCCACCATCTGCAGGTGGCTTCAATGATTTTACATCCAAAAGCAAGGCCGCCGTTGAGCTTTCGTCTTCGAGTGATGATGACGATGACAGTTCTGTTGATGAAATCAAGGCTATGTTTGGTATCACCAAAAGTAGTGGATCCAAGTCTGATGCCTCTCACACGAAGAAAAAGAAAGAAGGTATAATCATGGTCGATGAGTTTGGTAATGAAATTGTCAAGCCATCTAAGAAGAAACAATTGAGCATTGAAGATTTACAAAAGCAGGAAAAGACAAAGCTTGAGAAGAGATTGAAAGTGGATGTCAATCCATTTTTTGAGGAAATTCTACAATGGGACTACAAAAGAACAGGTGATTATCCATATGATGATTTCAAATTTGAGAACACAAAGCAACAGTATTCCAGCTGTGTGGAGTATCAGAAAATCATGGGTCCACTATTGCTTTTGGAAACATGGCAACAAATAATCAAGACAAAGACTCTTGACAGTCCATCTAATGTTATAACACTGGACATAACAAATAGAGTCACAGTAGGAAGATTTTTCCTAGTATATGCCACTGTTCCTTCTAAACTGTGGGAAAATGGCGGTTTCACAGAATCTGACTTGTGTGGGATTGGAACAAACAAGTCCGGATCAGCAAGTGCCTTGCCAAGAACTTCAAGATCTTTTGAGTTACTGGATGTGGTCAACTATGCCAAAATAGATGAGGTCAAAAACACAAGAGGTGATATGAAGGAAGTATCAATAAAGGTAAGCTTGAAAAGTAAAATAGGTGAGATGCTAGCTCCAGGATCAACAGTCTTATTGACGAGATTGACATCTTTGACCACTTCTGAAAGAGAATTCACCACTTTGTATGGTTTGCAAGATTACAACTTATTGAAGAACTTGATGATTCCAAAAATCTCAAACATAAGCAAGACCATAAATGCTGATGAAGTTTCAAAGATAAGAAAGCAGTATGGTGCAAACCAATCTCAAGCTGAGGCAATTGCATGTGTCACCACATCTTCTGGTGTTTCATTGATTCAAGGTCCTCCAGGTACAGGTAAATCCAAGACCATTGTATCAATGATGAAGTTTTTCTTTGATGAAAAGAATGATAAAAAGGTGTCAAATTTCCCGGAGATGCCAATTTCCAAAAAGAAAATTTTGCTATGTGCCCCAAGTAATGCTGCTATTGATGAGTTGATGGTAAGATTGTCTGAAGGAACTAAATTGAAGTTGGTCAGAATAGGAAGAAAAGATGTTGTTAATTCTAAGGTGCAACACTTGGTCTTGAGTGAGCAAATTGAGGGGAAATTGAAAAGACCTGAGTTGATATCCATTGATCATAACAAATATCAACAGGAAATTCAGAAAAGAAATGAAATCAAAAACAAACTGGAAGTCATAAAGAATGATCCTAAAAGTAATGAGAACTCGGATATGCAAAAGACATTGGATATGCTAAGAGTCCAATTAACCCAATGTAACGAAACCTTGAATATCATGAGAAAGGAAAGGGATTCTATCAGAGAAACCAACAATATATTCAGAAGAAAGTCTGAATTTGAAAAGAAGAACTTAACTCAAAGAATTCTAAATGAAGCTGATATTGTATGTACGACCTTATCTGGTTCTGCGCAAAAGCAGTTGGAAAACTTGGGACTGTTCTTCCCCACTGTTGTTATTGATGAGGCCTGTCAATGTACTGAGTTGAGTACCTTGGTTCCCTTGAGATACGGAGCAAAGCAGATAATAATGGTTGGAGATCCTAACCAATTGCCACCAACGGTTATTTCCAATGTGGCAGCCAATGCCAAGTATGATGAGTCTTTATTCTCGAGATTGATCAAGGATAACTCTCCATACCTTTTAGACGTCCAGTACAGAATGCATCCTGAAATCAGTAAATTTCCGTCTAAGCAGTTTTATAACTCTAGATTGAAGGATGGACCAAACATGGATCTTATTAATCAAAAGCCCTGGTTCAAGGATCCTATCTTCAAACCATATAACTTTTTCTCGATTGTTGATGGTAGAGAATCCAAGTCAGCTGCAATGTCTTTATCCAATATTGTTGAAGCAGAATTTGTTGTGAAATTAGTCGACACGTTCTTAAATAAATATTCAAGCGCGAAAGAAAAGGGACCTGATGGAAAGATGCAAAAAATTTCATTCAAAAATCAGATCGGTGTTGTGTCTCCATATAAGGAGCAAGTTCAATTAATAAGAAGATTGTTTGAGAGAAAGTTTGGATCCATGATTTTCCAAACAGTTGCTGTTGAAACTGTGGACAGTTTCCAAGGTCAAGAAAAGACAATCATGATATTCTCCTGTGTCAGATCTTCAGATACATCAACATCCATCGGTTTCTTGAAGGACTACAGAAGATTGAATGTTGCTTTGACAAGAGGTAAGAGTAACATGTGGATAGTGGGTAATGACAACATGTTGATAAAGGACAAACTATGGGGCTCGTTGATCAGAAATGCTGAAGAAAGAGGCTCTGTTATGAAAGGAGGTGAGGCTATTTTCAAAAAATCCACCAGCTATCATATCAGTGAACTTGACGAAAATGATGATAGCACTTATTCAATTACCAAATCCAAGGTTACCAAGAGAAAATTGGATGATTCCAAAAATGTGGGACCTGAAAAGGTCAAAAAGATCAAAAAAACAAGTTTAACAGATAACAGCAAAGCCAAGTTGGATAATGGCAATAAGAAAGATTCTGGAAAGGAAGTCAAGAAAGCCAGTATTCCAGGGATTTACATTCATGAAGCGTCAACAAATAATAAAGCTTCACAAGAGAATGAAAATGTTAATCATTTGGGATCAAGTAGTTCAGGAAGAAGTATACTGAAGACAAGTAAATCATATGTAAATGGCGGTGATAAACCAATGAAAAAAGTTCAGTTTAACGACAGCAAGGATATCAAGTTCTACACTAAGGAAAGCTATGAAGATGAATACATAGGGTATGTGGAAGAAGACGGTGGGGTAGCTAACAACTACAAGAATCTTGATATAGATGGCCATGTTATCAAAAAGAAAGCAGCTGATACAGTAGCCAAAGGAAAGATGAACATAGGAAACTATAGAAAAATGAAGGAGGAAAAGAAGAAAGAAATGCAAGCACAAGAAGAGGAAGACGACGATGACTACCAGCCACTGAAGAAGCAAAAGACGGCACCAGTGCCTGTTGAGGATGAGGATGACGACTATAAAATATCTCTGCCTTCAAAGCCAGCAAAGACGGATGAAGAAGATGACGATGAATACCAAATACCTGTAAAAAAGACAAACATTAAGCAGAAGCCTAAAAGCAAAAGTGACAAGAAGAAAGCGTCACCCTTCATAACAGACCCTTATAAGCACATGAAATTGAAGAAGAAAAAGAACGTTAAGTAACTGATGATTCTTAGTGTTTTATCATAGATGCTTCTGCTCTTTTAATGAACTGTTTATATATAGTGTTAAGTCACAGTTATTTTGTTTTTATTTGATGAGTATCACCGAAGGGGATCATCAGTGATGAAGAATGCTGATCTGCGCATCATTCCCTTAACCCTATTTTTTTTTAACGCTTTTTAACGTTGCTCCGGATTTGCACAGGCGATCTCAGAAACACAGATGTTCCCGTAGCAAAAAAAAAGCTGTGCACTCAGCAGGCTGTCTCCTCGTGGGGGGTTGTTCTGGGACTTGCTGTGGAGTAATGTTCTTTAAGAAGTTTGAAGTGCAGTTTGTTTTTTATTCTGTTAAGACAGCATCTCAAATATTGGGTTCACTAATGATATCCTTCATTTGGCTCAGTTGATATTGGCACATTGAAGAGTTGCTGTATACAATATCTAATTCATGTATTCTTGTATACTCAAGTGATTTATATCTTAATCAGTATTAAACATAACTTTGAAGTATCACTTCTTTTTTTTTTTACTGTAAAGATTCTAAGCAACCTTCTTGATGAAGTTCCTCTTTTTCAAAACCTAATGGGTTTAATTAATTTTGATAAGGAAAAAGAGCCGCGTTATCTACTATTTTTTTTTAGTGCCAATCTCAAAAAGCTTACTACTTAATGAATTGATAAACTCAGTGTGCGGTAGTAAACTTCTTTAAAGGGCATGTTTTGTTTTTACCACTGTGTGTATGTAATCTAAGACTAAAAAATCAACGTAAATCACAACCACATTCGAAAAAAGAGAAAAAATAAATACAATCATGGCTGAACAGTTAGACAATAAAACTACTACGCTTTTAACGGTTACACAGGCCAGTATTAAGTATCTACAAATGCAAGAGAAAGACAAGCTTTCAAGGAGATTGTCAGTTGATAGCGACTCATTTCTTGAAAAAGTTTTTCAATGGAATTACAAAAGAATAAGTGACTTCCCATATAAAGATTTCAAATTTGAAAACACAAAGCAGCAGTATTCAAGCTGTGAAGAGTATCAACGGATCATGCATCCACTATTGCTTTTAGAAACTTGGCAACAGGTGGTCACAGCAAAAAAATCCAAGGGTCGAATACACGCTGTTAGCATTGATGTAGCAGATATTGGTATGATAGGCGGGTGTGTTGTTCTTTATACTACTGTTTCTAATTATTCGTGGGAAAGTTCTGGCATCAACAATTCTGATTTGTGCGCAATTGGAATGAACAGATCTGGATATATTGGGGAATTGCCTAGAACTTTTGAACAATTTGAATTGCTAGATGTCATCAACTATGCTAAAGTATTTTCTGTGAAAGCCACTAAAGATGGCTATTATCATGTAAAAATAAAGTTAAGCTTCAAAAGTAAAATGTTTAGGATTTTGGTTCCAGGGTCTACGGTAACTTTAGTTGGATTGTCATCGCTAGCTTCTTCTGAAAGAGAGTATACTACTTTATTTGGTTTGCAAGATTACAACTTATTGAAGAACTTGATGACTCCAAAGATCTCAAACATAAGCAAGACTGTAGATGCTGGTGAAGTTTCCAAGATAAGGCAACAGTATGGTGCAAACCAATCTCAGGCTGAGGCAATTGCATGTGTCACTACATCCTCCGGTATTTCACTGATCCAAGGTCCACCAGGCACAGGTAAGTCCAAGACGATTGTGTCCATGATGAAATACTTTTTTGATGAAACAAATAAAACAAAAGTAGCTAACTTTCCAGAAATTCTCACTTCCAAAAAACAAATATTGCTATGTGCACCAAGTAATGCTGCCATTGATGAGTTAGTATTAAGATTGTCTGAAGAGACTGAGTTAAATTTGATAAGACTTGGAAGAAAAGAAGCTGTTAGTTCTAAAGTACATCATGTAACGTTAGAAGTGATTATCGATAAGAAACTCAGTTACCTCGTTTCACAACTCACTGATGAAAGTAAATATCAGCAAGAAATTCAAAAAAGAAATAAACTTAGAGATAAAGTGAAAGCTTTAGAAAATAGACGAAATAATAATTCTAAGGTTAAAA
>ERZ794949.166-NODE-166-length-25559-cov-185.556344_pt1 | contig 25559 bp, 9 predicted proteins | sample MGYA00511363_ERZ794949 | MGnify/ENA primary metagenome ERZ794949 (study PRJEB30137, sample SAMN04331402) | food metagenome | isolation source: T1 must sample point D1 replicate B | place: Australia: South Australia ...
GTTGAATTTGGTAGTGGTGGTGGAATACCTGGTACAACACTAGGAATCGCTGGAGCTGATGGAAGCTTTATTTCATTTCTTATATCACTACTAACGCTACTTTCAGCAGCATGCATTTTTTTGGCATTGAATGCATTCTGAAGCATTGAGTTCAAATCCATACCACCTGAAGGAGCACTTGGCTTTGGTACTGCTGGTGCAGACATTGATGGTTTTGCAGCAGATCCATTTTCTACAACACCGCCTCCTACTTTAGGGGCACTTCTATCATCTGTTTCAGTTTTTTTCAAACTAGCACCTTGTCTAATACTAGAGAGCAAGGCATTTCTGTCAATAGGCATTGCAGCTGCAGGAGGCTTACTGCTTCCTAATGATGGTGGTGGTGGACCTGGTGGGGGTGGTGGGCCGGCCATTATGTACAATATGTATTTTTTTTTAGAATAAAAGGTTAAAAGCTAAAAATAATAAGATTTTATTGGAATCTTAGATCAGTGGTATCTTATGTGGCACTATCAGTAATCACTAACCAAATTTATCAAAAGTCTTTTCTATTAGATATTTGTAGGGTTTTTGTTTTTGAATCTATATATATATAAGAATCAATAAAGCTATTTGGTTGTGGTAAGGTCGGGCTTACCTTTAAAATAAACATAGCATATGTAAAAATTCCCTGAAAAGTAGAATTCAAACACACGAATGCATGTGGAATTTCACTTTTTTTTTGGCCCATCCTGCTAAGTCCGATATGGTCACGTGCTTTTTTGATTATTTGCAAGTTTGAAAAATAGTATTAAGTCCGATGTCACGTGTTATTAAACATCCACGTGATTTAAAATATATTATTAAATCCGACAGGCACGTGCTTTAACTCTGATTTTTTTCTTTTTTCTTTTTTTTCTGCCTTCAACAAGTGAAGCTATGTTTAACGTCAGAGTCAATTTCCTATTTAGGAAGTTTTCTGCTTGGTTTTTTTTCAAAGAGCAGGAAAAAAAATTTAGCCTACAGCAATCTCAAAGGGGGAAAAAAAATATTCAGCTATATAAGGCATGGAGCACATTCAGTACACATTAGTTAGCCAGTTTATATTACTTCAGGTACTTGTTTGTTCTAATTAAATCAATAGTTAAAAAAACACACCAAAGCAAATTTGTTCCACTTTATTTACTATTGTTAAGCATGGTGTTGTGAAAACGTTTCTTTGGAAATGAATTTTCCCTTCATTTACAAATTGAAATATTACTCTTGATATCATGTTAACCTTGTTGTTTTCATTAACAAAAGCAAATAGGAAACAAATTGCTGTTTTTTTTTTTAACAAAAATCAAAACTTTATGGCTTCTTCGAAGATCTGTTACGCTCCTTCTCTCATTGAGTTACAGATTCAAAGCGAAGCCTATAACGAAATTTTAATATGGTTGTTTTTTGAAAATAGATTAGGAAAATTATTAAAATCTATTGCCTTCAACTTTTCAATGATGTTTTCTATTTGTTGATGAGTATATGGAGGGTAAGACCAGACATTTTTTTTATTTATTTTTGTAATATGTAATTTTATCGTACCACGAGACTCTTTATTTTTCTCCTATGTTACATGTATCTTGAACAGCGTATTTGCAGCAAGTATTGAAGTGGCATTTTTATAATATGTTCAAGTGACATTTGTCACAACTCTGCATCGCATTTGCAGCAAGTATTAAAGTGGCATTTGCAACAACTCTGCATCGCATTTGCAGCAAGTATTCAAGTGACATTTTCATCATGTATTCAGTCACATTTGCAACATGTATTCAGTCACATTTGCAACAACTCTGCATCGCATTTGCAGCAAGTATTCAAGTGACATTTTCATCATGTATTCAGTCACATTTGCAACATGTATTCAGTCACATTTGCAACAACTCTGCATCGCATTTGACAGTAGGCCAAAACACTTCAAATGATTACATTCAGTCCAGTGCCAGTATATAAAACCAACACAAAACTTAACCACACCAAATTCCTCAAATGTAAACTTTTTACAGAAATTAATACCTACTTGAAGTAGATCACATGATCTACTAATTGTTTACACTGCACTTTCCTGTTTAGGCCATAAGTATAAACAAAATCAAAAAAAAAAACATAAAATTTTTAAAATTCACGCTGCAGTTCCATCATGGCGACAAAAAAATCTAAAACAAGCTTGTAGCAGATAAACAGCACGTATTTTCTAGGCTATTTCTGTGTTAGCTCAATTGACGATTTTATGGTTTCTACTTCCCTTTGATTATTACGCTTTTCGTGTTTTTGCAACTTAAATCATCTTTAATTAATATCCCTTCGTATTAATGTTGATCTTGCCTATATTTGATCATTTTTGTACTTAATTTATTTGAGACCAAAAAGCAAAAAAAACAACCAAACCGCCATAGCAAATACTAATAGTACATTTTTAAAAAATCATATATTTTTTTTTAAAAAAACAACAAAACTATAATAAACAAGGATCAAACACACAAAACCCAAAAAGTTATTTTTCATTATTGACAATTATATTTCAATAACTTTGAACCTATAAATCTTTTGTTTTAAACCAATCTATTTGCCTTTTTTTTGTTAGTTTACCAATATACAATGAGAGAAATCGTTCATATATCCGCAGGACAATGTGGTAACCAAATAGGTACACAATTCTGGGAGAGAATTTGTTCAGAACACGGCTTAGACAATGATGGTTACTACGTCGGGCACAATCCACTAGAAAAGAAAGGATTAAACGTCTACTTTAACGAAGCTTCATCCGGTAAATATGTTCCAAGAAGTATCAATGTTGATTTGGAACCAGCTACATTAGAAACAGTTAGAAACTCTAAACTAGGTAATTTATTCAGACCTGATAATTTTGTAAACGGTCAATCTTCAGCTGGTAATGTCTGGGCTAAAGGTCATTACACCGAAGGTGCTGATTTAATTGAATCTGTTATGGAGTTAGTCAGAAGAGAAGCTGAAAATGCTGATTCCCTACAAGGTTTCCAAATATCACACTCTTTAGGTGGTGGTACAGGTTCCGGTTTGGGTACATTGTTACTATCAAGAATCAAGGAAGAATACCCAGATAGAATGTTAGCTACCTTCTCTGTTGTTCCTTCTCCACAAGTAAGTGATACCGTTACTGAACCATATAATGCCACCTTATCCATTCATCAGCTATTAGAGTTTGCTGATGAAACATTCTGTATTGATAACGAAGCTTTGTACAATATTTGTCAAAATACTTTAAAGATCAAACAGCCAGGTATGGACTCTTTGAATAACTTGATTTCCTCTGTTATGAGTGGTGTTACCACCTCATTGAGATATCCTGGTGAATTAAACTCCGATTTAAAGAAATTGGCTGTTAACTTGATTCCGTTCCCAAGATTGCATTTCTTTATGGTTGGGTATGCTCCTTTGACTTCTATTGGATCCCAATCATTCAGATCATTAACAGTTCCTGAATTAACCCAACAATTGTTCGATAGTAGAAATATGATGGCTGAAGCTGATCCAAGAAACGGTAGATACTTAGCTGCTGCTGCGTTCTTCAGAGGTAATGTTTCCGTCAAGGAGGTTGAAGATGAAATGTTAAAAGTACAAAACAGAGACTCTGCAAACTTTGTTGAATGGATTCCAAATAACGTACAATCCGCTGTTTGCTCTGTTCCTCCAAAAGATATGGAAATGTCTGCTACCTTTGTAGGTAACTCCACATCCATCCAAGATCTATTCAAGAGAGTGGGAAAACAATTCTCTATAATGTTCAAGAAAAAGGCATTTTTACATTGGTATTTGAATGAAGGTATGGAAGTATTAGAATTTACCGAAGCTGAATCTAATATGTTAGATTTAGTATCTGAATATCAAGAGTATCAAGATGCTGTAGCTGTTGATGACGAACAAGATCTAGATGAATTAGATCAGCAATAGGATTTTACAATCAGTAAAAAATCAGCACCCCCTTTAATTAATATAAATATATATATACCTTTTAATCTCTTTAATTAAAACCTCATTTCTTCATATATTTGAATTGCTTTTTTTTTAAAACTCGTCCTTTAAGGCATTTAATGTCGTTTTCCAAATTCGGACTTTAAATTCAAACCATTTTTTTTCGGGTCTGAAAAAAGTAGAAAAAAAAAGCATTTCTTTCAATTACTCAAGTGAAACTTATAATCATCTTCATAAAGTGCATCTAGGCTTTCAAGACAAGAGCATGATTGAGACCAGAGCATCGTTCTTTATTTGCTATTAAGATCAAACAAACCAACAAAAAAAAGAAAAAAAGAATTAGTTTGATTTGTTTGCTTTTATCAAGATAATCGCAGTAGAGAAAAAAAAGTCGACTTTGCTAGAAGTATGTTTTCTTCAAATATACTCAAACAGTATAAAAGTCATTCTTTGATTACGAATGTTATAAGACCACAATTATATAATAACAAAGCTGGATTTCTGAGAAGTTTTTCAAACAGATCAATTTTGTTCAACAAAGCCAATGATGGAGCTAATTATTCTCCAGATGAGATTGTTTCCGAGGATACTTTGAGCCATGAACAATTGAGTGAGAGTGAATTATTGAAAAAGTTCAATAGTTATTCTCAAAATGGATCAGTTTCTAAAGATTTATTAGAAACCCTTGATAACGACACTAAAAATATAATGTTAAACAATTCTTTGAATGAAACAATGAATGTAAGTGATAGTCGTACTTTAAATGTGTATAAAAGTTATCAAGAAGAATTAGCAGAATCTTTCAACAATGATGATCCTGAAGAGACCTTATCTTCAGCTCAAAAACAAGGTAAAGCAAAATCTAGTTACATCAAATTGTTGGTAAAACAAGGAAAGTTTTCTGAAGCATTTGATACTTTGACGTCATATTCCTATATTCCTTCATATTCTGAATATTTCTTAACTGACGACTACTTGATGTATATTAAAGAATTCTTAAAAACCAAAAACTTGAAAGCTTTCAATATAAAAAAGAACAATTACTATGGTGAGTTTGAAGAAAAGGATAAGCACTTTTTATCTGGTTTAGATATTTGGAATTTATTTAAGGAGCATAAAGAGACCATTTCTGGTTTACAAGTACCTAGCACCAGAATCAAAGCTATTTATTTAGAACAGTTAATTGTTTCAACTTTTGAAGGGGAAATTCCGGAAAACATTGAGAACCCACAAGGTGAATTCAGATTGAATGATATTTTAGATTCAGTTACCAACGATGGTGTTGTATCACTATACGACACTGATGTTTTTAAAGCTGAAAACGATTTGTCACCTGAAGTTTTCAAAATTTTGTATTATATTCCTGAGTTTAATAACTTCTTAGAAGATGAAATTAAAAAAGTTGTGAAGCTTGATTTGGATTCTATTCAAGATGACCAGTCTTTTTTGGCTGAAACTGGATTGCTACCATCTCTAAATTCAAATAACGAACAAAATGCGGATGCTTTTTCAAAGTTTGTTGACGACTTTATAAACAAGCATGCTCATTTAAAAAAGAAGCTAGTTCATCAAGAAGGAAATGAGAGCATTGCAGGTAATACTTTAGATTTTTTGAAGGATGATGTCAAGAGTTTAAAGTTAAGTCAGAATGATAAATTTGAAATTCTTAAATTTTTAACTATTAATAGAAAAGCCCTAAATGGTGATTCCTGGATTGAACATTTTGTATCTATTGATACTCATGGTGTGTTTGGCATATACAAAAGTATTCCTCATGAAAATGAAGAGCTAAAAAATAAATTTTCTAATCTTTTGGAGTCACTTAATCTAAGAAGACAATTAGAAATAGAAAATGCATGCTCCAAAAATGGTGTTAAGCTAGAAGTTTTCAAAAGAAATAGAAAATTCGGAACAAAGGTAATGAATTTCAAATCTTTAGACATGCTTACAAAATGGCAGCTAGAATTGGCTAGTGCTTTGGATAAAATGAAGGGAGAAACTAGTAGTACAAACGAAGTTGAGCTGAAAAAATTTGAAATACTTAATGAGTTGTCATCTGAGAGTATTGCGATCATAGCTATTTTTACTTTTATCAAAGAAATGACATTTTACAAACATAAAAATGATCTTGACGACTTGAATAGAGATTTCAGTTTAGGTGTGTCTCAAATTTCTAAAGTTATTGGGCAAGCCTTGACCTTTGAGTTCTCAAAATGTAGACTTGGAGAAGATTTCTTTGAAGATGGTGGTAAGAGAAAATCTGTGTTGAAACAGAGATTTTATGAATCTTATGTGAAAAAACACAAATCTGGTGTTATTCCTTCAGCAATCAAAGAACAAGTTGAAATCAATTTAGGTGTAACTGTATTGGATTTGATTTTGAGTAACTGTACAGTCAAAGCCAAAAATGTTAACACAAATGAAATTATGAAAACATCTGCTTTTAACAGAACATATGCCAATACTGAAGAGGGTGTCAAAGGTATTTTGACTTTGCATCCTATTGTTGTTAAAAAATTATCTGTAGGAGCACCTAAATTCGAGACCAACATGCATGCTTTACCAATGCTTCGTAGACCAAGAGATTGGACCGATGGTACTGATGGTGGGTATTTATCTTCTAGAACCTTACTTCTACGTTTGCGTAACAATCGTGAACAAAGATTCCACTTAAAAAAAAGTTTTAATGAGAATCCTGACCTATCAGTTGATATCTTAGAAGGTGTTAACACATTATCTAGAACTGCTTGGACAATCAATCAAAAAGTTTATGAAGTTGTCACTAAGTTATGGAACACAGGTAAGGAGTTTGCTAGTATTCCACCGGCAAACTTTCACGAAATAACCGATCCTAAGAATCCAAAAAATGTCTTTTACAAAAAGTTAAACGATGATACAACATCTCCTGGTGAAAAACGTCTAATGACTGTAGAGCTGGGTAATATGAGACAGAAATACTTATCCATAAGATCAACAGAAGCTTATAAATTGGTCTTGGCCCAATCTTTCATGGGAGAAAGATTTTATTTCCCCCATACTCTAGATTTTAGAGGAAGAGCTTATCCTATAAATGTTTATTTAAATCAATTAGGTAATGATTTGAGTAGAAGTTTGCTAGTATTTTGGGAAGGAAAGAAATTAGGTCCTGATGGTCTTGACTGGTTGATGATTCATTTAGGTAATACTTGTGGCTTGAGTAAAAAATCTTTTGCTGACAGAATTCAATTTGTTAAAGATAATTTGGAAGAATTGAGAAAAGATGCCGAAGACCCTCACAGACCAAACGCCTTTTGGTCACAAGCTGAAGATCCTTTCCAATGTCTGAGTGCTCTTTATGAAATTGTTGCCGCATATGATTGCCCTGAGGGTATTGAAAACTATGTTTGTCATTTACCAGTTCATCAAGATGGTTCTTGTAATGGGTTACAACATTATGCAGCATTAGGTCGTGATAAACCAGGTGCTAAAGAAGTTAATTTATTACCATCTGATGTGCCTCAAGATGTTTATAGTTCTGTTGCTAAAATTGTTAACGAAAAAATTTATAAACAAGACGAAACTAGACAAGAATTGAAAGAGGTGCAAAAAGCAATCAGAGAACTATTACCAGTGATAACCAGAAAAATTGTTAAACAACCTGTCATGACTACCGTTTATGGTGTTACCAAGTATGGTGCCAAACATCAAGTTGCTAAACAACTTGCTAAGTTTGATGTTTATGAAAACGATAAATCAAAAATTATGAGACACAGTGTTTACATAACTGAAAAGATTTTTTCTTCCCTTAACGATATTTTCAACTCTGCATCAGTTATACAAGACTGGCTAGGTATTGCATCCAATTTGATTGCTAAATCTGTGTGCATTCCTGGAATTAAGCAATTGAGTGAAAAGGACTTGAAATTGAGTTCTGTTTCTACTTTGATGTGGACCACACCTTTAGGTTTACGTGTAGTTCATCCATACAGAAACGAGAGTATTGTTACTGTTAACACTTCTCTGCAATCGGTCAAATTCACCAAAGTTAGAGAAGATTCTCAAGTTAATGTTTCTAAACAAAGTAATGCGTTTCCTCCAAATTATATCCATTCATTAGACGCTTCTCATATGTTACTGACTGCTGTTGAATGTACCAAAAGAAAGATTCCATTTTCATCAGTTCATGATTCTTATTGGTCTTTACCTGGTGATGCTGATAATTTAAGTGTAATTTTAAGAGAAAAGTTTGTGCACTTGCACAGTAAAGATTTAATTGCATCATTGAAACAGGAACTGGAAGCAAGATATAGCCAAAATGTTTCTTTGTGCAGATTCTTTTCCAACAGTCCTATTGCCGATGAAATTAGAGAATATAGATACAACTTTAGAGTAAAATACAACCATCTTCCTTCTTTGAGAGACGAATTAACTTTGGAAAGTGTTAGAAATGCCTTGTTGAAAAGTCCTAATGCTGAAAGTAGAAAAAAAGGTGCTGAAATGGTTACTGTCTTATCCATCATTGAATCCTACACTGAAGAAGAAATAAAGAGTTATATTGTTCCTGAAAAATCTCAAGGTAAAACAGTAGCCTCAACGTCTACAGTTAGAGCATATTTACCATTGAAATTCCCTAACCCTCCACAAAAAGGTGTTTTCCAAATTGAAGAAGTTCTTGGATCTAAATACTTCTTCTCTTAGGCCAATAGTAATAACCGTTTCTATATAAAATGATAATCATGTAAATAAAATAACCAAAAAATAAAAAAATTGCTTTAATTTTTCAGTTGATAATGCAATCAAAAAGTAGGCTTTGCTAGTGAGAATATTAAAAACGAAAATTACAACAAATTTACTATATAACTATTTTGCAGAAGAAATGATTCTGCCTTGTGCTTCAAAAGCAGTTATTAATCTTCTTAAAGGCATGATTTCTCTTTCGTCTATGATTCTATATTCGTTAATAAAACTTATGAAATGAGCAAAAAAACTGTTCCAATGAGCTTCTAGGGCTAGATGAACTATTTTGTCAAAATGGTGATAATAAATGTGTGCTATAATTCTGAACATTTGAATCATTATTCTTTGTACATCTCTTGGAAAGTTTGCAGCAAACTGTATTCCATTAGATGTTGGAAATAAACTTCTATCCGTTATTTTGTTGTTGATCCAAGACAATGCCAAGTCTATGTATTGGTTAGCAGGAAGAATTATATTTTTGTTGTTAGCATCAAGCCATAAATAGTCGACACCAGGCCCAGCGTTCATGGTGGGGTATTGCTCTGGAGTAACATATTCTTGTATCACTGAATAAAATTGAGACAAATTAGTGTAAAATTCAAAAACATTCAATGCAACCCATTCTTTCAAATCAACGTACTTGGGTAGTTTTACTATAGTTTTAAAAGAACCCTTTACCAACGAAGTGGACACAAAAGGTTCACTTAGAAACATGGCTTCCAATGAAGGTTGCTGATTTTGATTTATGTTAATTTCAGGTTCTTGAATATTTGCTCGAACTGATGATTTTGAGGATTCATTATTCAAATACATGTTAGATCTCTTTTGCTTTAAAATTTGTTTTCTTTCATTTGCTTGCTGGATTGCTAGCTCTTGTTGTCTAATGTTGTGCTGTTTCTGTTGTTCTTGCAACTGACGCTCACGCTCCATTTGTAGCTGCATTTCTCTTTGATGCTTTTGCATCTCTCTCTCTCTTTGCTGCTTTTGAAGAAGAGAACTGGAGTTAGAAGAGCTTTGATTTTTATAAAAAGTGCCCAAAATTGGCAAATTGCTTGAAGAATTATTTGCAGAATTTGCATTACTGTTGGCTTCCTTCTGCTTCTTTGAAGGAAATCTTAACGATGAAAAAAATGACATTTGAACTTGTTTATCCTTTGTGGTTGTGTATCCAATCAATTAAAGAAGAATACTGATATTGTCTGGTTGTGTTTGCTGATGTTTTTCTACACTTTAAATAATAGTGTTTTTAAAAGAAAATTTAAAAAAAGCTTATATTTTTTTATTCGCCTGCGTGAAATACATTTCCCCTTGCAAGGCCTTTAAAACGTCATATTGGTAGCGATCCAATATAGTCCAACTATATATATAATTAATGTATATTTTGGCTTAGATATTTTTAAAAATAGGCTTTTAAAAAGAGTATATAAACATATGGGCATCATTCCGAAAGTGTTTAGTCAGTACACAACCTACGGTACTGATCTATTTGATGCATTTGTTGAGTAGAAAATGAATCTCATTTATTCTTATAGTAATTTTAAAAACAACATATAACATTGTGAGATGCTCAGAAGGTTTTAATAAAGTCCAAAAAGTTTTCAAAAATTCAGATTATTAATTCATTTAATGATATATAAAGTTATATTCTAAATTTTTGAAATACTGAATGAACAAAATGAAAAAAAATAAAACAAAAAGTAGCAACTTCAAATGATTATACTTCAATTACTTAAAAGGAAACAAAAAAAAATAAAGATCATTGAGCAAACAGCATATTGTGACAATATAAGCTGTTCATTTTTGTTTTTGAAAGAGAAAATAAAGAATCGTTTAAATCAAATAATTTATTCGACATCGATTTCTTCGATTTCTTCTTCAACGTCATCTTGTTCAGATTGGTAGAAAGATAACTTGTAAGAGTTAACCTTAGAAGCAGAAGAGAATCTGATCCATTCCTTTAAAGAGGCTCTCTTTAAGTACTTCTTGGTTAAGTACTTTAAGTATTTACCAGATAACTTAACGGTAGAGACAACAGTAACAACGTTGTTTTCTTCCTTAACGGAAACGGCCTTACCTAAGTTACCCTTTAAACCTTCAACCTTGATGTTTTCAACTAAGAACTTAACGTAATCAGCAGAGTCAATGATTTCGTTTTCAACTGGGGAAGAAACGTCAATGAAGAAAGTCTTGGTGATTTTTTGTTTTCTAGCGGACTATTAGTAAAATATTATGTTTATTAAAACATTTCCATAAAAGGTTAATTCAATTATACAGTTCGATAAACTTATCGAATAATATACATTTCAATATAATTTCATTACTTTTTACAAAAGCAAAAGATTATAAATCGAAATTATTAACCATGGAAGAACATATTTATTATAAAATAAATAATAACATATTTGTTAGTAAAGATTAATTTTTTTATTCATGACAATTTATGATATAGTTTGAACTTGTTGCCTTGCATCGCTGCTAGAAGAAACAACTACATATATCGATATAAAGTCCATAGAATATTAACGTACTTATTTCCTAGAAACATAAATAAAACGTAATTCTCATTTAATCAATCAAAGCAACAGATATTCTCATCTAAGAAAACAACTGTTGAGTCTTTGATTTTTTGAAAAAAATGAGGCTTACTGCTATTAACAATCACTAACTTAATGTGAATTTTTAAAATACAGATAGTTACAAGCCTTATTTCTATTTTAATAAAATAAAAAATAAATCTTTACCAAAAAAATTAGGAATCTATCCAGGTTATAATTGATTATAATCATTTGTATTAGTTAATAGTTATTTATTCTTCTACTTATAAGTGGTCGATAAACCTATAGAAAATAATATACAATAACATGTGGTGCCAAATAAATGGGTTCAAATGCTGACATTTTCATCAAATGCTACATACGATTGGAGCCATTTTTAATAGTTATGAATTAGTTCTAATTTGGTTTTTGTTAAGTGTTTCTTTTAATCTATCAAGTAGAAGTTTTCTATTATTTAATATATATATAATTCATTATAATACTGTATTCCTATATTTCACTTATAATGAAGTTTCAAAAAAAATAAGTAGAAGTTATTTCTTTCAGATGAAAAAAAAAGTGTTTCCAAATGCTCGTGTCCGTTTTGGGATATTCTCCATTTTTTAACATATATATTTTTTTGTATCAAATATTTCCTATTTGGGAAACCCCAATTTTTATACCCAATTTTTTTTTGCTACATTTTTTTTTTGAAAATATCAAGTATCCAAATCCGGATACAAAAATATTTCATCTCACGTGACATTGTGGTAATCTCTTTTGGGAAAGTATGGTAAGTTACCCGAATGTGGCCCAGTCCCTGCACGGATATTTTGGTTTCAGTAGTTATCCTTATATACCTAGTAAAAAAAGTATATTTTAAAATACAAACACGCTAAAAATACGCAGATCAACATATTCTATCTAGCATTAATATCCATATCAATATTAATTAACCATACGGTCCAGAATCAATAATAATCATGACATCAACGGATAAAGACGATAATTCTGGCTTAAAAGACTTCAAGATCACTAAAAGATCACAGAAAACCGAAGCTACAAAGGAGATAACAGACAACACTGTTTCTCTAACATTCTCATCGCCATTTGCAAAAACCAATGTTTCCAGCAGAACAAGTAGTAGACAAGCCAGCAGACCTACAAGTAAAAGAAGCAGTAAGAGAATATCAGGCTTTGATTTACTAGAAAAGTCGCTAACCGGTATGTTTCAAGCATCCCCAACGAGGCGTGAAAACACATATGAAGAAAATGTTGAAAATAATCATGAAAAATCCTTACAAAGTCCTTTAAAACTGAAGTTTAAACATCCAAATGTGTCTTCAGACTCTAAGATTAATGAGTTAAATGATACCCCTATTGATCAAAGTGCTGGTGGTGACATAGATGGATCATCAGACGACAGCTTTGGCTGGCAAGATGTTGATGCAGTTGCTGATCGAAATGTTTACGATGAAAATGGTAAATTACAACTCTATTCCCTTGAAAATGCCAATGATTTGAATGCAAACAACAAAAATGAAAATTTTGGCATAAATTCTAACCAAAATGATAGGAAGCCATCCATTGATGATTTGAATGATAACGAGGATACTGAAGGAGATAAGGAATTTGGAGAAGATAGAGATTTGTTTAACAAAAAAAACTTTGCTTACACTAAGATTGATGATGAGGAACAAGCCAAAGCATCTAGAAAAACTAACATCAAAGTTGATCATTTGATAGCTTCAGCAACTATGTTCCAAAGATCAACCCCAAATTCTGAAGAACAAGTCGAAAATACTTTAGCTGATGAAGACATTTCTGATGAAGAAGATGATGGTGACATTACTCACGAAGATTTAACCAGAAACAACCAACTAAATGGAATGAAACATCTTCTTACAGATAACGAAAAGTTTGCATATGCAGGATGTGTATTTTTACTTTTGAATCAATTATGTGCTGATTTGGCCACTAGGAATTTGAATTCCAACATGATAAAAGATCCAAAACTAGCTAAAAGATTACACAATATTCAAAAAGATTATGGCTATTGGAAAGAAGAAATTATGAATAAAATATACTTCCACATGGAGTTTAATGAGGAGGAAATCAAAATGATAGAAAATCTAGGGTTATATCCTTTAGAAACTGAGGATTTAATGAAGGCTTTAAGAATACAAAGAAAAGTATTAAATCCATACAATTTAGAAACTCAAGATGAGGATAACGAAGATGCTGAAAAAAGCATAGCCAATATTGCTAAAGAAGAAGGAGACGATTTAAAAATATCTTCAACGAAAACCGTTACAGACAATGACATATCGGAACAAGCCCCTGAAAATGTAGTGTCTATTGAGTCTATCATCCATGAAAAAGAATTAGAGGTTGATGTACCCTGGTCTGTTATATGTGATTTGTTTTTACTTTTCTTGTCTAAAGGAAGCTACGATGCTAGATCTCGTGTTATTTTGAAAAAATTTGCAGAATATCTATCCATTACCATAGAAGAAGTAAATCAATTCGAGAGAAGAATAACAGAGACTTTAGAGTTGGAACAAACAGATGAACAAAATTTGACAAGGGATGATTTATTAAAAAAGAGACGTCAAAGAAGATCGAGAAAGAAGATGGCTTATGTTGGTTTGGCTACTGTGGGTGGATCTTTAGTTTTAGGATTAAGTGGTGGATTGCTGGCTCCTGTTATTGGTGCTGGTGTTGCTGCTGGGCTTTCAACTGTTGGTATTACTGGATTGTCTGGATTTTTAACAGGTGTAGGTGGTACAGCAACTGTTGCGGCTACTTCTACAGCCATTGGTGCCAATATTGGTGGATCTTCAATGTCTAGAAGAATGGGTTCTGTTAGAACTTTTGAATTCAAGCCATTACACAATAATAGAAGATTGAATGTAATCATTTCCATTTCTGGTTGGATGACTGGTGATGAGGATGATGTAAGATTACCTTTTTCTACTGTTGACCCTGTAGAAGGTGATTTATTTTCGCTACATTGGGAACCTGATATTTTAAAATCTACTGGTGATACCATGAGTATTTTAGCAAGTGAGGCCATAACTCAAACTATTCAACAAGTTTTAGGTGCAACTATTTTGACTGCATTTATGGGTGCTATTCAATTACCAATGGCGTTGTCAAAATTAGGTTACTTAATTGATAATCCATGGAATGTTTCTTTAGATAGAGCTTGGAACTCTGGTATTTTAATGGCCCAATATTTAATGGAAAAAAATTTGGGAAGTAGACCAGTTACTTTGGTTGGGTTTTCTTTAGGATCTAGAGTTATTTACTACTGCTTGAAAGAACTAGCAAAGAAAGGTTGCACTGGTATAATCGAAAATGTTGTTATTTTAGGAGCTCCAGTCGTTTACAACAAAGACGAATTAGTGATGTGCAGATCTGTTGTTGCTGGTAGATTTGTTAACGGTTATTCCGAGAAAGATTGGATCTTAGGGTACTTATTTAGAGCAACGGCCGGTGGTATTTCAGCTGTAGCAGGGTTATCACCTATCGAGAATGATGCTATTGAAAACTTTGATTGCTCTGATATTGTCAATGGCCATATGGGTTACAGAAAAAATATTCCAAAAATATTAAAGAAGTTGGGTTTTTCTATTTTGAGTGAAGAGTTTGTTGAGATTGACGACACTCCAAATCCTGATAGAGAAAAGAAACAAAAAGAATTGTTAGACACATTAAAGAAGTTAGGTGATGATGAAAAGAAGAAACCCTTGAAAAAATCTTCTTCATGGTTGCCTCAATGGATGAAGCCCAAGAAAGAAGAATGGCAAGAAATGGTCAAAAAGGATGTTGTAGATGGTGAGAATTCTGCACCAAAGACAGCAGAGTATACTCCAAAGTTGTCTGTTGAGACAGCTAACACTGAAACAAATTCTTTACCAAAAACAGTTGTTTCTGTTCCACATTTACAAAATGAAACTGAGACTCCAACATCTCCAGTTTCTCAAGATGGAGAAACTTTCAGTTTGAAATTGAATCAAACTAGACCACGTTTTGCATCTGGTAATATAGGATTTGTTTTAAAAAATGCAGGTAAGTCAAGAACAGCATCTGGTGTATCACCTATAAGTAAAGAAGAAGAGCCAGCTGAAAAGACTAAAGAAGATCAACCAACAGAAAAGATTTATGCCAATGATGAAGAACAAGATATACACAACTCTGATGACAACAAGTCTGTTCTTTCTGTTGAAAAGAAGGATTTATCATTGAAAAACGATGCAAATGATTTAGCACAAGATGAACTTGATAATGAGAAAATAACTGACGAAAAAAAGCTAGAGAATGATACAATTGAGTACACCAAAGACACTAATATAAATAAGACTAATGATAACTTAGAAAATGAAGACAGTAAAGAAGAAGTTGTCAAGCCTACAGAAGAATCTCAAACTGAAAATGATGCAGATATTCTAGAAGACAGAGAAGCTGTGATTGAGAAAACAAATGACCACCAAAAGTTAAAAGATGATAGTGTAGTTTCTGCCGAAGTCCAAAATACGAATAGAGTTGATGCTCAGCCAGAAAATGCTGTTGCTGAAGACGACCTAGACCTCAAAGTTATACCACAAGCCGAAGTTGCTGCTTCTGATGACACCACAGAGCAAAATCCAGTAACTCCAGCTCTAGAACAAACACCGGATTTTAAGCCGATTGCACCAGCTGCATTTGGTTCAAGTTCTAGAATGTCTAGATTTTCCGCCGATTCTCCATTTTATACTGCTGACGATGGTAATGACTTAGAAGACAATGAAGATGAAAAAGATATAAATCTTGACAAAATTCATAATATTATTGAAGAAAACGGGGAAGATGAATTTCATTTTGATAAACCTGTCATGATGACTACTATATCAAGCATGGGCTCATCAAATGATGAAATTGACAGTGAAACTAACTCTGTAAAAACAACCTTATCAAATGTTGTTTCTGACCAAGACGACAAACCTAGACCAAGTATGGAGTCAACAGCCTCAAACAAAAGTAATCAAAGCAAGAAAACCAAAGGAAAAAAGAAAAAGAATAATAAGAAAAGAAAATAAACGTCTAAAGCATTATCTTTATTTATTGATTAAAGCTATTTTGTTAAAAACAACATTAGAAAATACATTATATACTTGATTCTAAGCATCGACTTATAAGAATAATTCAACGTTTAATTCAACATAAGATGCGGCATGAGGAATGGCAAAGTTATTCATGACTTCTGGATGTAAAGCACCAATTTCACCAACAACAACAGGTTCAGCACCTTCTTTGTTTCTAAACATGACTTTAGCACCTCTACCTGGGAAGTAAGTAGCATTTTCAGAATCAGCTTCAATCCAGAAACCTCTACCGGAGCTGGCTTTACCGAAATCAGCAATCCATTCAGTTCTGAAAGTTTGCATGATCTTACCTAGCAGACCTTGGACAATTTCAAAACTGGAAGTCTTACCAACATAAATAGCACCCCAATGTCTTTCGTTGTAGGCCTTTCTTTCCATTTCTAAGTTCTTGAAGACAACATCACCAGTTTCAAAGACTCTTATAGGTAAAGTATGTTTTCTGTTTTCCTTAACGGTTTTTAAGATACCTGGAAGTAAAGTGGTTCTAACAACTTGATATTCAGCGGTTTTTGGGTTGGCTAATTCAACAACCTTGGTACCGTCATCTTTTTGTCTTAAGAACTTGAAGTTTTCATCATGGGAACATAGAGTTAATGGAAGTACTTCAACCCAGCCAGATTGAGCAGAAGCTTCTCTGAAAATATCACTTATCTTATTGACTGGTAAAGGAGTGGCTATGAAAGAAGAGTTAGACAATTGACCATCTTTTGGAACTTTATTGAAACCATAACCAACACCGACATCTTCCATGATATCACATGGATGTAGAACATCTGGTCTGGTTATAGGTATTTGTACATCTAAAATATCTTCATCCTTGGTGGATTGAGTGGCTCTTAAAGACATCTTTCTTAATTCAGCAGACATTTCTTCAGTGCTCAACTTTAAGCCTAAAGCATCATTAACGTAAGCTTTAGAAACTTCCATAGTTCTTAAGGCAACATTTGGAGTCAATCTGGATTGACCATTATGTTCGCTGACAATTTCAACTGGTTCAATAGAGAAAGGTTCGGCACAGTATCTGGAGAACATGGCAACCAATTGGTTTAAAACAATTTCAGCCTTGGTCTTATCAATGGCAGTGATTTCTATAAAAACGTTCTTGGTGTCAATAGTAATCTTAGAGTGTTCAGAGTTGATCAAAGGTGGTAAAGAACAAACAGTGTTTTCAGAATCAAAGATAACAGGGTAGACTGGGGAGTCTTGGATGATATGAGTAAACTTACCTAAGTTACCTTTTTGTTCTGGAGTGTTGTAGAAATCAACGATTTCACCACCAGTCATTTCTTTGGTTTGATTCAATGGGATAAACTTGAAGTCATCTTTTGGTAATGCCTTGTAGTAGAATGGACCTTTGATAGAGTCTAGGTTGTGAGTACCCATGGCAACCAAGGATCTGTTTCTACAAATATTAGAGTGCAATTTATCTTGTAAAGCAATGAAGGATTCATAGGATTTTTGGGTGAACTTGATATCTCTTAAGATAGCAGCGGCAGCAATTGGTCTAATTTGCTCAGTGCTTGGTTCGACGTATAATTTGGTGGTTGGCTTTAGTAACTTGTAATCTGGTGCAGAAGAGTTACCCAAGTATTCGTTCAAAGATTGAGAAATACCTTCAATACATAATAAATCGTATCTGTTAGCACCGATTTCTAGCTTTAATTCTGGTTCGGTGTTTAACTTTAAGGCTTCTTCAGTGGTGTCTTCATCGACTTCAATACCGAAATCGAAACATAAAGCATCGAATTCTTCATCGGTATAATTTTCTCTATTCAAAGCTTTGAATAAATCTTTCTTGTAAACAGAAATAGTAGGCATACTGTAGGGATGTTACTTCTTGGATTGTTTTCTTGGTGTTGTTTCCCTTCTTTAAACCTTGCTAATAAACTATGAGTAATATGCTTATACCACGATTCCTATAGATTCATTTTAAAAAAGAAACGCAAATTTTTTTCGCCGTTCCCATTACAAAATGTGAAGCCAGGAAAAATTTTTCAATATGGGCATAGAAGTAGCTTTCGGAGTTAAAGGAGGTCACATGGGTAAAATGAGTTATTACCAATACAGAGTATATAATCACTTAACAAATATATGTAATTGGTTCATTTGTATATATAAAAAGAACGAAAAAGAAAAAAAAAAAAGAAGAAAAAAACTAGAAGTCTAGTAAAATATCACTGTCCACATCACTTAGCAGAGTGTCTTCACGTTCTTGAGCTTTCCTCAAGGCATATTTGGACAAGATACTTCTCAGTTGGGATTCAGTAATTGGCTTTTCAACTACACCGTCAAATACATTAATTTTGAAAGCTTCTTCGTAATATGCTGTAAGTACTATGAAAGGAGTACTACAATTGGCACCGTTTGTGTTTCTGATAAGTTTGAAGATATCTATACAGTTAAGGTTGGATGAGAAAAAGGTACTGAAGATAATGTCAAACTTGACATCACTAACAGCTCTTCTTACTAATTCGTCACCAGTAGCAACAGTTACTACTCTACATCCGCATTTTTCCAAAGAATTTTTCATCAGATAAGTGTGTATAGGGATGGATTCACATAGTAAAATGTCTAAATCAAACTTCATGTCATTGTTGCTTAAGCTTGATGCCATAAAAATATTGTTTTTATCCATCACTTCACTGCTGTCGGAACTGGTATTTTTCAGCTGATTGCTTCTATGGAGATTGCTCAATGTAAAGCTTGAAGCTGTTCTCATGTCACCTCCATACAAACTAGATTCGTAAGTCCCGTTTCCGTTACTACTAGTAGAAGGTCTTCTGCTGGATCCACCTGTTGTATTAGCGCCAAGACTATGAGACAAGGTTGACATTTTTCTGAACTTTTTAATGTTTTGTAGTTTTGCTACAGCTTCTAGTCTCTTTTCTTCAAGTAAAACCAAATCCAAATCTTTAGGTATCTCATTTTCTTCAGTATCATTGTTGTCACTAGTTGGTACTGACATATCTCTAATAACATTCTTGGAGAGATTGTTCATATCATCTGAAACTGTCTTTCCTGGGGTGGAAGGAATACTATTGAACCTAGAAACATTGCATGCAGACTTCGTATCTTGTTCTTCAAGGTCACTTCCATGCAAAGAAACGATTCCTATGCTATTATCACTTTTGATAGATCCTAGGTTTTTCAAATTACCGCTGGAATCATTCAATACCATTCCCAAGGAGTTGCTTGATGATGGGGATGCCATTGTTCCAAATAAAGCGGTCAATGAAGCAGTTCTAGAATGCTTATTGCTAGAGTTAGTACCATTGGAAGCTGACGAGCTCTTTCTTTCAACTCCTGAATTCACACTTTGATGCTCATTCTTCAATCTGTTAATTACATCTTTATTAGCCTTATTCAATGCCCTTATGTTTCTAAACTTGAAAGTACCAAAATCAGCATTAGAATTCTTGCTTTTAGAACTTTGTGTGCTGACGGAGCTCGAAGATTTCTTCATCGAAGAATTTGTACTCTTCAAAAGAACTTCTTCAGCTAAATTTTTGGATTCATTACCAATGAAATCTTCGGCCATTTCCGTGTCAGATGGGTGCAAAAAAGAACCTATTGTAGCTGGTTTTTGGTTATTGCTTTTTGTTCTTATGTCATCATCAGTTTCGCTGTTTTTCAAACTTGTATCTGAACTATTACCACTGGCATCACTGTTGTTTTGGCCTGAGCTTCCAGTTGCTGAGTTAGAATCTTCATTTTGGAAATCTATGTTCATAGATAAACCTCTATTGTCAAAGTAGTCAGTATCCTCAGGATTAGACACATTTGGAACAAACTCGGCTTCTTCATTGTATACATTATCCCAATCTAAATCATCAAAGTATGGATGTTGTGTAATTTCTTCAACATTTTTATAACCAATTCTATCTTTAGGATTGATAACCAAAAGTCTTTTAATCAAATCTTTAGCTTCAGGTGTAATATAAAGAGATTCTTCATCTTCATCCTCAAACTCTGGCCAATTGATCTCACATTCCAAGATTTTCTCAAATACTTCACCTGGAGAATCAGCATGGAAAGGCGGATAAGCAAAGTGGAATTCAAATAATAAACAACCAACAGACCACCAATCACACATTGGTGTTTCGCTAAAGCCTTTAATAACCTCTGGTGCTATGTAATCTGGAGTACCCATAAATTTAAAATTTTTGTTTGTGGCATCAGGATCAAAAATAACATAATTTGTTATTTTATCAACAGAAGTTCTCATACTTTTGTTAGAACCCAATGGTGAGTTTGTGTATGAGTATGTAGATCCAGATTTTTCTAAATTTGCGTGGGGAATACTACTAGGAGGTGTTGAAGATCTAGTTGCATTATCAGCGTCGATTGAATTACCTGTGTCTTCTGAATAAAATAAATTTTGTGCATTGTTGCCAGTCATTGAAAATACACCTTTGTTTCCAGTGTTTCCATAATTTGAAACTTCATAAATTGCACTTGATCCAGAATCAGTATCCATCATATTATTCGAAAATGAAGAGGAATTATTGTTAATAAAATTAAACTTGCCGTCTTCACTTGTTGGAGTTTTATTTTCTTTTGATTGAGAAAAGGACCCATCATGATGTTTTTGCAGTTGTGGCAGACTTGATGAAGACCCAAAAGAGGAATCATAAAGACTTCTATGCAATGATCTAGAGTGAGATTTAGACATAGAACCTGAGTTTAGTCTACCATTATTTTCATTATTGGTTCTTTGTCTGTTTACTAAACCTAATCTACTCAATCCAAAATCAATGAATTTAACGTGTCCGTTTCTATCTAATAGCAAGTTATCTGGTTTTATATCATGATGAATAATTCCATCTTTATGCATATCACTAACACCAACAATAATTTCGGAAATGTATTGTTTAATCCATTTAGACGGCAATGGTCCAACCATTTCAATCAAAGTTCTCAAATCACCACCAACTAGGTATTCCATAACCAAAAACAAATGCTCTTTATTTTGAAAAGTGGCATACAATTGGGCAACATAACTTTTGGATATTTGTGTCATCATAACAGCTCTTTCGGTTTTGACATTTGTAACTTGATTTTTGGATATCATATCAGCCTTTTTCAAACACTTTATGGAAACATAATCACCTGTAGCTTTTCTCTTTGCTAAGTAAACGGATCCAAACGCACCTTTCGATATTGGCTTAACTATTTCGTAATGTTTAATACTTGGGTTAATATTAAAGGCTTTACTTGAAATGGAAGGAGTGCTAATAGATGAAAATGATTTTGAATGTTCCGTGGAATTGTCTGGTTTTGATCCTGTTCTTGAATTTGATCTAGATTTGTTTGCAGAACTTGGTACTAATACTGAACCTAAACTGGATTTATGCAACTCCAAAGCAGGATGATCAAATAAAGGATCAACAGAGTTTTTCTGAATTAAATCAGGCTTGGTCATTTTAGGTAAGCTTAAAAGATTTGAGTCATTAGCATCTGTATTCAAACTGAATGGATTGTTCAAAGAAGAAACACCATGTGCCTTCAGTTCTGGTGAAAATGGAGACGCCAGTGGAGATCTAACAAATACACTTTTGGTGGTAGGATTCTTTTGAATTGATGATAGAGTTGGAACATTATTATTTGGCACCTTCACATAAGTTACTAAGGGCGAGCTTCTTTTTGGGCCAGCCGACGTATTCCCATGTCTTGAACTAGATACACTTGATTTTCTTTGCAAAATAGATGTTGCAACTGAAATGTTTGGAATGTTTATATTACTAGATTTTAAATTTGTAGGGTTTACATCAGGATTGGCAAAGTTTAAACCACCAGTAGAAGTAGGTGACATTGAATTGGATGTAATATAATTGGATTCAGATAGAAAACCTTTATTGTTGATGGAACCTGTTTTTGAATTAATCGATATATTATCATCACTTGTAATAACAGAAGAATCTCTAATATGATCAAAACTTTTAGAGTTTGGAGTAATATTTTCAGCTCTGTTTGACAAAGATAAATTTAAACCAGAAAAAGATTCAGTTAAGTTGTTTGATTGATAAAACTTTGCCCTATCATCACTTTCATTTGCAGAAACAAACACTTCATCAGGAGGAGAAATTTTAGAAACAGAATGTGGTTCTTCTGATCTTTGTAGACTAGGAACAGTGCTACTCCAGTTATCACTTCCTTTTTGAGAAAAAGGAGAATCAAGCACATTGATGTTGTTAATCGATGATAAATGGTTATTTTTCTGAGTATTATTTATTATTGAACTTTCAATTCTTTGTTTGATCACTTCGTTAGTTAGGATATAAATTTCAGTTTTCAATCTCATGTGATATTGTTGAGTATGCTTTAATCTCATCATTCTGGTGACTTTCAAGTCACCAAGTTTTATGGTATTAAGCAAGATATCCACAAAACAATCTTGTGAATAACTCTTTCCCGATTCTATTTGTAAAGCAACTGAAAGCAATCTTTCTTTCCAATTTTGAACGTTTTCTATACTCTTTTGAGATGTTGGTGAAAATTGAAATACAATGTTTTCTAATATCGGAAGACTGGTTAATCTTTTCAATTCACTATTGTTAACACTTAAGGAGTCATCACAGAAATTCAAAAATAAATTTATGGTAGAGAGAAGAGATGGACTTGAAATATCTTGAATATTGATATCATCATTTAATGGTGTTATGACAGGGGAAGCATCACTTTCGACCAATTTAGATTTGATTTCTAGAAAAGTCTTTTTGTAGCTTTTTAATTTATCTTGACAAATTACTATTTTATCATACAAGTTATGTTCATATAAACACAACCTACAATGGGTTTCTAGCCACCAGTCAGCAATTGGAGTTTCACAAATTCTACATATTTCAGTTTTATCTTCAGGAATATCATTGATATCAGTTATGTTTCCGATCCTGTGAAGCCTCTCATTGAACAAAGTTGCACCAAAACCTAACTTTTCAACAAGTTGATCAGGAAGCTCATCTAATTCGTCTATATCAAAAATTGGTTTGATAATCCACATGGTAAAACTTGGTTTATTTGTAAAAACATCGTTGATAAGAACACCTTGTGCCTCTAGAAAATAAAGCACCGATTCAGATTCACTGGTTTCTACTGTTCCATTATCTTGAAGTCTAGGTAACGTGAATTTAATCTTATAACTTTGATCATCTTTTAAGAGTAATTCAGTAGTTCTGTGGAAAACAGATTTATCCAAATCAGACCCACCCAAAAAGTTGGAAATGTCATTTCCTAGAATATGGTCTTTTTTATGCAAGATAAATAGGTGATCACTTAGATATTTAATCGTACCGTCTAAATTCAATTCCAACAATATCGTGGTATTTGAATTACTAGCTTGGTCCAATAAATCCTTATATTCTTGTTGTTGCTGGCCTTCTGATTTCATATTGAAAGCAATATCATTGCTGTGTGTTTTGTACAAGGTGACATTATAGCATATTGATTCTGCATACGTATCATGTCTTTTAAGCTGATTGCTATATTGATCATAGTTATCATAACCTGACTCTGTATTGGTATAGTTATCTGTTGTAGTGCCAAATGGGTTATTATCTTCTGTATGTTTGTCACTAAAAGGTATATTTTGCAAAGGACTTGGTGTATACGTTGATCTTTGTGCAGTTATATCTTTATGCAGATCATCTTCGTTTTGAAAGGTAAACTGACTGAGATATGAAAAATTTCTATTTGGTTCATCCATAGTGAGAACACTGTTATTATCTTCCTCATCAGCATGGTCTGCGTTGTTGTCTATATCATTAAATGGCTTGTCATTGTCACTTGAATTGTTGTTATTCGAGATTTTATTTTTTATGTTTGTATTCAGCTTATTGAAAGTACCTTTGATATTCTTTGTTAGTTTCATTTTGTTGGGAAGATAGAAAGAATGTTATCTAACAAGAAAAGAAAAAAAGAAATAAATAATATACAAATGATATTATTCTTTTCAATGGTTGTTTTATGACTGTAATTCTTTTAAATTCGAAAACGGTCAATAATTAAGAATGAACAAAAAAAAAAAGTATACAAATGTTTGTTGTTTTGGTTGTATCAATCACAAGTATTTTTTTTTTGCTGTATCAGGAGAAATGTTGTTTCAAGTTTATTAAGACGTGTTGTTTCGAAGGATTACTGTTGGTTTTCGTTATTGGATCTTTGTTAAATTGCTTAAGAAAATACAAAAATTTAAAACTACAATTAGTAAAGATATCACGATGCTGTTCCACGACTAATTAACAGATTGTTAAGGTATGTATTAATGCCGAGAGTATGAGTATGTAGATTTTTTTTAGAATACAGTGAGTAGTAAGGTTTTTTTTGCTGGTAGTGTTTGGTAAGATAATATCAGTTTAAGTCCGAAGATAAAATATGCTAATTAAAATTTTAAAATAAACTAATTTTACAAGAATGTTTATCTTTACACTGATTTCTTAAATAGAGAAAGAGATTGGAATTAAATATTACTGTTTTTTTCCTTTTTGAAAAACCTATTAATGAAGCCAACCAATGAATGATGATATGTAAAAAGCAATTTTTTTGGTGTTTTACGAATGCTGAATTAATCGGGGAGCCTTATTGATTATTAACAATTTAAAATTTTTTTTTTTTTAAAATGTGAAATATTGGTGACAACAGAGAAACACACCAGGAGGTTTTTACTTTTTCTTTTGTATTTTGTTTACTTTCTGTCTAGTTGGAAAAAACAACAATTCAGCAGATAAAAAAAAAATGTCAATTTTAGAGGCATTTACTATGAATATTATTGACATGATTTCACTTTTTTACATGTGAATATATACATTTTTTTTCATTCATTCCCCTGTAGTAATAAGGATGACTTTTTTTTGGGGGGATATTAAGCCGTGGGTAAAAAACTTGGAAAAAAAAACGTGATCTATGAATTGATACCGGAAATAAGCTCTGTACATAGGTGTGTAAGGACATAAGAACATGCATTAATTTGAAAAAAGAACCAATCTAGACGATCAGGATGTTTCATAATTTTCAAGAACTGATCAATCTAATCATTTTTTTTTTAATTAAGATATTATTTTTAATAATAATTAAATGATCCAGTACCTGAAATCTATCAACACTTTGCTTATCTTTGCTAACACCAAATATGTTATCGGAGGCATTTTTTCCTAAAAGGGAAATCAGATATAGAAATATACACACATGTGGGGATAGAATT
>ERZ794949.167-NODE-167-length-25497-cov-4.131082_pt1 | contig 25497 bp, 10 predicted proteins | sample MGYA00511363_ERZ794949 | MGnify/ENA primary metagenome ERZ794949 (study PRJEB30137, sample SAMN04331402) | food metagenome | isolation source: T1 must sample point D1 replicate B | place: Australia: South Australia ...
TGAACTTAGAGAATGCAGCTATCAACAAAGATAATGTTGCTAAGCATGTTAGTGAAAATAATAATATATTAGAGCTTCCAAATTTATTTAAGGAATGCATCACTGAAGTTCCATTAACAAAATCTTTATTTATGGAAGGCTATTCTCAAGGAAGTTGGTTTTTATCAGATATTCCCTGTCCTAGTGCTTTTAAAGATTGTGATATGATGCCTCCGCCGTTACCAAATGATGAGATGTCTAGATTAAAACACACCTTACTGATAAAATCCAACAAAAACTGGCTTTACAAAAGACAAGAAATAAACAAGTTATGTCTAAAGGCTGTTAAGCATTATCAATGCCAGGGATGTGCCATATCATTAATCACAGAAAAAAAACAAGTCATCATGCATAAAATTAATTTAAACCTATCTGAATGCTCAAGGTTTATTTCATTTGATGGTCACACTATTTTGTCAAAAGACAATCTATTCATTGCCGACTGTAATAAAGATTGGAGAACAAAGGAAAATCCCTTGGTAAAGGGATATCCACTCATAGCAACATATTCTGGAGTTCCTATAAAGTACGAGTCCAAAGGTAAATCTTACAACATTGGATGCTTTTCATTGTTTAATGATACCACTGCAAACAACGGCAGGCTAAAAAACTTGGATTACCTAAGCAAGTTATCTCAAAGATTAATGGATCTTATAATAGACTCTAAGGATGGGGTAGGTGAAAAAGATAAAAAATCACACAGTCATAAGCATCAGTTATTTGCTGATTCTGGAAGTGCCACAGCAAATAAATTGATTTTGCAAAACATGATCGGAAGAGCCACATCTCAAACAAGTGGGTTAAGTCTAATATTCGATAAAGATGGCTCTGGTACGTCGTATAAACCAAACCACCAGCTTTACATAAACTACAACTTGCTTAAGGAAAAGCAAATAGAAGCTGCAGGCTCTGAGGAAGTCAACAGAATATTGAACAACATTACCAAGCCCAAACGAGCTGCTTACTTGTTTTCGAAGTACATTTCCAAAAAGTACGGTTTTGATTATGTTGCAATAATTGAGTTAAGAACATCTCAGAAATTTGCCATTGAGGCCAAATACTGTCCCAAAAAAAATGTTTTTTTAACTGATGAGTTGGAAAGCTTTGAAAAATTAGTATGCTTGGATAAGAAGGTTTTGAAAAGTAGAGTTTTAGGTGGGTATGGTTGTGATTTGAAAGAAATTGGGTTGAAAAACAACAAAATTTTGTTTGAAGCCACCGAAAATGACTTTGGATTGATTTACAACAAGAGTGATCTTGATGACAAAAATGTTGATAATTTTGCCTTCAACAGTGCTGCGTTCATTCCCTTTGCTAGATGCGATAGTGAGTTAGAAAGAAGAACCAAAGTTGATGACTTTTCATTAAATAGTAATGAAAGTGATGCCATTGAACTAAAGACAAGGTCTCCAAGACCGGGCAACATGTCTCCTGGAGGAAAATCTCTATACTCGCCAACGTCGTTAACCAGCAAAGTCAAGCAGAATCAAGTGGACTTGAAGTACAACTTTGGATGCTATTTCATAAGTTGTATGTCATTCACAAAGAACAAAGTAACTGAGAATGATGTTGACTTGATTAACAAGGTTTTTGCAGATACTTGTGTTTACAAAAAATTATATAAGTTCTGATATTTAAAAGGGGGTTAATTCTTCTTTTTACTTTAGGGTTGAGGTGAACCATATTATGTGCTTTTCATCACGTGTTAACATTGTTTGGGATAAATCATTTGCATTTTGATTCACGTTTTTTTATAAAAATATATCACCCATTTTGTTTTTTTTTTCTCCTTCAGAAGTATATTTCAAAACCAAAGACCAAAATTATCGTTAATCATAATTTATCAAACCACTATAACAGTAAGACAAGACCCCCGTATACGAAACTCAAAACAGAAATATGGGTCAGCAAGAAGATTTGAATACAAAAGAAGGTGAGATTCATTCATTTAAATCCGGAAGAATGCTTCGATCCAACAAGGATCTTATTTTGAAGAAAAAGCTAGATGAATTGAATGACTCCAATAACATGAAAAGTTCACAACAAGGATCTTCTAATACATCTTATGAGCAGGGAATGAATAACAAAAACTTAGGATATCTATCATCAAACATCATCAATCATAGCACGATCAATAATAATGAATTGTCACACATGAAAACAATCACAATTGGTGGGAGCAACAACAGAAATAGATTGAGTTTATCTGGAATAAGAAACTCAAACAACTTGAGAGGAAATGAAAAACCTAAATTAAACAATTTTATGCTCAAAAGAAACAGCCAATCCAAAGATCCCCTTCTTCAATCATTCAGCAAGACTTCTGAAACTAAACAAAAAGAGCAGGTCTCCATTGAACAGTCAGATACGACTTTACAGACTCAAAAAAAGAGAAATGTTTCCTATCAGTATGAACTCACGTATCATGAAATTAGTGGAGATATGGAAAATGTGGTCTACATTGATATGGACCATTTGCAAGGCTGTAAAGAAGGTGATTTAGCAGAAATGAAAAGTTATAGCAGCAAGTCAAGAAAACAGAACAATAACTTGCCTGAGTTGCAACTGGCTGAGTCATTAATATCAAACCAAGAACTGTCAACTAGTTTGGAAAGCGGAAACATAACCAAGACATTTTTATCCAAAAGTCAGATTTTTAATACCAAAAGAAACAATGACAAGAAAATATACTTCATAGTCAAGCCTTTTCCCGCTAGCTACAACAAGAGATCCATAAACCCATTGATATCTTTCCCTCACGACACATTTAACAAGGCATTTGATATTCCAAATAGATCAGCTGTTTACATAAAACTCAAAGACAAGTCCAAAGACCAATGTGAATTGGTGGAAATAATGGCACGAGATTGCTTTGTCAACAGAGGTGATATGTGGTTGATCAGAAACAAAATTCAAAACACATCCATACATCTCAATGAAAGATTACAGTTTATGGACTCTCTCCGCTTTGCAGTTACAGGTATATACAAAGACGGAAAGAAGTTCTTTTCAGGATACATAGGAGAAGAAACGAAAGTCATTATAAGATCTGAGTCCGCTAGATTTTTTTTCATTATTCAAATAACTGAAGAAATGTGGCATTTCCAAGAGGATGGTGAGGTCTTGTTCCAAAAGGTTGTGAACTCTATCTTTCCAAAGATCTTGAAGAAATGGATAAAAATCGGTACAAATCACAACATTTCTATAGTATTCACCACATCTGTGGACATCACAACTAAAGATGGTGGATCTGATAATGACATTAATGACAAAATTCCTGGGTACAAATCCATAAATAACAAAGACTATTATCGTATAGTGGTTGATGAAGTCAACATTTCTCACTGGAAGGACATAATGGATACATTAAGAAAGGAGTTTTTAGAGTTCAAAAAGGAACTGCTGAATGTCATATCAGAGGACGGATATTACCACATCCAAGGAAAGTTGAGCTCATCAGTCAAAACGAACATTTTAGAATCCATAAACATGGTTGCAACCACTCTGCTGAATCCATTTAGACAAATTGACTTGAGACATACAACCACTCATGTCATGATCATCAGTCCTGGTGCAGGGTTATTTGATGTCAACTATGATCTGTTGAAATTAACAACAAAAAAACTCTTATCTTTGGAATTCACCATTGATATAGTTTGCCTAGCTTCTCCACCAATGCACATTGTTCCGTTGTTCAGATACATAGATAATGACGAATCATTAAGGTTTTGTGTTCCTACATGGTTAAGTATATCTTTTTGGAATGATGATTCGAAAAAGTACCAAAATTGGAAACCTACATGCAAAATATACGACCTGCAAACTTTAAACTTGACAGAAAACAATATAAATTCAGTGTTACAACCAAAGGATTTACCTTATTTTGGAAACATTAAGAGACTGGACAATTTTACTTCAGCTTATGACCAGAATATCTTCAAAATGAATGACGAAAAGATCAAAGACGAGTTGAAAAAGACGGTAGATTACTTCGATGTGACACAGAAGTTGTACCATCAACATAGAAATAGCTCATCCAACAGTTCATTAAAAAATCAAAAACCGTCGCAGCTAAATAACAGATTATCCAACAACAATCTAAATTTAGGTTCCAAATATATCCTCCATTCACCAACCCCGCAGAAGCCATTGTTACAGAAAGTAGACTCTTCACAAGCAACCTTCATAAGAAATGAGAACGGAACCATTTTAGAGGACGACGAAAGCTTACTAACAGAGTCTAAATCTAAGGAAGAGCAAAAGCCTAAATTTTCTGAAGCTATAAATACGCTGAAGACTGTAAAGTCAAGCTCACAAGCCCCCAACATTGCCAAGAGATTTGTGAACCTTTTCAATCCAAAAGGCTCAGACACAACCACAGATGTATCTACCAATAAGGAAGATTCTTTGAAAACTTTAAGGAATGCTGACAAAAGATTTGGTAATAAATCCAATAATCATAGTGCAATGCCAAGAACAGGCAGTCAGGTAAGAAACAGTGGTAAACTCTTTGGTTCAAACCCTAATAGTGGCACTTCTTCCCCTATGTTCAAGGATAATAAGACAAACGAAGAATTAAGTACTGACAGTCCACGCTCTAAAAAGGCAATGAAGTTCCAATATGATTATCTAGTCGATATTGAAAATCCATCCAAAGCATTTGACCCAGAAAGGGCAGATGATTTAATTTCCCAGAGATGGAAGGATGTTTATCCAAAGAAGCTATCAAAGAGTACCAGTAAGTGGAGATCATTTACCACTCCTGCGGACTTGCCAGTGACCACTGATGTTTGCCCAACACCTTCTCAATATCTAAATAACTATGTGTTAAGAAATTATTGTGTGAGCTTAAACAATGACAAAAGTGGACCAAAACTAAGCACCAATGAGTTTGAGTTGATCAGAAATTTGGTATACACAAGACTGTTGGCAGGATTTCAAATCATTGAAAACAAAGAGAAGTTGAAAAAACTAGAGGATATTTACTTCAAAACCACCTTGGTAACGCCAAGTACTATTTTAAATGACGTAAATAGTTTCAAGCAGAAGTCAGTATACTTATTAGGAAATGACGAGATACATAGAATATGCTGTGGCTTTGATTCTGTGATTGAGGTTAAACAATACATCAACAAAACTGATAGAATTTCTGACTTTAGTGTTCCTGTTGAATCGACAATGATCAAAACAAGATACGAGCATCAGTACAGAAGAGCAAGCCTGGATCCATTGAATTCATTCAGAACTAGCATCAACTGGAACAAGCTGGATCAGTACCTAGCTGGTTATACTGACGTGGATGAGAATATCAATGGATATGGGATTGGTGGAAATAAAGTATCCGGAGGTTCTTATAAGTTCAGATCTAAATTCTGTGTTTTAAGCACAGAGGTACCAGAGTTTGCCAAAAAGTTGTTCAATAAAAAAGATGAACTAGACAATGAAGAAATCAGACTGGAAGGATTAAGAAAACTAATTGCTGTTCTTTATAAACTAAGATATAGATCAGACAAGGAGAAGAAGACATCAAGAAGAGAAGAAATTTTGCCTGAAATATATTTCTACACTGGTAAAATTCAAGAATTTATCCAGGATCAAGAAAGTTCCTTGTCAGAACTAATAAACTTCAATAGTGAAAGCAACGATCTTGAACTCATCACATCTAAAAGTCCCGATGCCTCAGTATTAGGGCTTTCAACCAGCTCTGACATATCAACTATCGCTCATGAAATACAACACGGTGACAAAAAGTTAAATTTATCAACAAGAAGCTGGAGATGGATAAGCTATCAAGAAACATTTATTGGTTCTGAGTTTGTCAATTGGTTGTTGAAGAATTTCAACGATATTGAGACTAGAGAACAGGCAGTTTCATTTGGTAATTACTTGATGGAGCATGGTGTCATTGAACATGTTTTGAAGACCCACAGCTTTTTGGACGGTAATTATTACTATAACATTGGGAAAAATTACAGAGATTCTATGCCAAAAACTGACCAGGCTAATAGCTCAAAGCCAACAGTGTTGAACCCACTGAGTGCTAGAAAGAGTCCTCCTTCATTTAATCATTTGCTAAATGTAAAATCGAATAAATCTGTCACAAATAACTCACTAACGATAGATTCTAGAATCCAGAAAACCAACTCTGACCATTCTGATGGCAAGTCAGAGAAGCTGAATAGATCAAACAGCACATCATCAACAGCACAAAATACGATTGAAAGTAAGAAAAGACAAATAATGCTCAGTTCTATGTTGGAGCTGGATCTAGACCCAATGAGAAAATCAACAAAGCCACAGATTTTAACAGTTCATTTCGATAGGGTTCACAATCCTGACCACTGTTTCCACATAAGATTTGAATGGCTAACCACAACACCAAGATTGGTTGATGATTTAATCAACAATCTGTCCAAAACAGCTGATATGTATGGTTTGAAGTTTGTTGAGATGCCGTGGGAAGAGGTGGTATCGTTAAACACATTCAATCCCTTTTATTCATCGGTTTACATTGAACTGGCATTGAATCCTCTATTTGACCAGCAATTCAATGATCCACTGATACTAGAAAAAAGCAAGTATTACTATCATATCTACTTTTTGGAAAGTTCTGGCTTTTTATTAGACAATAGAGGCTCTGATTCGTTTGACAACAATGACAGTATAGGGTATGAAATAGTTTATTCCTGGGGTAAGCAAACATTTAAGAATATACAATTTGTTCACAAGACCGGTGCTTACATAGCAGAGATCATACAAGATGGAAGCTTGTTCTTGGCCCCTAATAATATTCACTTGTCTAGAGTCAACACTTTAACAAACTCATCCAATGGTGAATCAGATAACACTGGCCTGTATGTTGATTCCCAGAAAGTCATGTTGGACTTCAAAAGAACCTGCTATGATTATGAAAGATTAAAAAGCATTTTCCAGGACGCTAAGAAAAGCTGGTATAACAATGTTAAGTTATGTGTAGTAACGAGTAACATTAAAAATTCATAAAGGAAAAAAGAGAATAATGAAAACTTTATATAAGAAAAATTCAAAGACTTTTTTAAATTTTATTTAAACTCTCTCAGCGATCTTGATGACATCAGTTAAGACACCAGCAGCAGTTACATCAGCACCGGCACCAGCACCTTGGATAATAACTGGGTTTTGGTATCTCTTAGTCTTGATAGAAATAACATTGTCAGAGCCCTTCAAGGAAGCAAATGGATGGGAAGTGCTGTACTCTTGAATACCTACGGAAACCTTGTTGTTCTTGACGTCAACAGAACCGACAAATCTCAAAACCAAGTCTTTCTTGGCGGCAGTTTCCTTCAAGTCCTTGATTTCTTCATCATGTTCTGGCAACTTTTGCATGAATTCTTCTGAGGTTGGGACCTTAGCTAAGTCACCTGGAATGAAGGAGTTGATTGGGAAGGAATCTGGAGAAGCAGACTTGATTTCTAAACCGGCAATTCTGGCTAAAATAGTGACCTTTCTGGCAACATCCATACCGCTTAAGTCATCTCTTGGATCTGGTTCAGTGTATCCTAAGGACTTAGCTTCGGCTACAATTTCAGAGAAGTTTTTATCAGTGGAGGAGAAGGTGTTGAAAATGAAAGACAAACTACCAGAGAAAATACCTTCAATCTTTTCAATTTCATCACCAGTTTGGATTTGTTCCTTGATGAAATTGACTACAGGCAAACCAGCACCTACAGTGGCTTCATGATAAACCAAGCCGTTTTCAGGGTTGCCAGAGAACAATTGGTTCCATAACTTCAAATCAGAAGAAAAGGCCTTTTTGTTTGGAGTGGCAATTGAAATACCGCTGTTAACAAATTCTGGGTAAGAGTAAGCCCAGGTTTCGTTGGAGGTGTTGTCAACCAAGATGGATGGGTTTGAGGACTTCTTCAAGTAGGCAACCAATTCTGAAGGAGACAATGCAGATTGGGTGGAGTTTTCTTTCAAATAAGCAGCCCAGCTATCAGTCTTGATAGGAAGAGGGGAGTAGTCTTCAGAAATCAAGTGAGTCTTGGTGTTCAAGATGGCTACTAAGTTGTAATTAACATAGGCGGACTTCAAGTTGATAAGTTGGTTCAAAAAGGAGGAACCAACAACACCAGTACCAACAATGGCAATGTTTACAGTTTTGATAGGCATGTTTGAGATTATAGAGTGGTTAATGATTGTATTTGGTGTCATGACTCATTTTTTTGCACATAGTTGAAAATCAATATGTTTGAAAACTGTCATTAATGGTTGTGCGAAGAAAAAAAATGGACGGCCAAGCGTGTGAAGCTCCATCGGACGTGAACAATCATTTGCGAAAAAAAAATTACACCGTTTTCGGTGGTAAAACTGTGTTAAACTTCACGCTTGGTGATACCAGATGAAGAGCTAATATTAAGTTATAAGCCATTTACCTTGGTGTCATATATAAACCTATCCACAACATTCTCCAGATCACTCGTGACCAAACTCTCCATTTTCTTCAAGATAACATTCATGCTCTTCACCAAGTCCTTCTTGTGTCGAGCCGTGTTGGACTCAACACCACTCTTACTCACTTCCTTGGTGTATTGATCAAATTGTGGTTTATCGCAGTTCTTGCTGTATGGCTCAAGTATTGTATGAACAAACAACAGCAACGCTGCGTCGGTGTATATTTCTTCATTTGCTATTTCATTCAGAATCAGCACATCAGTATATCTCTCAAGAAGTGTGTATTTATGTGCATACGAACCTGCTTCAGTGCTGTTGAAATCCTCTATCTTCAGTGTTTCTGTATTTTTCAAAGCTTCCATTAAAGATAACAGCTGCTCAGAAGATATTTCTGTAAAGGGCGACAGATCTTTATATCTCTCATGTACCTTCTCAATTGCTTGATGCAACCATTTCTCATAGAGTTTCATATTTCCATGCATTTTATTTGAGCTTCTTTTTAGTTTCTTGAACATTGCAGGATAAGCCACTAAATTATCCAAATTGTATAGACAACACATGAACATTTCAGCAATAAGCGCCATGTCAATAAAAGACTGCCCTGGCTTTTGAATGCTGAAGTAATTAAAGTTCACCAATGGCTTTACTGGTGAGCTAAGAGACACCATTGGCCACAAAGTTTTTAGGATCTCCTTGTAATCCTTCATGTCAAACATCATCAATGACAAAACTATTTGTTCCTGGTGAGAGTCAAGTGTTTTGTCCTTAGTCTTCTTGATCATACTAGAACATGCATTTGAAATGTATTTGTTGAATTCATCTGTGTCTAGAATATTCTTTCGTTCTAAGTTCAACAAACTATTCAAGTTTTGTTTCAAGTGCACACTTTGGTATCTATCGATCAACATGGAGAACAATCTTTGTAAATCCTTAAAATCATTGTAGTGTTCAGCCTCATTCAATTTTTTTTTACTTAGAACTGTGTTGTTGAAGTAAAAGTTGTTGTATAAATGACTAAAAGTGTATCCTAAATTCTTTCCAGATTCAATGGACCAATCACACACAACAGATAGGAATGTGAATGTCTGTAAGTTGGTTTTTTCATGAAAACTTTGCGTAAATTCAACATAATCGCAAACCGCATGAGTCAAAAAGAATTTCATGGTGTGGTTTTGATCTTCAGTACATTTAGATAAGAGACTCAATCCCATGTCATAAGTTTTTGTTATAAACATTTTGAGGATTCCTTCTTTCAACATGAAGGCACCGTCAGGATACTCATCGTAAAATTCCTTGTAATCCTTTTCAACGTTGTGTTTTTCAACTTTGAAAACCGTTCTGCTCATTGGAAGAGTGTAAGCTTCATATAAACCATTGGCAACACTTAGGTGCAGAATAACCATATCTTCACTTTTGCCATTTATGTCTGATGGATGTTTATTCAATATTCTTAATGCTTCCAGGAAACATAAAATTGCCTTTTTCTGATTTGTGCACACGAGCAACTTTTTCTGTTCCGAGTTGATTTTATCTGCTGATGAATTCAGGTCATGATCCAAAAGTATTAAGTAACAATAACCTAAAAGATACCATGCTTCATAACATGACATATTAAAGATTATGTTAGTCTTCAGAAGTTCAATGATTTGATCAATTGTGTTAAATGATGAGCTGTGTATTCCAGTAATCAAAGAAGTAATATCCAACTCCTTGGCCTTTCTCAAGAAAAACAGCTCCAAAAAGTTGATTGAAGCAGCCAGCAATACCTTCGTGTGAACGACCTTTTCATAATCTGTTCCTGTTGCAACAATTTCCAATGGAGCTGCTTCGGTAAAAATGGAACATAGCAAGTCTTTGGACAAATAAGAATCCAAAATCTTTTGATTCGATTGAACAACCGGATGCGTTGTGTAGTGTTTCCAAGGTATTAACAGAACCATTTTTTCAATTTCAGATTTATAATTGCTGTTTGAAAACAACTTTTTCAATAGTCCTTCTTCTAAGTTCCAATACTTTTTAATTACATAGTTGCACATGACTAAATAGTCCTCTATATCTATATTTTCAGACTTATTACTGTTGACTGTGCCATCGTTTGTGTGGTGATCAACAACATAGTTGTTTAGAGCCAACCCATAGTTGCAAAATAGGGTTTGATTTAATAGATCTTTTGCAGGTGTATAACTTTGTAGGCCCATTAGATATCTTTGGGAGTATTTCAAGAAAACTTTATTTCCGCTGGAGCATATGTTCATTCCGGCCAAAAGCATATGTTGATTGTTCATAACATTAACTGCAAAATAGTGCTCCTCAACCATAACATCAGCACCAGCAGAGCTTGAAATATGTAACATTTGGTATTCAAAGCAAAAAATAACGCTGATATAAGCTAAAAGATCTTTCCATTTTTTAGCAGATACCTTAGCCTTTTTGAAGAAGGATTTATTTTCACCGTATTGTTCATTTTTGCATATTGTTTCATAATTCACTACAGAGTAAATCATTGTGTATAGATTGACAATATCTTTAACGTGACCATATGTTTCATCAAGATCGACTTTCTTCAATATGGCATCAATCCCAAGTTCAATCTCCTTGTTCAAAAATTCTGTATATGTTTTCAAACAAATAAAGATTTTATTAAAACAATCGATTAAGACATCATACCTTGATATATTACAATTATAGTCACTTGACTTTAAAAAGCGCATAATAGTACTCAATACTGTTTTAAAAATCTTATCAACAGTGTAAAAGTCTACATCACTTGAGCCAGAAATATTCCCCAAGATGGTTATCAAAATGTCATTGAAGACTAAAGGATCGTTAACATTACCAATGAATTTTGCTAATATGAATTCCCAGCTATTTTGATCACCAAATTTAATAACATCTTCAAAGTTAATCATAACTTTCAAAAACTTGTTCAGAGAACTATCACTAGAATTGTATTCATTGGACATGATTTCCTTGGTTTTTAAAAGTTGAAGTGTTGAAAAGTTAATGGATGGTAGTTCTTTGTAGTTATAGTTCTGTATAGAGAAATCATTGCCCAATATTTCAAACAAGGCCATGATTTCATTTACATCGTCTCCAAAGTTAGTGTATTCATTATATGCAACTTTCTGATAAAATATATCGGACCAGGCCTTTTTTATAACAACTTCTTTTGGAATCTGATGCTTTTCCTCTTCAAAATAAACAGAAATAGAAAAGAAGTTTAGATTCCAAGCTTCAATTCTGTCTTGAAGATTGGTGATTTGATTTATCATTTCAGCGGTTTTTTGTTTCGATTTTGTAAGTCTCTTTTGAGCTTGTAGATATAGCTCCACTAAGTACTCATAGATACAAATAGCTTTAGAGTAATCAGCTGCATCGTTTGGATCCATGTTGGATAAAAAGTAGTCATGGATGGATAGAAAGATGAATTCAAAATTGGACAGAAGTTTGGATGGCCACTTATATTTGGTAATCAAAGATTCATTTTCAAAAGTGCTGAAACACAGTAAGTATTCAACTATTTGACATTTGACATGAAAGTAATGATTTTTTGGAATGTCCTTCAAAGATGAAAGAAATTGATATAGACTTTCTGATGGCATTTTCTCGGTACTCTTTTTGTTTTGAAAGTTTTCAATAAGCTTGTTTATGATAATGTCAAGTAATTGACTTCCATTTTTGTCGGTTTTGTTAGTGTCAATAATACTGAAATTTTCATTATGATCTGTAAACATATCTGACATATTCTTGTCCCAGTTTTCAAATAAATCATATACATCTGAATGGCATTTTTGGAAATCTGAAAATCTGCTATCTTTCAAATATTCAAATGATTCCATGCTACTGTTACTAATATACTTTGGAACTCCAGTAACACAAAGCTCTTCTAGAAAGTTAAGGTATTTCAGTTGCAAAGTAGAAGATTCTTCTTCACGTTTATTGTCTTCTGACAAATTTTTGACTCTTTGACTCGTTCTCTTTTTGATTACTAAAGACTCCGAAGTGTTTTCATCAGCAAGCTTTTCATTTCTTTTGTTTGTAATATTGCCTATAAATCCTACGTTAACATCAATGGTCTTCCCTACGTCAGAAATGTTTTCATGTGTGGTTGGTACTTGGCTCACTTCTTGCTTTGGCCCTTCAGCAAACGTATAATTATTAATGGTAAATACCAGCTTGGTTATTGACTCATAAGGCTCAAATGCATTGTAAGGATCAGGATTTTCGTTACCATACACATATGATAAATTATCCTGATTAGTTAAATCGACTACCTCATGAACAAATGCATTCCAATCTTGATAATCAACAATTATATTTTCTTCTAAATTATCGTTTCTGGATTTCGTATAGCCGTTAAATGCTTTAACATACCTGGCGATCATATCAAATATTTTCAAGCCTGTATACAGTTGCATGGATCCATTAGCTAGCTCAAACTTTTCAATTAAACTGGTCATTACAGGACTTAAGTTGTTTTCATTGATATGTAAAGTTTTTAAAATATTGATTTCCGTTTCAATAATTTGTAATGTTTTTGGCAACATCTTAGATCTGGTTTTAGTGGGGAATAAACTATGCGTATTTGTAACAACAAACTCAATGAAGTTTCTAGTTAATTTGATGGATTGAAAGCTTTTTAGTAATTTCAAAGTAATAGCAACAAACTGTATATCAGGTTCAACAACATCTATAAATGTTAAACACTTTAACGATGTCACAAGTATGACCTTAGATATATGCATAAAATTTGACCAGTTTATACATTTGTCTTCATTTAATTTCAATTGTTCATTAACATAATCATATAGGCAACAGGAATAATTCCTGAAAACCAAGTATCTTAAATGATCTAACTTCTCATGTCTATAGTAAAAGTCAAAGAAAACGTTGTCACTGATAAAGGTTTTTCCTAATTCATAGAATTTCGGGTCAATCTCATCGTTATCGCTCTTACTATCAGTATGGTCAAATAATTGCATGTAGTCAACAATATCTTCCAGAAGGTTTTCGGACTCGTTGTCCATCTTAAATATGGCCATGTTAAACAGGATATTGAACTTTGAAATTGCTTGTTTGTATAACTTTGAATAATAAAGGTGCATTATCTCATCATAAATCTGATAACTCTGCTCTATCTGCAACTCAGCTGTTGTGTCAACATTGTCTGAAGCTGCAGTTATAGTTTCGCCTGATGTTTCAAAGTTTATGGCTTTGAAGAGTGACATTCTTTGTTGTTGAGTGTCTGGTGTTGGTATTTACTCTTTCATCAAAGACACATCACAACTTGTTACTAAATTAACCTATAATCAAAATCAAGAAAAAAAGAGTAAAAAAAAAAATATTGTAAACACGTTAAATTTGAGGATTTTAGCGTTCTTTGCACAACGTAGGAAATTGTTGCATAACTGTTTTTTTGAACTTTTAAAAACAAGCATTCATACAAACACTATCAACAGTTGTACAATCAATATATCCAACGCCATCCATAGTTTGTTAACCAATCTAAAGAAAACAACCTGATCAAACTTATAGAAAAGAATGGGTATATTAATCAGCTACTTACAACAATATGCTAGTATTATAAAAAACTCTCTTAAAGGTGTTTCTAAGGATAGTGACTATTCCTTAAAAGAATTCCTAGATATATGCAACATTAGTAACATTCAAAAGCTAAATCTTTCCAGTGTAAAAATATGCTGTGGTAATCAATCATGTGACATGGACTCTGTTGTTTCAGCTATTACATACTCATATTTAAAGTACATAAAAACTTCTCAGATTATACTTCCAGTATTGAACATCCCCAAGGAAGACTTGAAACTAAGAAAGGATATACATAATTTATTGCTGAAGTATGGTGTAAAGGTTGATAACGACGAGAAAAATCCTTTGACTTTTATAGAGGATATCAAAAATTTTAAGAGGAAAATGGGAAAAGATATTGTTGTTGATGCCATTTTGGTTGACCACAACGAACCTCAAGGTTTGGGGATCGAGTGCATTGACAGAGTCATTGGAATTATCGATCATCATGAAGACACAAAAAAGTATGACGAAAGTCTCATCAAGAGTTTGGACAACCCATTGATAATCAAAACATGTGGTTCTTGTTCTTCTTTAGTCACTAACTATTGGTACCCACAGCTTGAAAGTGTTCATGCTTTACCTGAGGAGATCGTGAAATTAAGTATGGCTGCTGTTTTATTGGACACTAGCAATTTTAAATCTAAGGTTGAGCAGGGAGACAGGGAAGCTCTAGAGAAATATAAAAGTTATTTTGCTAATAATAAAAATGTTGAAGACAATATGTTAAAGCCTTTCTTCAAAACTTTGAAAAAAGACAAATCTGACATAGAAGGATTTGACATGTATGGTTTATTAAGAAAAGACTTTAAGCTATTTGAGTTCCACGGTTACAAAATTGGTATGTCCTCTTTAGGATGTTCTGTGGAAAGCTATATTCAAAAATTTGGTGTTGAAGAAATCAACAAAGCTTGTAACAAATACGCTAGGTTGAATTCAATGGACATGTTGCTATTATTAACAAGTTATTCTGATGAATTTAAAAACCACAAAAGACAAATATTACCATACAGCATCAAGAGTGATACGTTACAGAATAAGCTTATTGAAAAAATTACTAGCGATTTGGAGCTAGTTAAAATAGATTCTATCGCTGACTTTGAGGTATATGATCAACAAAAAAGTAGAGCTAGTAGAAAGCAGATAGCACCAATAGTAGACAAAGCCTTGGGTAGTTTGTAAAGTATACTAAGTTCAGATATATACAGGAGTCCATTCTTCTAATGCATTATTTACACTGCTATTGATCAAAGGTTTCTTTGAGTTTTTTATTTCATGTATCAATTCCATGTATAACTTGCACTTATAATCTTTATCGCCGTGTTTGATTTCTATTTCTTGAATATTTTGATTACCTGGTAATTGCCCGTTGTGTCTTTTATACATTGCCTTTAACAAATGATCGTACATTGTGTCATTGATTCCAAGACTTATTCCGTGATCCAAACACCATATATCAAGAGAACCTTCTTGTTCTTTTATTTCAGGTGGGGGTATTAATTTGAACATTCTAGATCCATACATGCTTATACAGTACAGAATTTCCTTTGCTAGCCAATCTAATGGGCCTACTTCAAATATGGTAGATTTATTGTGTTTATCATTGAACAAAAGTACTATGTCAGTTTTATAAAACTCTAAGTAGTAATCGCAGTCTTGAGTATTGCCATTAAAGTGTACTTTACCCATCCTATTGTGACAGTTTTCACATACATAATCATCATTATCATTGTAACTTTTAGATCCGATGGACTTAGAATATGCCAGAAGAGTCATATCTGAAAATAAAATAGGCAGATCAGCTTTAGGCTTAATCATTTTTCTGTTGTTTTGCAAAAGATTGTGAACGTTGCTTAAATCATCATTATACGTCTTGTTGCTAGTTGGCTTATGACAATGCCATAGGTCCATGTATTCCTCCCAATCTGATTCTGGTATATCTATAAATCTCTTGATATCATTACTGTCATATCTTACAGCCACATGATTGCATGCTTTGCACCTTATCTCCAAGGAATCGCACGGCAGCTGTTTTGTTAAAGGGCTTGTGAACATTGGATCTCTTATAAGACGCTCTTCTAAAATGTCAGGGGAGGGTTTTTTCCCAGCAATAGATTTGCATCTAACTTCAGATACACTCAAGTCTCTTAAATTGTCACTAACTTCAACCAAAAAATGCAATTTCTGAACAATTGTCTGATTGTTATATTGAATGTCAACGTGTGTTCCTATAGTAGAAAAGGTGTCATTTGGGTTATGAATTTTTGTTATTACGCCATTAGTTTTGATGTGAACAATACCTATATTCCTTAGATAATCCTGTGTAACTTTGTAGCCAGGTTCTTCTACTATGGTACTCATTTGTTTCTTTGGGTTTTAAAAACAGATTCGTTGTTTTTATTTGTCTGTAGAATTTCAATCATTATTTAATAAATTTTAAAAAAGATTTAATTTTTTTTTTCTGGAGATATTCGATAGCATTTTATAATTTTTTTTGTTTTTTGCAAGAATTAAAATCAACAAAACAGCATAAAGGCCTAAAGCAGTTAAAAATTTCAAACAACCATACATTAGTCATGTCACAGGTTTTTATAAACAAAACAGGAAAGGAAGAATTGGTAAGATCTGATGATGACATTAAGTCAGGCTTCTCCTATATTGATGTGCTAAAAAAGACAGATAATCTGCCAATCAACTACACAACAAATCAAAACTTCATAGATAATAATATATGTTTATATTCTCATGACAACTCTTTCTTGATCGGATACATGCTTTACTCAACATATAAAAAGATTGCTAACAGTGAAAAACTGTTGGAGTGTTTTAATAATCTGTTTACTCCACTAGTCATAAACGAGGCTAATAATCAAAAATCACTAACATTGAGAGCTTTAGAAAACAACATCAATTACGATTCTCTATTTGAAAGTTTTGCTAATGCTGCAAGAGAATCAAACATTTTTGAATGCACAAAAGGTTGGAGAAATGAAAAGTACACAATATATGATAATAAGAAAACCCCATATATTAAACTTGAACGTGCAATGGTAAACATATTTGGAATACTGACATTTGGTGTTCATATCAATGGATACTTTTTTGATGACAAAAACCAACTAAGAATGTGGATACCCAGAAGATCCGCAAGAAAGCCTACATGGCCATTAAAACTAGACAATGTTGTTGCTGGTGGTATTGGAAATGACGACACTGTTGATACCACGCTATGGAAGGAACTAAAGGAAGAAGCTAATTTGAATAGAGAAGATATTGAAAACAACATTAAAAAAGTCGATGCTCTGTCTTATTTCTACTTCAGTAGGGATTTAGATGAATGTGATTTTCAAGATGAAAGCAATGTTATTACTGCTGAACTAGAATTCATCTATGATTTAGAATTTCCAAAGGGTGTAACTCCATATATAAATGATGATGAGGTTCACGAATTCAAGCATTACGGTCTCCAAGAACTAGTAGATTTGTTAAAGACAGATGATTTCAAGCCAAACTGTGCCTTAGTTGTTGTTGACTTTTTAATCAGACACAAATACATAACGCCTGAAAATGAATCCAAATATGCAGATATTATGGCTGCAACACACAGAAAGCTGCCATTTACAAGTTTATAGTCTTTATATATATCATATTAATCTATGTTTCTTTGGTGTATTGAAGCTTGATATCAAACCATTCTCTGGCTTTAGTATCTGAGACAGATAATGTTTCTAAGCCATATGTCAATGCTCTCCAGTAGTTGAAGAACCAGACAATTGCAACAATCATAATTAAGCAAATTAAATGCAACTTGATGTTGGCATTTTTACTCTTTTGCTCATCGGCATCGGCATCATCCTCTGTTGGCATTAATTTAGTCATTGTACCAACTTCCAAGAATTGAGCAGTGAAAACACATAAAATTAAATGAGCTGGATGATAGTGATGCAAGAATCTTTGTCTGTTCATCAAAAAGAAAGGCAAGTAGTGGCATAGCCATCCTAAGAATAGCCACATCAAACTACCATATAAGTAGTCTCTAACCTTGCTTGTTAACAAAACGTATCCTCTTCTAACAACTATTAAGTCAACGACTACCAATGCTACATAGATAACAACAAATGCCACTTGTATCCACCATCCAACAATGTTACCAATAAAGTATATTTGTCTTCTTTCAGCATCTTTGTTCCAATAAGAAACACCAGATAAACTTAATGGCCAGTCTTGTGGTTCAGAAGCAAATGGATGCTCAGAACTTAATGCGTTATTAGAAGCAAACATCTTCTTTTGTAATTCGGTATATTTGGCCCAGAAGGACATTTCAGGCTTTTGTGATTTCCAAGTTGATGAAACGTCTCTGTGGGCTGGTAAGTTGTGAATGGTTTCAAATTGCCATATTTGTGCCATGTTTTCATTGATTTTCTTGTTACCATTGATCTCATAATGGTTCCAAGCCCATTCAGGTAAAGGAGGATCAACATGAACCTTCAAGGCAACATTTGTCTTTTGATGAATTAGCTTGAATTTGTTGTACTTTGTCATCATTTGAGGATGGCTTGGATCTATAGGCTTACCAGAAACAAACTCTAATCTAAAGAATGTATATTCAATGTTTTCATCGTTCAACTGATCAATTGGTAAGGTAGTAACTTCTTCATTTGTAGGTGTTAGACTTGAGGCGACATCATGGGATCTCAAGAAACTGTTGGTTTTCACATGTAATAGTTTGACAGTTGCACCAATACCAACACCATGATTGTTGTTAATGCCGGCTTCTATAGGGACAATTTGGAACCAATAATTGTCGTCATTGTAATGATTGGTAGTACAGGACACTTGTTGACCACCGGAAGAGATTCTCCCATCGTCGTATTCAATTGGATATCTTAGGTTACCATTGGAATACATGTAGCAGTTCAAGTCTGAGACCTTAAGATTGACTAGATCAAAGTAGTTTATGCCTCTTGATTCAGCAACTATAGGAGAATCAGCCAAGGTTTTTTGGAATTCTGGAGACATGAATTCATCACCAGGACCTGACTTGGTTAATATTTGGAAATGTAACCAGAACCAGAACAAATAGTAAACAAACGGACATACAATCAAAGCTTGGACTCTTACCAATAAATGCTTCAATAAATTTTTGTCTGAGATTTCAGCATTTTTATCTAACAATTGCCACAGATTGAAGGCAACGGCGATACCCACCATTACAAATGTAAAGACACCAACGTATTTGATGGAAATAACAAAAGATAAAAAGACACCTGTTAAATTTAACCATAAGTACCAACTCCAAGAAAAGTGCTTTCTAACATCCAGTTGCAGCTTATAGAATCTGATGAATGCGTAAATACTTACAACAATCCAAAAGTTCATTTGAGAATCTAAGAGAATTAATCTAGACTCAATAACGTGTGAGTTGTCAAACACAACCATTAATGCACCTAACAAACAAGTGATTGGTTTCATGTTCAATTGTTTCAAAATCTTGAAGACAAATGAACAAATTCCAATACCCAACAAACAATTAAACAGTCTGTACATCAAAAAAGGGACACCGCTTGGGTATGAAACACCAATGTTGTCAAACTTGAAGCCTCCCTTGTAGCCAACCAGGTACCCTATGAAGGCAGTGCATATCTTACCCATAGGAGGATGAAGATCGAAGTAGTATTCTCTTTCCAAGTAGTGAGAGGCAAACTTACCAAAATGAACTTCGTCAAATATAACCTCGGATGGGTTGTGCAAGAACACCATTCTGGTTAGTGCAGCCAAGATCAAGACAACATAGTGGAAGATTGTGTATAAAGTTTGGTTGTTTTTAGATGAGGAGAATAATATAGATTTGGTACCCAAATAGTTGTAAGAAGGGTTGTACTCCTTGTCTTTGCTATTTACAGAAACACGTTCCTTCTGATTCTTTTCTGAACTCATAATGTATGCTTATATTTCCAGACTTAGAACTGTAATAAATGTGTTTTTATAGTATATAAGTATGGTTTAGTTTGGTTATTTATAACTTTTACAAGATGGATGAAATGTTTGTTTTTTTTTTTTCCACATCCAAACAATGTACGATTGTTTCTTGAGTTACGAACACGTGTAAAAACCAAAGTTCGATCAATTCGGAAATACAACCAAACTGAATTTCACTACAATGATAATCCAATCTTGAGCAAGGAGAGTGTAAGATCTCTATAGGAAAGAGAGAGAACATGCATTTCAAGCTGATCATCTGCCAGTTTAACTTTTGTGAATTGCTATTTAAATTAAAAAAACGTAATATGACATCTTTATATGATTAAAAAGTACTTCAGAAATGATTTCATAAACACATTTACTTCTGTACTATATAGTGATATTTACGTACAAAAGCCATCATTACCAACTTTTTTAATATATATGATGCTAATACTTTCACTGTGTATTGAATACTCTTAAAGAATTAAAACTTAACTGATGGATCCCCTTAACTGGAGTTAACTAATGCTGAAGCATAATCTGGGAAGAGTTCCCATAACTTATAAGAGGTGAGTTCATCTTTGTCGTCTTGAATCGACTTTAACGGTTCGAACTTTTTATAATCTTCCAAGGTGTCGTATCTTAAGGCAGATCTATGGAACTTGACACATTCTAACACTGCTCTATTTCTACTTTCCAAATCCCTGATATATTTTTCATCAATCTTTGATAAGATTTGTTTGATTAGCTTAGGTTTTCTGTAAAGAATAGTCTTTGAAACTCTCATCTGCTGTGAGTCATCATCTTTGTCCAATCGCTCAAGAAGAAGCTTGATAACTCTTTCATCCTCAAACAAATTGCTATTGAAAATGCCCAGCTTTTCCACCAGGGACTTGCATCTACTGATTCTCTGTGTTTCCTCCAAATCCCTCTCCAGAAATACAGCAAACACCACATCAGAGGAGTATGTGACGACGTAATTGTATATTAATCCAGCTTTGTACTCAATAGACAACACTGCAGGTACTTCCCAAAGTGTGTATCCAGGAATAGGCGAACATTTCAATGTCATGTCATCAAATACAAATGGTAGTTGGAAAATCACGTTGCCATTATATTTTGCAGTAAGCAAATAATCAGTATCATTTTTGGTTTCATGGTTAAGGTATATTCCATACATTAAGCAGTATTCAATTATGGGCTTGAACAGAATATCGGCATTAGCTTCTGTCTCAAATTTTCGTTTATAGTTGTTTAGGTATATCACAGCATCAAACGGCAATTTTTTACACTTTTGAATGCTTTTAGGGTCAATATCTTCAATTTTCGTTTCAAGATTTTTTATCTTATTTTGGTAGAACTTTGTTGTAGTTGTTAATTGCTCTTCGACCTTCTTTTTGTGATTTTCAAAATCCTCCAGTGTGCTGTTAATAAATTTTTGTATTGATTGTGAACTGTTCAAAGTTGTATCAGCCAACGATGATATTCTATCATCAAATTCAGATTTGTTAACTTTAGACCTACCTAGAGTCTCCAATCCAACCTTGAATTGATCATGAACAGTTTTGAACAAAGACCATATACTCTCCTTCAAAGCCAATGAATATTTTTCCACAGATTCTTTTGACTCATTCATTTTTTCTTCAAAGCGTTGGATCTTTGCAGTAAGCTCTTTGTGGTTCTTGTTAACAGCCTGACCAATGTTAAGATTATCATTTTGAAGCTGCTTCATCTTGTTTTCTATTTTAAGTTGAAAATCAGAAGAAACACTGGAATTTAATGAATCTTTGATTGGAAATTGACTTCCTGCATTGAAATCACTTTTCTTAAGAGACTCTACATCTTTGATCAGTTTATCCAGATCTGCTTTCAATAAATTTATTGCTTTACCTGTAGATTTCTGTGTAAATGAAACATAGTTTTCGAAATAAAGCTTTCCAATGTAATCACTACCTATGTGTTTTAAAACCTTGTTTATGAAGTTAATATTTTCTTCTAAAGCTTGAAATTCTGCTCTATCAACATTGGAAGAAGATCCCTGTGTACTATCAAACTCCTTCAAAAGCATTCCCATCAGGTCATGAACATGCTTAGCCTTTTTAGATAAGTGAAAGTTACTTTCAGATGTTGTGTCTTTGGAGAGAAGTCTCTTAGCACCCAGTTTGTCATCAAGTTTTATCTTAACTCCTGCTTGTTTTGGTTGAGCTTCAGCCTGCGAAAGTACAGAATTATTCAGTGGCTTACTGGTGGTATTATCCAATCTTGAATCAGTATACAATTTGAAGGGATATTTATCAGTTGATGAAGATATATCTTGAAACGCACGATGCACTTTTGGTTGGTCATTGGAAACAAAACGGAAACGATCTTTGGGATTATCTGCAGATTGAGAAATTGGTATCTTTTGACTTTCATTATTGGTGGAGACTTTTTTATTTGCTGTAGGGACCTCTTTATTTATATTTGGTATTTCATTTACCTTGGTGGTTTCATTTTTATTTTGAACGTTCTGTTTGTTTGATTCCAAAATTATCTGCTTTTGTTTTTCAGGGATGAACGGATTTGAACTTGCTCTACTTTCTTGCATTGGGTTATTTTTTCCATCACTGATATTATCTATTCCTTTGGGCACTTTTTTATCAATTAATGATTTAAATAATGGCCTTTTAGCTGTGCTGTTACTATCCTGGTTGTTTTCAGTTGACATGTAACCTATATTTGAAATTGGAAGAGAACTTGGTTAAGTTGGTAATTTTCCTTGATGAAATGAAATACTAAAGAAAACAAAATATACACTTTTATTTGTCTTTTTAATATACGATATTGTTTATCCTTGAAGAGTTTTAGGTGTTTCTAGTTAGCTTTTTTTTTCTTCATCATCAATTCAAATACCCTCAAAGGTTAGATCAGTTTTTGAATACAAAGCTTATTTTGAACTTCAAACTCGAACGCAATGCATTTATTTTTTTTTCAGCACAATGCGATCGTGTGAAAAATTCGCGTATCTTCAATTTGGGATACCTGCTGCCGCATATCAGGGTAAAGCTTCACAATTTGCAAGAAAACAAAAAAGGTGGGTCTATTGGAATACATGGTTATATTCTGTAATGATATCAAATCAAACATTTTATTTTTGCCAATTATAAATGCCTCAAACCTGGAACCCTTTTTTTATTTCTTTCTTTGACTTAATAAGATAAATGTAGAGTGTACTGGCTTGACTTGTTCAATCCAGGTTAGGTACTAACGCGTCAAGTTTTGCTACTCTTTTTTTCTTTAATAAAATTTCAACGTTTTGAAAATTAATTTTTTTGTCTTGTAAATGTTTTCAGATTTAACAGTATGTAATGAAGAAAACTCTTATAAGAACCTAAGTGAATACATACCTCTGGCCTTTTTTACAAACTTATAGTTGTTCAACATGTCATATAGAGTTACCAATATACCAAGACATTTTTTCCCCAGACGTCTTTATGCTACCTTTGATAAATCCTCATCCTACAAAGATGCTTTTAATAATGTCAAAGCTGCTACTAAAGTGACCGAGCCTCAGGTTATCAAGCTTCCGTTATACTCCTCACAGCAAGTAGACGGCAAATTGAACGATGATGGCATTGACTGGAGAGTTTCATATTCAGGCATATCTGACCATGACATATCCGCTGAGCAATGTGAAATATTAAGTCAGCCTGTCGATCCAAATGACATTGAAATCAAGAATGAAAATCTTTTATACCTACCTGAAATCAAGTATAGAAGAATTTTGTCATTGGCCTTTGGTCCCGGTAAATGGGCTCTAGTTCCAAGAAGTGATCATTTCTTAGTTGGTGCCAAAACCATCGCAAGAACTTATGCTTTGATAGTCAATTCCAAGTTCGTTTCTGAGGCCACTGGTGAGCAAACTTTTTTCAAGGAAGCGGATATGGTGACTGCATTTGAGGGGTGTAGAAGTAATGCATTGATGAGATGCTGTAAAGATTTGAACATAGCATCTGAGCTATGGGATCCTGTTTTCATCAATAAATACAGACTCAGCTTGAAGACAAAGAAGCCAATGGTGAATCCGCGTAACATTTTGAGACCTATTGTTGCCAAGACAATCACTCCTGAAAGTGGATTGATGGAAAGCATAAAAATCCAAACAGCACCAAAAACTTTCAATCCAAATCAAAGTATAGTACCAAATCAAGTTGAAAGTGAACAAATAGCACCAATAAGACAAAATAATGTGCCATTAACTGGAAAGCAATATGTTCAATCTCCTACAAATATTTATGGAAAAATGACTATGAGACCATCACCATTTGAAAACAAGAAAACGATACTTAAACCGGCTACTAATAAGGTGACAAGCTATAAAAATAGACCGGTTTAGTGAAAATAGGTAGTAGTGTTAAACTGTTTTTTTAAAATTTAAAATTTATTTATTTTCATCAAATAAGAAAATATAGAGTTGCAAACTGGGCAAAATGAACCAACGATACCAGCTAACTTAAGATGCCTATCCTGTAAATATATATCGCAGCTGTCTCCATTATAATTAATAAAAATTAACAACCAGAAGCTAATGTTCCTTTTCAAAAGCCTAAGCTTTCCTTGTGCTTTGTGTCCATTCCAAAAAAAAATATATTTAGCTGTTTTCGGAGATAACATTAGAACTTTAATATATATCTCCATTTTTTTTGTTTGTGAAGATAACAATAATTAATTGCTATTAACGAACACACCAAAAAAAAGCAACCTATATTCAAGCAGTCATAATCATGAATAGCTTTACGCTTGTCTTGTTGCTGTTTGTTAACACATTCTTTGCTTTATCCAATGCTTCAGATAGCAAGAATATTGTATATAAACACTCGCCATTGCTCACAAATGATATAAACTTTATACATACAACTGATACACATACTTGGTTAAAGAACAAATTTGGTGTGGATTGGGGGAACTACTATGACTTTTTGAAAAGCTTCAGAAGTGGTGTTGAATCTAAGGGACAGGATTTGATAGTTATTGATACTGGAGATAAGATTGATGGTAACGGAATAGGTGATGCAACTATTCCCAAAGGAATCATGTCATATGAAGTGTTCAACATGAACATGGACAACTATGATTTGCTAACGTTGGGAAATCATGAGTTGTACACTGAAAGTAGCAGTACCATTGAATATTACAACACAGCCAAAAACAACGACAAGTATGTATGTTCAAATGTGGAATATCTTGATGATGGTCAATGGACTGCCTTTGGTCAAAAATACAAATATTTCAAAACAAACGTTAACAAAAAGAATGTGTTGGCCATATCCTTTTTGTTTGACTTTCAAAGATTTAATGCCTTAACTAAAGTGACACCAATCGAGAAGGAAATAGAAAAAGACTGGTTTAAAAAGGATTTGTTAGAGAAATTTAATGATGAAAATGTTGACATATTGATTGTATTTGGACATTTAGTCATTCAACATGGTCAAAACC
>ERZ794949.168-NODE-168-length-25455-cov-132.503583_pt1 | contig 25455 bp, 14 predicted proteins | sample MGYA00511363_ERZ794949 | MGnify/ENA primary metagenome ERZ794949 (study PRJEB30137, sample SAMN04331402) | food metagenome | isolation source: T1 must sample point D1 replicate B | place: Australia: South Australia ...
TGCTGTTGAAAATGATGAAGCTGATGATGTCAAATCAAAGATTTCATACAACCCAATTTTCTTCATCAACAAAAAATCCAACAAGAAAATTCAAAAATCCTTTGAAAGTCCATTGCAAGCTGTTTCTTCAAAGTTTAAGAATCTTGTTAGTTACAAGGACAAAAAATCTTTGACCAACTCTGATAACATCAAGGAAGTTGATGAATTACAACAAAAGCAAGATTCCAACACCGAAAAGATCGCTATTTTAACTGACGAAATCATTGAACTTCAAGAACAATGTCAACCTTTGCACTTCAAGAAATTGGATGAATTAGAAAGACAAAACCAATTGAAGAAGTTCCATCACAAGGTTGATTTGTACAAGCACGAACAAGCAAAGTTGCAAATTGAAAAGAAAAAGATTGAAAAGGAAAGAAGACACAAAGGAAGAGAGTATAATAGAGAAATGAGATCTAACATCAGAAAACAGAGACAACTTCAAAAAACTAAGAGAGATTTGAAAAAGGAGCAATTAAGAAGTTTGAGAAGACATCAAAGAAAAGTTAATCATTTCAACGAGATGAAGAAAAAGTTTGTCACTGATGTTGAATCTGAGACTTTTGAGGCCCCTGAATTTGCTGATGACGAATCTGAAGAATTTATTCAACCAGTTGAATCAGTAGTTTCCACCAAGCAAGAAAAAGCCGAGCTTGCTGAGGGTGAGGACGATGTTGAAGAGCAAAAGTTTACTAAAGAATTCATTGAGCCAGATACTCCTGAGCAATACGAAGAAAAGATTAATGGCATTGGAAAGGAGTTCGATTTTATTTCTAATGAACCTTTGATTACCCATGAGGAGGAAAAGGAACTAACAAACTTGAAGCGTGAAATCAATGCTAAAAAAGAAGAAATCAACAAGATCTCTGAAAACTTGAATTCGAACAATGAAATCATAAACTCAAAGCTGGCTGTTATTTCTGATTTCAAACCTCCTGTTGAAACAAAATCCAATTCGATTTTGAGCAACATCAAGACTCCATTGTTATCCACAAACTTTAAGACCATTAACAAGGACTTCACTGTCCTTACTGATGATGAATTTGTTTTATCTGATCCTTCAGAGATTTCTGCTACTCCTGAATACGTTGAAGGTAAATCATCTGATGAATCCCACTTATCTACCGAAAAGATATCTTCTAGTGATATCGGTGAAGAAACAGACTCTGAAGACGAAGGTACCGCAATTGATCAAGTTCCTGCTGGCTACAAAGGTGTTTTACCTCAAAGAGGATTTTTAAGATCTGTTAACCATGATTCCGGTAACGCCAAACACCTGGCATTTGCTAAGGTTCCTGATGTATACGACTCTTGGGTCATCAAGGAAGGTACAGAAGGTGATCATGTAGCTAAAGGATTCAAGGGTGTTTTGCCACAAAACAAGTACTTGGACTCCGTTAACTTTGACAAAAGTAGTGGTGCTCATTTAAAGAATGCCAAGGTTCCTGAAATTTATGATACTTGGGCCCAAAAAGATGACAACTTGAAGAGTATCAAGTCAAACGCATTCACTGAATACACAGAAGAAGATATTGTCACCGTTCCTTCAGGTTACAAATTGAATGAAAAAGTTTTGTAAAAGACGGAATATGTAGTATTATATATTTGAGAACTGAAAAAAAAAAATAATAATAAGTAAAACTCACAGAAAATAATGACTTTTATTCAATCTAATGAAGTGTTGAAAGTAATCGACGAAACCTGTAGAAAAAGATCCTATTATATTTTTGTACAGTCAATGGCTTGTGGTAATCTACAATAATTCTTTATTATAAAAACCTTCATATTTTTTTATATCATTATTGTAATAATTAAAGGTATCTTTATCAATCTTATTACTGTTAGACTATACTTTCTTGTAACCCAATCTTAGGCTTCCTTTTTAGCATCACTCTATAGGGGAGTTTTTTTTTTCTTAAACAAAGTTTTCGCTTCAACTATCTAGATTCAAAAAAAAAAAAAATTATTATTACTCTTTATTTACAAACACGAAATAAGAATGATAGAAGCCAAACCAGTTCATAATAATTAAATTAAATTAAAAAAATATGACTGAAGAAGCTGCTGAATTTACTGTCAATGAAGCCATTGAAGAAAACGAACATGTAACTCCAACAAGTGAGGAGCCAGCCGCTAACAACTTCTACTCCTTTTTCAACAAGGTAGATACTTTTATCTCTTCAACAGCCCAACAAATCCAATCAAACATCCCAACTGTTGATTCTGCCTTTTTGGAAAAGGAAAAAGAAAGTTTAAACAAAAACATTCAAAAGAATTTTTTCAAGATCAACGAAAAAATGAAAACTTCTTCCAAAGTCATCAAGCACAACGATGATTTTCAATCCACAAAGCTTCCAGATGCTTACATAGAACTAGAAAAACAAACTGACGATTTAGGTAAAGTATTGAATAAGGTCATTACTATTCTAGAAACCTATGAAGTTGAAGGTTACGATTACCCACCAACTTTGAGTGATTCTTTAAATGAAGTATGGAAAGTCACCAATAAATTCAAGCTGTGGGGAACTAATGATGAACAAGAAAGCAAAGCTGATTCCACAAAGCACGAAGAAAAAGAAGGGTTTTTGCCTAGATCATTTGCACAAGCTTTGAGTAATACCTTTAACCAATGTCATAAGATATTGGAACATGACGAAGACGAGGAGGATCTTGTCAAGTCATTTAGCATCTTGAAGGATACAAACACCATCATTGATGAGCATAAGGAAAATCAGGACAATATCATCAAAACTGATATTTTACCTTCTTTCAGGGCTTTATACAACGATGTTTACAAAGGCTTGAAAGGTAAAAGAAAAACCGTGGAAAACTTAAGAATCGAATTAGATTCATTGAGATATACCAATGAAAATAATGACGATACTTTAGAAGATCAATTCATCACCGAAACTTCATCCACTTTAAGTGATATGCAGAATTTTGTTGAATCAGTTGATATCATAAAGTTATTGAGATCATTCACCGAAGTCCAATTGGCCTATTACAAAAAATGTGTTGAAGAACATGAAAAGAGTTTGTCCGTTTTAAAAGAAATTGAAGCCGAGTATGAAGAGGAAGAATAATTATATATATATGTATATTTACTTGTTTACCTGTCTCGCCAGTCTTTCTAATTCTTTATTCACATACCAGTCCGAACTTTTTTCATATTGTGTATCATCAAATTGTTTCATGTTTTTAAATATAGTGTCTCCAAGAGTTTGCAATTTGTTATCAGTTCCATTTACACTCTCATCGTTTTCGTACTTTGAAAGAATGTTTTTATTTACTGTAGCTTTGCTTGAATGGTGAAGATCTTTGTTCTTTAATTGCTTCAAAGTAGGTAACGTTTTATGTGATTCTGCATTTGTATCATTAAACGTTCTTTTGGTTGGATTAATACTGTTTGACTCGACAAGTACTGGTTTCCTTCTCAGTTTTTCGTATTTTTCAAGTAACATTGTTACTTTATCTTCATTCATGACTATATGGGTTGTTTCTTTTACGGTTTCTTTTATAATCATTAGTAACAAAAATAGACATATTTTCATTTTTCTCAAAATTTAAAAAAAAAAAAAAAACGAAAAAACAAAAAAGTGAGATGCAATTATATGAATTAAAACTCTTTTTAAAAAAACAGAATATACCAAAACTTATATAAAACTACTAAATTTCTATGTACTCTACAGATAGCTTCATGTTCTTTTCCTTGATTGACTTTTGATTCTTCTTCTTTGTCAAGTTATAGTTGATACCACCATTATTACCGTATGTTTTATTTTCAATTACTAAATTTAAAATTTCGTTATTACTTTTGATGATCTTGATGTTCTTCACTATAAACTTATTCATTTTTTTTAGGGTTATTAAATCAAGTTGGAAGTATCCAATGGAATCAATAATCAAGTTCAAAAATTCTATCATCTTTGGCATAGATTCTTTGATGTTGAACTTTTCAATGTTATAATTACTGTAATTTATAATAAACTCTATAAAATTCTTAACATTGAATTTATTCAGTTTTTTAATAGATTGTTTTATTTCAGCTTTATTGTAATCATTGAATATTCTACAAGTCAAATTGAATAACAATTCTATATTGTTGATTTGAAACAAATCACTCATTAAATCTTCTATAGGAATGAATGGGCATGTTAAAATACATTGCTTATAAAGTCTGAAATCAAACTGTAGCTTGGATAATAAGTTCTCAGTATATTGGTATAATGGATGTGTCAACAGATAAATAAAAGACTCATTTACTATTTCTTTATTGATATAATTGTTTAGTAGTAATGTATTCATTTCAGTAATAAAATGTTGAGAGTTCAAAAATCTGTCACTGTTTTCATCATAATAACCTTTGTTAGAATCAAGCTTTAACAACTTGAAGAATGAGTTATCAAATTTAGTGGAGTCCGCATTCTTAGCAAGTTCTGACAATTTATTGAATATTTCATCCAAGTTCAATTCAGCATTTGCATTATTAACATTCTTATAAATCAACCCCCATTTCTTATCTTTTTTGTTTTCTTCGTTACTTATCAAAAAAGATTTTCCTAAAGATTCCTTCAAGTTACCTTCACCAACATTAACATTCATCAATTCCAAATAAGAGACTTTGCTACTTGGCTTTGTAGAAACACCCAAAATCAAAGTATTATTGTCGTTGAAAAACTCATCGTTTTCAACATACCAATTTTTTAATAATTGGAATGTCTTTATACTGTTGTTACTGATGGTTCTGCTTGATAATAAAGATTTGTGTACTAAATCTAACAAGTAGACTTCATTGTCTGTATTCAATATTATTCTGTTTTTAGCAATGGATTGAATAGAGATAGTTTTTAAGTTGGTATCCGCAGTGATGAAACTAGATAGGTCTATTTGTTCACTCAACTTTAAAATCAAGTCATTGGATAGTATAGATATTTTCAAAGACTTGTTTTTTAAATCCAATTGTACATACTCGTTGGTGAAATGGTTAAAGAATTGTTGATACTTTGAGTTGTTCAAGTTGATATTATCAATAATAACGGATTGATTTTCTATAATTTTGTTTTCAGCTGATACTTCTAATAATTTCAAGCAACCAGCAGTATCAGTATCATTATTACTAATCTTTAATAAAGCAAAGATATAGTATTTATTGTTCTTTTGGTATATTTGAGTATAGTTCATATTATCATACTTTGAATCATATTCGTTAATCAACTTAAATAATACTTCTTCTTTGTCTTCAACTTTTCTGTGTGGAAATATCTTGTATAATCTAACTTTACCAGTATGCAATACAACCAAAATATGATTTTTGTTTATAATTCTCAAGTCAACAACAACGTCATCATCCAAACTTAAAGTGCTCTTACTGATAATATTTGAATTACTTTCATTCATCAAATTCTTTGATCTAATAAAAAAATTCAATAAGTTGTTTTTGTTGTTGGATAAATTGGTTGAGTATACCCATAGTTCAATGTCTTCGTCTTCTTCTTTGGTGTTTTTATAAACAAAAGTATCCAAATTTGTGATGTTTACAATAGAACTTATAGAATAGTTGAATATCAACTTTGGTGATGGGTTGATTATATACTGACTTATTGAGGATCCGCTTATACCTATATTGATGTAATCTGATGTCTTATTGTTAGAATCATTGTGACTGGTAGGTAATAAGGCATATTGGTTCAAAGGGTTGTTAAGTTGCGCAATTTTAGGCAGTGTGTCTATTCTAAACGGTTGTGAAATAACTGCTGACATGATAGAGATTCGTTACTTTTGGTTTGTTGTTTTAAAGTAGAGTTGATGTTTGTAGAACAGTCTTTAGTTGTTAAGAAATTGTACTTTTTAAAAAAAAAAAAAAAAAATTCATATACTGCCTTCAAGAGATATTGAAATATTACTTAATACGGTAATTGTAAGGATAAAAAATTCACTACTGGGAAATAAATAATATTGAAAAAAAAAAAAAAGAAATGCGTTGTTTACTTCGGAGATAAGCACGTGCTCAAGTCTATGTTAGAATCAACAAACTTTTCCTTTATCCTATAGAACTGTAGCTGTTATATGCGGGAGGGTTTATTTCGTGTACCGACTTTTTGCTACCTCTGAATTATCTCCTGTAAAAGTATTATATTTCAATCGCACCTAAATTTCAACGTAACACTATTTTAGCCCATAACAAAAACCATCATGCAATGAATTATCTTTTTTCGTATAAAAATTCACTCACCATTTTTGCTTATTCATGTTAAATCAAATAACCGCTCTCTCTATCTGCAGATGTTATCACATCCTGAATAGCAAATATATTTAACAAATATGCACTATCGACATTATTCTCTGGCGCATTTTATTCGTTTTAGCAGGAAAAAAATGCGTAGATTTTGTCAGTCGTTAACTCCTTTATTTTTTTTTTTAAACACTTATTTTGCTTTAAAACAGCTTTTTTTTCAAAATTTTAAAATTCTCTATATATATGTATATGTCATCAAGTTGTTAACTTCATAATGAAAAAGATTCTGTCAGCAAACCCAAAAAAAAAAACTAATAATAATAAGAATAGAATGGCTAACAACAACTTTAAGCAAATATTTTCATTCAATGTGGAATATGCTCCACAATTCACCATCAAGAAATTTCAATCCGAAAGAACAAAGTTGCAAGTAGTACAAATTTTTTCCAAGTCGTCCCCTATGGTTGAAGGTTACTTTGCTGTAGGAACAGAAATTTTCAATGATTCTGGTATTCCACATACCCTTGAACATTTAGTTTTTACAGGTTCTGAAAAGTTTCCTTACAAGAGTATTTTAGACAAAGCAGCTAACTTATCTATGTCCTCTACAAACGCTTGGACTGCTACGGATCAAACTGTTTATACTTTGAGTACCGCTGGTTGGTTAGGTTTTAAAAACGTTTTGCCTGTTTACTTAGACTGTTTGTTCAACCCAACTCTTACCAAAGAGGCTTTCGTTACAGAGGTTTATCATATAGACCCATTTACTTTAAAAGATAAAGGTGTTGTTTACAGTGAAATGGAAGCTATAGAAAACCAATCTTGGTTCATAAAAGATTTGGCCTATAAAAGATTAGCTCATCCACAAGGATCAGGTTACAGATCTGAAACTGGTGGGTTGACTGAAAACTTGCGTTCTTTGACTATTGAAGAAATCAGAGAATATCATGCCAAAAACTACAACTCTGAAAATGTTTGTTTGATTATTACTGGTAATGTTCCTACTGATGAATTATTAGAAATTGTTAATGAATTTGACAATGAATTGCCTGAGGCTACTTCTGATAAGTCAAGACCTTTTGTTGAAACTGAAACAGCCAAGTTCTTGCAACCTAGATTCAACACTGATATTATTGAAAATACTTGTCAATTCCCAGAATTAGATACTTCTCAAGGTGAAATGGGTCTGTATTGGATTGCTTCTGAATATACCAATTCTTTAAATGACTTGTTGTTGACTATATTACTGGAATACCTAACTGATGGTTCTTTGGCAGTTTTGCAAAAAACTTTTGTAGAATGTGATGAGCCTTTGGCTAATGATGTTAGTTACGAAACTGAAGATTTCCTAAGATCAGTTGTTAATATTTATTATTCAGGTGTACCAACTGAAAAGTTACAAGAATTGAAAACAAAAACTTTGGAACTATTAAAGGATCATAAAGTTGACCTGGCTAAAATTAAACAAACTTTGGAAAGTTATAAGTTATCTTACTTGTCTAAATTAGAAAGAAACGGTGCTGATGTCCTTTCAAGTAGTGTCATCACCAACTTCTTATATGACAAAGACGTTAACAGTGAAACCTTGATTCACGGCTTCAAGACTTTAAAAGACTTTGAAGATGCTGCTGGATTAACCAGTGAGCAATGGACTGAATTATTAAACAAGTGGTTTGTTCAAAATTCTCCAAACATTGTTTTGGCCGAACCAAGTGCTGAATTGTATGAACAATCTAAGATTGAAAAGGAAAATAGATTGAATGATAGAGTTAACAATTTCACTGCTGAATACAAAAATGAATTGGCTGAAAAGGTTAGATTGGCCGATGAAATTAATAACACTCCTGTTCCAGATGCCTTGCTAAAAAAGTTTAATATTGAAGATCCAGCAAAGGCGATTGATTTCATTCAAACCACTTCAGTTCCTATGTTTGATGCTGAAGCTACTGGTCCAGATGCTGAATCACAAGAAGTTAAACAATTAGTCGAATTGCAAAAAAATACCAACATTCCTTTCTCTGTCCATTTGGAACAATTTGACTCAAACTTTGTTGAAATTAACTTGATGATTAGTAGTGATGTCGTAAAAGAAGAAGACAATTTACCATTATTCTGGTTATTCTGTGATGCCTTTACCATGCCGATGAATAGTCAAAACGGTATCATAGACTACCAAACAGTTGTTTCATCCTTAAAAGATGATACTTTAACTTTTGGTATTCAAAGACATGTCGTTTCTAAGTATTACCCTGATACTATTAAGTTTAAGGTTAAATGTACAGCTGAGAACTACTCTAAAGGTGTTGAATGGATTAAAAAGGCCATTTATGATTCAATCTTTGACGAGCAAAGAATTAATGTCTTATTAGACAATTTCTTGTCTTCTATAGTTGAATCTCACAGAGATGGTTTCAATATGTTGAAATGTTACATGAAAGATATCTTTTATAACAAGAGATCTTTGGAAAAATCAGCTAATATTTTGAGTAATGAAGAATTATTAAACAGCATCAAGGTTGAAATAGAAGATGGTAAGTTTAAACAAACTGTTTTACCTAAATTAGAAGAGTTCAGAAACGACATTATCAAAGGTTTGGACCAATCCCATGTCTTAGTCTTAGGTGACATCAAGAAGATTGGACATGACAATTTCTATAGAGCCTGGGAAAAGAACTTTAAGGTTGATTCCCCATTAAAGAAATTCCCAGAATTTCCTGATGTCAAAAAACATTTTACTGATGTAAGAAAAAGCTTTGGCCAAAAGAGTTTCATCTTGACCACACCAGGTTCTGATTCCAGTTATTTATCTCTTCATGCCAACTGTACTATTGGTTATGACCATCCTGACTACCATATTGTTAAACTGTTATTAGGTTACTTGCAAGCAACTGAAGGTCCATTCTGGACTTCAATCAGAGGGTTGGGTTTGGCCTACGGTGCATGGGCTTACAATTATGTTGACATTCATGATGTGACCTTTTTAGTTTATAGAGCTGCTGACTTGATTAAATCTTATGAAGCCGCAGAAAAAATAATGAACGATTTAGCCTCCGAAGAGGTCAAATTTGATGAAAACTTAATCACTGGTGCTATTGCATTGTACCTGAAGGAGGTAGCTGAATCTAACAATTCCTTTGTCAACTCTGGTTATGCTAAGTATGTTAAGACTTATGGTTTGATGAAGGATCCAACATTTGCAGAAAAATTGACTGAGAAGTTGATTAATGTAGAAAGCAAAGATTTAATTAGATGTGTCAAGACATACTTGTTACCAATGTTTGACAAAGAAACTGGTTGTCCATTTATAGCTTGTCATCCAACAAAGAAAGATGAATTTAAGGAATACATGGAAAAGAGAGGATATGTTGTTGAAGTTAGAGAGTTGAAAGAAGACGAAGAAGAAGAAGAAGAAGAAAGTGATTCAGAAGATGAAAATTAAATTAAATTTATATAGATTAACTGCTGGCTATTGTAAATCTCAATAGTTTTTTATATCTGTATTGGTTTAAAGCACTGATCAAAGTTAATACATCAATGTAAAGATCTGCATTTTCTCTTTTTAACAAATCCAAACTTTCTTTATCCAAAACCCAAATATCAGATTTTGTTTCTGCATAAACTGTATCGTTGTATTCAGGTGCAATTTTATAATAGTTGTTGGTTATTTTTCCATATGCTGATTTCCTAGACAAAGTCTCATAAACACTTTCTGTCTTTGTGGAGTTTTCAGTGACTGAATAAGAAATTTTGATTAGTCCGGATTCTACCAGTATGACACAGTTATCATTGGATATGACTTCATGGGACTCCAGAGTCTTTCTTTTAAAGTATGATGAAATAGTATTCCATTTTTCAAAGTCTCTTTCTTCTATAAATATTTTGAATGATTGTAAAAATAAAGAAAAACAATAATCTGTTACTTGCTCATTAGTTTTTTTCTTTATTAAATCAGAACTTTGTATTTTATTTTTTTTTATAACCTGATCCAAATTCTTTCCTACTTCAGTCTCAGTATTGATGACATTCTTGGCAGCTTTAACAAACATGTCATTTCTAGGGGTGTTTGCAAACATTTTTGAAGATAAAACACCAGAAGGTTGATCTTGATATGCATTGTTAATTTTAATGCTTGGAATAACCAAGTCTTTCTTTTTTGGCTCTGTCTTTGACAATTGTTGATTTTTTAATAACTTGTATTGGTATAAGTATTTGTTTTCACACCATTCTAAAGAACTGTTTAAGTCATCAAATAATTCAACATCTTCAAGTAATCCTACTTTGTTAAATACTTTGAAAATGGTATCCGTTTCTTTGATAGATGAAATAATCAAGGTAATATTTTTAGAGCTTACAAATCTTTTGATTCTGTTAAACCCTTCGGCAGCTGAATAATCAATTTGATCAGTTTTTATATTCTTGAAATCTAAAATCAAATACTTTATAACACCTGACTTTCCTTCTCTTTCTAACATTATATTGATTTTTTGCTCTATAGATAAAATAGTTCCAAAAAACAAAAGATTTTGTAACTTTAAAATATAAATTTGATCACCAACTTTATTCAATAATTCAGTTTGATATGAATTTCTGTTAACAGTACTTTGAAGCTGAGTACCATCATATTCGCTTTGAATACTAGGTAGATTGGCAGAGTTGACTAAGAAATGGAAACAAGCAATGATCAAGCCAACAAATATACCCATAACAAAATCAAATACAGCAGAAGTAATAATAATTAGTAAAACAGTCAAGTATTCAAATGAGCTTAAAATTCCAAAAGTATCCTTTAAAGATTCTTTTAATAATTCGTAACCTAACAAAAAGATCAAAGAACCTACAACACATATTGGTATGAAACCGATGATTGATGGGCCTATAAACATAATTATAGCTGTTAGTATGGCTAATAAAATACCAGCAAATCTGGAATCAGCACCAGCTCTTATGAACAACACAGAGTTGGTATATACCAAATAATTCGGAATTGAACCAAACAAACCACTTAAAAAATTTGACCAACCATGAGCTATCAATTCCTGATCAACATCGTATTTATCACAACCTAGAGTAACAGCTAATGCAGGAACGTTGATAGGAACATGTAGAATACCAAAAAAAGCCAAAGCAAGCATGGTAGGAGTATTCTTAAAGACTAAATACCAATTCACATTTTTAAAGTTGAATAGCGTATAGAATGAATACCAGCTGTCGCCTATATCCAAGGCATTTGAACTGGCGGTCATATCATCGTTGGTGGTGCTGAATATCCACCCATGTTTTCTTAACAAAGGTAGACTCAAATTAGGCATCAATGCAACAATGAAATGGAAGAATATCAAACTTCCAACGTAAAAAGTTGGCAACACCAAACTGTTATTGTTAAACTTTTTTTGGGAAAAAATCAAAGTAATGGTTAAGAGAATAGGAAGTAGAAGTTTTCCCCAGTTGTAATCTGTAGGCAATAAATCAATCCAAAATTTATAATTGTATGAAAATTTGGGGATTTTCAAGGATACTTCAATTCCTGTGATGATCAAAAAGTACCCCACAGAACCTATACACCCTATAAGGATATGTCTTGGAAAGAATCCAACAATTTTTCCCAGTTTTAATGCCCCTAATGAGTAGAATACTAAACCAGTTAGCAATGAGGATAGGACAAAGCATACAAGTGTGGTGGTGACAATTTTTAATTGATAAAACTCAATGCCTTTTTCCATATTTTTATAAAAATTCAAATTGTTGAAGGCCATTGTATGGAAAAAAGGAGTTATTTCAATCATTTCTGAGCCTATACTAGTCCCAAACAACGAAAGACCCATTGAAAAACATAATTGGGAGACAATAGAGGAAATGTAAAACAATGATAATCCAGTAGGTCCTAAATCCCTAAATACAGGTTCTGTTATAGGAAACACAATCATACCATAAGACAATGCATCCAACAAATTCAATAATACACCCAAAAATGCAGCAGGGAAATATTGCGTGGTTTGTCTTATACAGTAAGTTATGGATTTAAATTTGGCTATATCTTGATAATTTGGAGGTCCAGTAACATCAACTTTTTTGATATCATTTGATGAAGCTGTATCCAAAGAACCATATAGACTTTCCAAATGGGATGAAATAGGTGAAAATGGAATAGTTTTATTGCTAGAAGAATTAATCTCACTGTCTATGGTATCTTCTTGTTTGAAGGAATCATTAAATACATCGAAATTATCATCCTTATTTGATTGATCATAAGTATCTGTTATCAAGGCCGTTTCTTTATGTAAATTATAAGATTTGTGTATTCCTTTGTTATCATTATTGTTGGATGAGTGATATGGATTGTCTACAACATTTGAATTGTTAACATTTGATTTTTTGTTGTTCAAAGTTTGAAAATAGCTACCGGAAGATACAAAAGAACGTCCTAATACGTTAATGTCTTGTTGATACAGCTGAGACTTCCTTCTATAAGAGCTGTCTTTGGTAATTAAGCTGGCTTGTTCATCAATAGATTGATCAATATTTTGATTCATCTTTTGATAAATAATAGCGTTGATACTATAAAAATAGATTGTATGGGGATTTTAATCTTTATTCTTTCTTGTTGCAAGAAACGTTTAGTCATGGGATCAATCGATTTTCACGGAAAAAAAAAAATTTGGAAAGTCGCCTAATTAATGACTTCGTCTTTTTTTCCTTCCAATTCCCTGAAATTGTGGTGTTTACCCTGCTGCAAAGTGCATTTTCCTAAATCGGATACATTGCAGTCACATGACAATTCAACAAAAAAAACAGTCACCTGATCAGTAAGTATCTATTTCCCAAATAGGATATTCATCTAAGATTTTTTTTTTTTTTAATAGGTTTTTTGGTTAAAAAAAAAAAAAAAAGATATTACGCAATTTAGTTTTTATACAGTGTCACAATTAGGTTATAGCTACAATCTTCGGATTACGTTAATTTTATTAAAGGACCATATCCACCCCTAAAGTTGATGCTATAAACGAATGATCATGATAATTTTTTTTAACGTACAAGCTTATCATCAATTGAAAAGTTGTTGTTTCATGTAAATAATAATAAACTTCACATATTATCATTTGTTTATCTCGTAAGTTGTGTACGATTCTTTTGTCGGACCTCATTAAATTAAGCTTTTTATTTTTGCTTGTGTAAAGGCTTTTCTTCGGACTTCATTATTGTTAGCTTGTAACCTCTGTTTATGTAAGAGCTTGCATTTTTTTTTTTTTCGGACCTCATTAAATTAAACTTTACATTTTTGTTCATGTAAGAACTTTTCTTCGGGCCCATTATCGTATCCTTATGGTTACTGATTTTGTGTGGGTTTAAGGGGGGATGGAAGCATTTTTCTGGCTTTTTGTGTAAGTGCGGGCTTAAAGAACACACTTTTTTTTTTTCACATAGAGTTCCATGCAAGTTTAACATACTCCGTGAATTTCTTAACAGTGGTATTATAAATCTTCCCCCGTTTATGGGCATCTGTGGATTTAACAAATCTCGTATTAATGGTTTAAAGCATAAGCTTATGAAATTACAAAAAAAAAAATTAACTAAACGAAAATATATATAAACTTTCTTTGAACCCTATTTTTTATTTTATTATTTAGAAAAATACTTTAATAAACATAATTAATATTAAAAAGTAAACATGAAAACCCAATTTCAATAGTAACAAATCTACATCCAACAATAAAATTTCACATATACCACCATGAGCGCAACAGCACCAACCGATTTTTTCTTAGCACCTATAAAAGTATCGAAAAAATTATGTAGAAGTATGACTTTTACAAACCTTATTGATTCAAACCAATCAGGAAAATTAAAAATGGATAATCAACTGAGTAAAGCAAACTCTTCTTCAAAATCATTTCTTTCCAAAAAATCAAAAAAGCAATCACAGATATCTACGAATGATCAAATCACCATGCACGATTTAGCCAAATCTAAAAAAGTTGTTACTAGAGAAGATATTATAGAATTTAATAAAAAGCACGGAGCTTCAAATAAATCTTAAACTAATATTAGATATTAATTATATTAAAAATTTTAATCTTCATTAAATATGAACCTTGTACAGATAAAATATATAATCAGTTGGTATTTTTTTTTTTTTTTTTTGCAATTATATTTCTTGTTGCTTATATACAAATAATATATTAAACTATGAATTAATCATGAGATACTTTTTGATCATGAATCTTAGCAAATCTACCACTTGGATCTTCATGACAACCCCATTCAGCCTTTGGAACCCATCTCATGACGGTTGCAGCAGCAGCCTTTTGTGGGAATATAGCATCGAACTTACATCTATACCAGTAAGCTTCTTTGGTTGTTGGAATATCGTCACCCCAGTGGGCTTTTGGTTTGCTGAATTCTTCATCTGTTACTGCATTAGCAGCATATTCCTTTAATCCATCAATCCATGAGTAACCAACACCATCAGAGAATTGTTCTTTTTGTCTCCATAGAATTTCATCTGGCAAGTATGGTTTACCTGTTGGATCGTTTTCTTTAGTATCAAAGGCCTTTCTCAAAATGTATTTTTCAATTCTATCACCACCAATCATCTTTTCCTTTGGATCAATGTTCATACACAATTGTAAGAATTCCTTATCTAAGAATGGAACTCTTGCTTCTAGACCCCAAGCCATGGTAGACTTGTTGGCTCTTAAACAATCAGCCAAGTGAAGGTTTTTGACTCTCTTGACAGATTCAGTGTGGAATTCTTCCTTAGATGGAGCTTGGGCAAAGTATAAGTAACCACCGAAGATTTCATCAGAACCTTCACCAGATAAAACCATCTTGACACCTTGGGCCTTGATCTTTCTGGACAACAAGAACATTGGAGTAGAGGCTCTGATAGTGGTGACATCGTAAGTTTCCAAATGTTGGATAACATCATCTAAAGCATCTAAACCTTCCTCTAAAGTGAAAGTGTGTTCATGATGAACGGAACCAATAAACTTAGCAACCTTTCTAGCAGCTTGTAGATCTGGAGCGTTTGGTAAACCAATGGCAAAGGATTGTAATCTAGAGAAACCAGTGTTTTGGTATAGGTTACCTTCGTCATCTAAACCAGTTAAGTGTTCCTTACCTTCAGAGTTTGCAGCAGCAGCATTGGCCTTAGCTGTTTCTCTGGAGGCAATAGAAGCGATCAAAGAAGAATCTAAACCACCGGATAATAAAACACCGTATGGAACTTCAGCCATTAATCTCTTTCTAACAGCCTTTTCCAAAGATTCTCTAATAGCTGTTAGATCTAATGGAGTAGAAGGAATTCTGTTTTCGTCTAACCAGTCTGGAGTAAAGTATCTGGTTAACTTATCAGTAGCAGAATCGTAAACATGACCTGGTGGGAAAGCAACAATGGAATCACAGTTGTCAACCAAACACTTCAATTCAGAAGCAAAGTAAACAGTCTTAGGACTTTGAGAGTCTCTACCTAAGTACATGGTAGTGATACCGACTGGGTCTCTGGCAGCAATGGTTCTATCTTTCTTGGCATCGTATAGGGCCCAGGCAAACATACCGTCTAAGTGCTTTGGAGCATCAATGTCATACTTTTCATATAATGGAATGATAGGTTCACAATCACTGGCAGTCTTGAAAGGATAGTCAGGGAATTCTTCTCTGATTTGGATATGATTGTAGATTTCACCGTTAACACATAAAGATAAGTCACCAGATTCGTTGGTTAAAGGTTGAGCACCAGTGGATAAACCAACAATGGCTAATCTTTCGTGGACTAAAATAGTGTCATTTCTGATGAAGTTACCACTCCAATCAGGACCTCTGTGTCTGATTCTTTTGGATAGTTGTAAGGCTTGAGATTTGAAAGATTCAACATCTTTTTTCTTGTGTACGACGAAAATACCACACATTTTGTTATGTTTGTTTTGTATTTATAATATTCTTGGTTTTGAATAAATGTAATTATTTAATTGTACATCAAGTGAAAATTATATTCATATTTAAAATCAAAGATAATTTTTGTTCACAACAAACCAACTGATCAGTCATTAAAAATTTTCACTTAAAAGATAGAAAATTTTTCGTCTTAATTAATTTTAATTTTTTTTACGGCTAGTTTGGAAGTTTTGTTCCGCTTAGTAAAAACAGCTCAATCTATAACTTATGTGAGTCATCGAAATTGAACTAATTTTTTTTTTACTTATTTTGCAGGTTGAAAAATGCCTTGATCTTGCCTTCAAAAATTTGTATGGAAAAAAAATAAAAGGGCAATAGATAAAATTTACATTTTGCTCAAAAGGGAAAGATTGAAAATGGTTAATAACAAAATGAACAGTCATATTCACGTGCCGGTCAGATATGTTGGTGCTTACAAAGAAGTAGGCAAATGTTAACGATGTATTTAGTAATAATACAATCACTAGCCCTAATATTGTATATATTTGATATAATAAGAAAAGGGTCTACATTGACCTTTCTTTTTTTTTTTTAAATTACAACAGGGGGGGAGGGGGTTTTTTCAAGAATGATACAAGACAAGTATACGTATATGCTAATAAAAAGTAAATGTCCCACTATTCAAAAAAAAACAATTACTATTATAAAAGTAAAGAATCAGATTATTCTACTCCGTCCTATCTTTTTCAAATTTATAAAAAATTTGGTAACAAGGTACACAAAGAAGGGCAATAAAACGGTGGTCTCCATTAAAACTCATGAATCTTTAAAAAAGACTCACATGAATTGTTCGACTTTGGGTAAAACTTCCTCGTGATTTCTGTCTCCGTCAAGAGACTATGAAATTTGAAAATTCTCATCATATTCTTTAATTTTTGAACGTAATAGTTAAACAAATAACTACTACTGGGAAAGATCGGTTTTTTCAAAATATTTTATCTTTATTAGAATATAAACAAATTTTGATTTATTGTAATATGAAGGTATTCATAATAAAAGAAGAAAATATCTATTTCTAAATGTATATACAGACGCAAAGAAGGTGAAAAAAAAATTTTCGTACATTTTGCTAACAAAAAAAGTATTACTTAAAAAGGAAAAAAGTTAATTCATAAAAAAAGCAAGTAATTTTTCAAACCTGTAATATAAAAAAAAAAAGAAACTCAGAATCACGTGGTTTACCAACTTTCATATTTGATCAATTACCAAAATTTTTAGTAAAATTAAAAAACTAAGTTTGTAGATTGGGATAACAAACTAATCAAGTTAGTTGAAAAATCATTTACATTAGGTTTAGAATGGGGTTTTTAAAAAAAAATTGATTTAAATTAAACTGATATGTTTCAAGCCTTTTTGTTTACATCAAAATTCGAACATTACTTCATAGCCCAGTTTTAGTCTTGAAGGAAAAGACCTTACATTGACTTGAAAATCAAATCATTTACTGCATATATTAAAAATGCCAATATAACGTAAGCTTTGCTTCTTCTTTTTTTTTGATCCTTTGATCAGTGTAACTTTAATTTTATGTTCTATTCCCTTGAAACTCAAAAGCCTGTATTTCTTCAACTAAATGCTGTTTTGTTAAATACTTTATAAGTTCTGCTAATAAAGTTTATCATGCCTATAAACACTATCAATTAGACTTTAAAAAAACTGTATGTTCAGATAGCCAAGTTTAACTAAACAAGTTATTTTTAAATCATAAACTTTCTTCATGTATTAAGATTACAATTTTTTAATGACATTTTTATAATTACTTAAAATAGTAATCATTTGGTAAACAAATTTTATTTGAAAAAAAAAAAAAGGGCAGAAATAAACACAAAATACAATTTATAATTTTTTTTGCCCTGATTTTAAAAAAAAATTTATGTGGAGAATTCGCAACAAAAAAAAAAATGATTTACATGTAAACAAAAAAAAAAGACAGTTACCAAGATCCACGTGATACAGCAAAATCGACAAGAAAAACATAGTTTATATGCGCTAGCAACAACATTTTTTTTTTTAATACCTATTTCGTCCAATTAGTTTACCCTTTTGGGTAATATAAATCGCACCTTTGTTTACAATGAATGTAGTGATATTGTCGTTAAAAATCACTTAAATCTGAAATACAACTTTCAATTGATTAAAAAAAAAGAAGATACGAATTTTAGGGGATCTTATCATTAAGCAAAAAAAAAACCCCTACCCTTCTATAAAAGAGAAGCAGTAAATAGACGTATGTATTAATTATACTAAGGATAGATATATTACTAAGAGGGACTTTGGTGGAAAAAAAAAAATAACAATAAGTGTGTGAGTCCTATTTTTTTTTTATACTACAAAAATCTTTTTTTAGAAGTGTTACTTTAAATAGCACGCCAAAATTCATGTATTTTGCCGGTCAGAATATGGGCAAAAAAAAAAAAAATAATGGGTGGTGAATAACAAACCAAATATGTTTTTCTTTTCCTAATATTTTTTTGGTTATATAAAGAAAATTTTTTATTCAGGTTTTTTATGTTTTTTGAGTTATTTCTTCTTATTTGGTTAATATAAATACTTACTTATGAATGAATTGAATCTACTTTTGATAATTAATAAAAAAGATAAATAAATAAAAGACCAAGTCTTTTTTAGAAAAATACCCCAATAGATACCTATAATAAAAAATGCAATACAACAAAAAAACTGTTTTAGCTTCTACTTTAGTTGCTACCTCTGCTATGGCTGCTTACGTTCCATCTGAACCATGGACCACTTTAACTCCAACTGCCACTTACTCTGGTGCTACTACCGACTACGCTACCTCTTTCGGTATTGCTGTTGAACCAATCTCCACCGGTTCTTACGCTTCTTACTATGCTTCTTCCTCTTCTGCTGCCACTCAAGCTAAGAGAGATGCTATTTCCCAAATTTCTGATGGTCAAATTCAAGCCACCACCAATACTAAGACCACTCAACACACTACCACCGCTGCTGCCGTTTCTCAAATCACCGATGGTCAAATTCAAGCCACCACCAAGACTGAAACTACCAAGCACACCACCACTGCTGCTGCCGTTTCTCAAATCACTGATGGTCAAGTTCAAGCCACCACCAAGACTGAAACTACCAAGCACACCACCACTGCTGCTGCCGTTTCTCAAATCACTGATGGTCAAGTTCAAGCCACCACCAAGACTCAAACCACTGCTGAAGCCGTTTCCCAAATCACTGATGGTCAAGTTCAAGCTACCACCAAGACCACTTCTACTGAAGCTGCCGTTTCCCAAATCACTGATGGTCAAGTTCAAGCTACCACCAAGACCACTTCTTCCACTGAAGCTGCTGCTTCTCAAATCACTGATGGTCAAATTCAAGCTACCACCTCCACCACTTCTTCCGCTTCTGAATCTGCCACCTCCGCTTCCGCCTCTTCTTCAGCTGCCTCTTCTTCTGCCACCGCCAGCTCCGGTATTGACGCTGTCTCCTGTAAGAACAGTGGTACCTTATCTATGAAGTTAGATAACGGTGTTTTATCTGATGAAAAGGGTAGAATTGGTTCTATTGTTGCTAACAGACAATTCCAATTTGATGGTCCACCACCTCAAGCTGGTGCCATCTACGCTAACGGTTGGGGTATCACTCCAGAAGGTAACTTAGCCATTGGTAACGAAGATGTCTTCTGGCAATGTCTATCCGGTGACTTCTACAACTTATACGACACTGAAATCGGTGGTCAATGTAAGCCAGTTCACTTAGAAGTTGTTAACTTAGTTTCTTGTTAAAGTTTGATACTTTAATAATTTACAACGTTAATGATTAATTGCTTTTGAATTTCAAAAATTAAAACTTAACAAATAATGACATTTATATTATTGCTTAACATATTTTGATTTGATAAAAAAAACAAATAAAATAAAAAGTGTACAGTTGTATATATAATATTTTTTTGTTTTAAGGGGGTTTTCACTTTTTTAAAACATAAAGATATAAAAAAAAAAAGTATACAATAATATTTTTTTAAATATGTTATGCAGACATAATAAATGTTAATTGTTTAGTTTGTTGTCTCTTTTTTGCCAATTCTTTATATTCTTTTGTTCAGAAGTAGAATAATTAGTTAATTCGGAATAACTGATAAATCAGGAAGGTTATGTTGATATAAAAATAATTATCAAGACACAAGAAATTAGAAAACAAAAAGAGTATTTGTAAATCAATGCAATAAAATAAAAATTTTTAAACAACAAATTCCCAACTGGTTAGAACCATTGCATTAGATAGAAATAGAAAAGTAAAAAAAAATACATTCTATTTTACTTGATAATAAATTAATAAATATTTTATAACTATTTCACTATAGTTAAAAAATACAGAAATTATGTAAACTACAAAAAAAAATAAAAAAATAATACATTCGTTTAATATAAAGATAGATAAAGAAGAGAAATAATTTAGAAATCTTTATTATAATGAAGATTTAAAAAAAAAAAAAATACCCACATTCAAAGAAATGAAAAAAGTCTACATAAAGAAGTAATTTTTTTTTTATAGATATCTTATATAATTAGGTCATCTAACCAAAGAGTCCTTCCTTTTAATGAAATAAAAACTAATAAAAAAAAAAACGTTTATATCTTCTTTTTTTTTGAATGATAATAAAACAATAATAACTATCTACATATATAAATTTTTTTTAAATGGCAATGAACATCACTGATGCAGCAACAACGGCTGAACCAGCAATCCAATAGGCAGCACTCAACTTGTTGTCTTTTTGGAACAACTTGGATTGTGCATTAGATCTTCCTTCATTGCTGATATGTCTCTTGACTCTATCTCTGACGTTCTTCAGTGATCTCTTGGTCAGAACACCTGTATCTGCGGCAGCTGTTGGATTTAAAACTTGTGTAGGAAGCATGACTGGTGGTTTGTATGCTATGTACATTGGTTGCATAGGAGATCCGTCAAATTCATACAAAGTTAGTTTGTCACAACCGTGGTAATCATCAAATTCCATCAAAAACCACTTGATCACGTTTATGTTTTGATATCTAGTATAAATGGAAACACCATCGTCATTGCATGGATCAGATAACAATTGTCTCCCATCACTGGCAAATGGATACATCATCAAGGACCCATTATTGGAGTTAAATGAGTATGTTCCGTGTTGGTAGATCATTATAGCTGTAGGACAAGCTGGGTTCTTTGGATTTGGATTGACTATGTATCTTGCTTCTTCCCAATATCCGTCTTTTGTAAAAGAAAATGAAATTCCTGGAAGAGAAGGTTCAATAAGGAGTTCATCAATAGGATCATAAAACCCAGATCCTGTGTAGACTTGGTGAGATTTTGAAGTCCAAGTTCCTTCAAGCTTATTCATAAGTTCTTGATCACTTGAGGATATGGTTGTGTCTTTGTTATGATCTTTTAAAACATTAGGGACATCTCTTTCTTCTTCACAAAATACCTTATTGAATAGGTTAAATGTGAGTAATATAATAAAATACAGGTTACCTTTGATTATAAACATTGTTTTTTTTTTTGGTGTTTAAGTCTATGGTATGGTTTTAATTCCCAATAATCTATTTTTGGTAATGCTATTTGAAAGAAAAAAAAAAATTATGGCCAGGTTTGTAAACTCGATCAGTTTTTTTTTTTTCTTTTTACCAGATGAAAATAACCAGAAATAATTTTTTTTCTTTTTTGCTTTATTATACACGTGACACCAAAATCGGACTTATAAAAAAAAAATTTTTGAAAATATTGATCACGCTTTCTTTTTTCTTTCCTTTTTTGGAAAATCTATAATTAACACTGTTATTTTTTTTTTTTTCACCATGTACACGTGCTGACGTCATAATTTAGTTATTTATAAAATTAAAGTAATAAAACTCTTATTTGTCGAGATCAAAAAAAAAAAAAAAAACAAACGTAAACAAAACTCCCCGTTTCAACTTTTAAAAAAAAAATGCCCTGCTTCTTTTTCTTAAATCCGTAAAATGTCAAAATCTATTAATAGTTAGTAAACCCCGAAAAAAATAACTATCTTTCGATTGTTTCAGAGTAGCTACCCTATTAATATTTATTGAAATAAAAATTTAAAAAAAAAAAAAAATAGACATAAAATATACACAATTATTGTGTTTTAATTTAATATTATAAACATTTCCGTATGTTTCATTTTTATTTTGTATATAACAAAAATATATGTTATTTTTTCGTTTGATCATTAAATTCATGATTTCATTTCATTAGGTTGAAAAGTCGATGCTGGCTAATCTATGAGTAAACTGTCTAGCTTGTTTATTTGGTTTTGTTTGGTTAACAAACTTTCCATCTTTACAATACCCCATGGATGGGGTGCCTGTAGTTGAACAATTTCTTGAAGCTGGTGGAGTAATGTAACTTCCAGGTCCTACATTTAATTGAGAATTGTTTATAAACCCATTTTTTGTAATGTTGTTCAAAGTCTTGCCTGATACACTGGCGTTTTCAAATACCATTTTTATGTTCTTCGTTGGTGTTGATGAATTCGTATTGTCATCCATCATTACACTTTGATTGATTGTTGTAGGTGTTACTAAGGTATCAGAATCATTCCCAGATACAGATAATCTTCTTTTCGTGGCTAAACATGGAGTGGACCATTTGTGATTTTCCGCAGATACTGCAGTTAAACAATCATCACCTGTTATCAAAGAATTAGAATTACTATCTAAATTACTGCTTGAAATAAATGTAGATGAAGGATAATTCAAGTACATAGCAGCACTGGTATCTAATTTCAATTGATTTTGTTGTAGTAATACGTATTGATCTTTAGCTAGATCACTGCAAGCTTCTAATAAAGACAATACATGATCCATCATGTTTTGTAATTCTACTTTACAATTGAACAAGTCTATGGCTCTTTTGATAAAAGAGTTGATAACTAATTTACTTCTTGTATTTTCATTACAGTGATGCAGAATACAATTCTTCATATAAACAGATTTATACTCATCGTCTTCATTGTTACCAGTTATGTTCATTATTAGATTGGACCAGATCTTGTCTCTTATGTATAATGAGCTTCTCTTGTTCCCTTCAGGACACTTGATTAAAGCAGTTAAAAAGGTGCCGTTAAAATTGGATTGAATCATTGCATATATCTCATTTTGTAGGACTTTCAAATTATCTCTAATATTATCATAATTAGTTTCTTGAATGTTACTCTTTGAGTTCAAAAGAGAATTCTCTAGATTATTTATTTTCATATTCAAGATAGATAATTTGTTAGCACTCAATCCATATTCGGTTGAAAAAGATCTCTTTTCATCTATGGAACCAGGCAAACATAATTCCAAAAACATCAAGCAACCAGAAGCCAGCTCATTATATTTGAACTTGACAAATTCCAAATCAAATTGAACAATATCTAAAATAAAGAACTTGATCTTCATTATAGCAATTTTGTAAAACAAGTCACTTTCTGGAAGAACCAAATCATCGTTAGTGTTAATAGCATCAGCACAGACAGGATTGATTACATTACAAATTTTGGAAAAGTAATCATTTTGGGTAGTGATTTTAGCAGGAATATCACCGTTGGCATTAGGTTTTAAAAAGATCTTCAAATCTTGATCGCTTTCGTTTTCATTATTGTTGGATAAGAATTGTTCATACTGAGTAATACAAAACTCATCAACGTTCATAATATACTCGGATAGCAAAGGCTCGATGATCTCCCACTGCAGGGTATCCAAGATATGTTTTTCCATTTGTTTGAGCATCTGTTCATCAACACATAACATGTCATCAGAGTTTTCTATAGGAGAGTTCCTTTTCATGGATTCTTGTTTGTTGAATTGCTGAATTATTTGAACCAGTTCTTTTAATCTAGGAATTCTAGCTCTCATAACAGGACCTCTAAATCTACCGTTAGTAGCGACAACTTCGTTGTTGATAATATGGTTACAACCACCATAACTTTTAGCAACCATCCATAAACAAGTAGCAGCAACTAGTTTTTGTTGTTGTTTCAAAATAACTCTTTTACTACTGTATCTATCGTAAGTTCTACATGTAGCATGAAAAACTATAGGATTGAAACATCTAGTAAGCAATGAGATATGGTAAATGAAATTAACAATATTGTTTCTAGTTAAGTTTATAGGTTGAAGTTCAGGTTGTTGCAAAATCAAATTGATATCTGGTTGATTTTTACAATTTTTGTTGTAAATGTTTTCACTAATTTCCTCATAGTAGTCTTGAATGGTTTGAAAATGAGTTAATAGCTCTTGGTTACTCAAATCGATAGGATATGGTTCGATTTTAGTTTCTATTTTACAGCCAGTAGACATTGTGTTTATATGTTATTATGTGAAATGAAGTGAACAACAAAACCTTTGTTAGACTTTTATGTTGTTCTTTTTTTTTTTTTGGTTAAAAAAAAAATTAGGACAGCAAGGGTATTAATATTATTCTATGTGTTATATAGAAAAAAAAGCAAATAAGTTGATGTTTCGATTTAATTATGATAAGTCAAAAGAACAACTTTGGTTTTAATTTTTCAATAATAATAAAAAATTAAGTTTGAAAGAAGAGTATGTTTTGGATATACAAACAGAAGAAAAAAAGAAGTGTTGAGTAAACAAAACTTAAAAGTAATTCTTAGTCTTTTCTTGTTGTAGATATTTATAAAAAATAATAATTATTATTATTTAATAGAAGGAAAGTATAAAGAAAGTTTACTTGGTTTTGTTAATTATTTCTTAACTGTATTCAAACACAGAATCAAAAAAAAAAACATATAATAATCTTTAAATTGTAATTTATAAGAATTATTAAGCAGATTAAGTATTTATAAGTAATCAACTACAAATTTTTTAAATTAAAAAAAAAAAAAAAAATCTGATTAAAAAATTCTTAGCAAAAATTTTATACCACACCAAATCTCGCTATAGGCCTTTTTTATTCTTTTTTTTTTTTTTTGCTGTCCTTGATATAAGGGCAAAAAAAAAATATGCTATAATTACATAGAAATTAAATTACTTGAAACAGATATATTAATCTGATAACAATTCAGCATGTTTTACACATGCATTTTTTTTTTTTTTTCAAACGGGCATGCGCATTGAACATGTAAAGGGGTTAGTTTAGACTGTAGTTATTAACATGAAACAACGTTTATAGCAGGCATTAGAGTATGAATAAGCACAGCATAACATGTCTTTCCAAGTCAAGTTTTATGTCAAATACCTTCATCAAGT